>MDSV01081732.1_pt1 | contig 12844 bp, 22 predicted proteins | sample 810851 | NCBI WGS metagenome assembly MDSV01 (sample SAMN05326640, study PRJNA326480) | marine metagenome | isolation source: seawater | place: Atlantic Ocean: North East | collected 2012 | reverse complement strand
TTTACACCAGCTATACGTGCCATAATTTTATTGAAATCAGTATTATAATTTCGCTATTTATATTTATACTATTTCGAAAGTCAAGCCTCTATAGAATCAATAATACCCCGTATTTGACCATATATTTGGCTAATTTCCTTCATTCCGTCAATTTGATGCAATATTTTTTGATCGCTATAATAATTTAGTATTGGAAGTGTTTCTTTTTCATATGTAGCAAACCTATTCTTTATAGTCTCTTCATTATCATCTGTTCTTTTTTGTAAAAATTTTGAATCGCAAGTATGATTACTTAAATTTGGAGGGTTAAAAAAATCATTAAATGTTTGGTCACAATTTGAGCAAACTTTTCTTCCTAAAATTCTTTTTATTATAATGCTTAAATCAACATTCAAACTTAAAATACAAGAAATTTTTTGATCATATTTTTTTGTCAAATTTTCTAAATCTTTTACCTGATTTAAATTTCTTGGATATCCATCAAAAATTAAACGATTTGAATAAGTCTTGTTAGATACAACTTTTTCTAACAAATTATTAATTAGTTCGTCTGAAACTAAAGAGCCTTTCTCAAGGGGCGATTTAATTTTATTTCCAATTGATGTCTTTTTTTTAATTTCATCTCTTAGCAAATCTCCTGTTGAAACTTTAAAAAGATTGTAATCTTTCACTAAGTTATCAGCTTGAGTGCCCTTGCCTGCTCCTGGAGGTCCAAAAAGTATAATATTCACTTTTTAACGTCCAAATTTTGTTTTTTTAATTAAAGATTCGTATTGTTGGCTCATCATTCTGGTTTGTACTTGTGTAACTGTATCCATTGCAACAACTACTACTATTAAAACTGATGTTCCTCCCAAATAAAAAGGAATTGGATAATTTGCAATTAAAAATTCAGGCATTAAACATACAACAGTTAAATACAATGAACCCATAACAGTTAGTCTTGTTAAAATTTCTTCTATATAATAGGCAGTTCTCTCTCCAGGTCTTATGCCTGGAACATAACCTCCTTGTTTACGTAAATTTTCAGCTGTTTCATGAGGATTAAAAACTATTGAGGTATAAAAAAAAGAAAAAAATATTATTCCAGATGCATATAAAATCATATAAAGAGGTTTACCTTGAGAAAACCAAGATGAAAAATTTATAAAAAATTCTGAATCATTTGAAGAAAAATTAGAAAAAGTAACTGGTAATAATAATAAAGCAGATGCAAATATAGCTGGTATTACTCCTGCTGTATTTATTTTTAAAGGTAAATGAGATGATTCTCCACCATACACTTTTGTACCCATTTGTCTTTTAGGATAGTTTATAAGAATTTTTCTCATTGCTCGTTCCATAAAAACAATAAATGCTACTGTTACCAAAAGTAAAATAAAAATAATTAATATCACTTGCGCTGATAAGGCTCCTGTTCGTCCTAGCTCGAATGTTGTCGCAAGAGCTCTAGGTATTTCTGCAACAATTCCTGAAAAAATTATCAATGATATACCATTACCAATACCTCTTTGAGTAATCTGTTCACCAAGCCACATTAAAAAAGCTGTTCCAGCAACTAAAGTAATAACTGTAGTTATTTTGAAATAAAATCCTGGATCAATTACAATTGATGAAGAACTTTCTAAACCAACAGCAACTCCATATCCTTGTACTGTTGCTAATAGTATTGTTCCATATCTAGTATATTGAGTTATCTTTTTTCTTCCTATCTCACCTTGGTTTTTTAAATTTTTAAAATATTCAGAAACTCCAGTTAATAATTGAACAATAATAGATGAAGAAATATAAGGCATAATTCCTAAAGCAAATATAGCCATTCTCTTAACGGCACCGCCAGAAAAAACATTAAACATTCCTAGCAAACCGGTTTGTTTGGAAGACATCAATTCCTTAAGAGATTGTGCATCAATACCAGGAAGAGGAATATAAGTTCCCAATCTATAAACAAGAAGTAGTAAAATTGTAAATATAATTCTATTTCTTAAATCGTTATCTTTTTTTAAAAAACCTGAGCTTGGATTATTGCTATTCATTATACAAAAAGTTTAAATTTTATTTAATTAATAAAACTTTACCACCTAACTTTTCTATCTTCTCCTTTGCAGAATTAGATACAAAATTTACCTCAATATCAAATTTTGATTTTAAAGATCCTGAACCTATTACTTTTAACATTTTAAATTTTTTCTTGATAAGCTTTGATTTAATAAGAGATGAAAGACTTACTTTATTTTTAAATAAATCTGATTTTTTCTCAGCAAAAAGTTGTAATTTGGATAAATTAAGCATTGCAATATTTTTATTTTTGAAACTTTTAAATCCTCTCTTTGGCAGTCTTCTGTATAAAGGCATTTGACCACCTTCAAAACTTTTTATTGCTACTCCAGATCTTGACTTTTGTCCCTTATGACCTCTTCCAGAAGTTTTTCCTTTTCCTGATCCAATTCCGCGTCCTAATCTCTTTTTATACTTTTTTTTAATATTTAATTTTAAATTGTTTAATTGCATTTAAATAACCATTATTGTTTTTTTTTTGTAATTTCGGCAATATTTTTTCCACGCATTTTTGCAATAGATTTTGGAGAGTGTTGACTTCTGAGTCCTTTCAAACATGCACGTAAAACATTTAAGGGGTTTTGTGATCCAATTGATTTAGCTACTATATCTTTAATTCCAAGAACTTCACATGCAGCCCTAATTGGACCTCCTGCAATGATACCAGTTCCTGATGGAGCTGCTCTGAGCAAAACTTTACCAGCACCGTCTTTACCTAAAACATCATGATGCAATGTTCTGCCATCACGAAGAGGTATTTGGTATAATTTATTCTTTGCTGTTAATGTTGCTTTCTTTATTGCTGTTGGAACTTGTTTTGATTTACCATGACCAATTCCAATTGAACCAGATAAATTACCAACAACAACTAACGCTGAAAACGCAAACCTTCTACCTCCCTTAACAACTTTAGTTATTCTATTAATTGAAACTAATTTATCTTTAAAATCTGTGTTATTCATAAATATATTAAAAATTTAAACCATTTTTTCTTAAAGTTTCAGCAAAAATTTTGATCCTTCCATGATATTTGTATCCACCTCTATCAAAGTAAACGTTATTAATCTTTTTATCTAAAGCTTTTTTTGCAAGTTCTTCTGCAATTTTGACTGACAAATCACTTTTCTTCATTTTATTATCTTTTTTATTTTTTGACGATGAAGCAGAAACTAAAGTTGAACTATTAGTGTCATCAATTATTTGTGCTGATATATTTCTTAAAGATCTACTTACAGATAATCTATATCTACTCTTATTAACTTTTTTAAGTTTTTTTCTAATCCTTCTAGATCTTTTTTTAACAGTTATATTAGTCATTTATTTTTTCTTACCTTCTTTTCTAAAAACATATTGGCCTCTTTCCTTTATGCCTTTTGCTTTGTAAGGCTCAATAGGTTTAAGCATTTTAATATCAGAAGCAACTTTTCCAACCAATTGCTTGTCTGTACCAGTAATTTTTATAATTGTGCTTTTTTCTATAATAATCTTAACCTCTGGAGGTATTTTAAACTTTATATCATGACTAAATCCAAGTTGAAAATTAATCATATCTCCTTTTAACATTGCTCTAAAACCTACTCCTGATAATTCAAGAACTTTTTCAAAACCATTTGCTACTCCAATTACAGCACTATTAATCAAGCTTCTGGTAGTACCCCACATTCTATTTGAATTTTCATTTTTTTTAATCACTTTTAATATAAGTTTATTGTCATCAGAAACTGATGCTGAAAAGACTTTATCATTTATACTTAACTCTTTAGTACCTTTTGGTCCATTTAAAATTAATTTACCACTTTCTAATTTAACTTTAGTGTCCTTAGGTATTATAATAGGTGTTTTTCCAAGTTTAGACATAATTAAAATACTCTACAAATTATTTCTCCACCAATATTTTGGTTTCTTGCTTCGTTATCAGTCATAATTCCTTTTGAAGTGGATACGATTGCTAATCCAAGACCATTTTGAATTTTAGGTATACTGCTAGCTTTTGCATAAATTCTTCGTCCTGGTTTTGAAATTCTTTTTATTTCCTTAATAACAGGTTCTCCATTATTGTATTTTAATTCTACTAAAATATTAAATTTTTTATCAGCATCTTCAGAAGATTTATAATTTATTATAAATCCTTCTTTTTTAAGAATATCTAAAACCTTCGTTCTAAATTTTGAATTTGGGACCGTAACTTTATTTAGCTGTCTCATTTGTGCGTTTCTTATTCTTGTAATCATGTCTCCTATAGGATCTGCTATCGCCATAATATATTTCTCCTTCCTTTTTTTACCAACTTGATTTTGTCATTCCTGGAATTTTCCCAAAAGAAGCTAATTCTCTTAGTGCAATTCTTGAAATTTTTAGTTTTCTATATACACCACGCGGTCTTCCCGTGATTTCACACCTGTTTCTAATCCTTGTTTTGGATGAATTTCTTGGAAGTTTAGCTAGTTTTAACTGTGCTTCAAATCTTTCTTTTAATGGTAATTTTTTATTTTTAATAATTTTTTTAAGATTTTTTCTTTTTAAAGAAAATTTCTTAGCAAGTTTAATTCTTTTTAAATTTTTCTGTATTGAGCTAGTTTTTGCCATAATTTATTAATTTACCTTTTTCTTTTTTATAAATGGAAAATTTAATTCTTCTAACAAAGCTATTTTAGTTTTGTTATCGTTTCCATTGATGACTATTGTTATATCCATCCCTCTAATTTTATCCACTTTATCAAAATTAACTTCTGGAAATATAATATGTTCTTTAATACCAAAACTATAATTACCAAATTGATCAAAACTTTTTATGCTAAGTCCTTGAAAATCTTTTATCCTTGGCAGAGCAATATTTACTAATCTATCTAAAAATTCGTACATTTTTTTTCTTCTTATAGTTACTTTAACTCCTGCGGAGGTACCTTTTCTTGTCTTGAAGTTTGAGATTGATTTCTTGAATTTTGTTACAATAGGTTTTTGTCCACTTATTAAAGACATATCATCAACGCAAAGTTGTATTTTTTTTTTATCTGCTCCATCTGCTCCTAATCCCATATTTAATATTATTTTAGAAACTTTAGGTATCATTAATTTATTTTTAATTGAAAATTTCTTTTTCAAATTATCAACTATTACTTTATCGTATTGATCTTTTAGTCTTGGTATCATTTATTTTTTTCCTTTTTTACACCTGCTTTTTCATCTAAACTTTTTAAATTAGATATATGGATAAAATTTTCTTTTGAAATAATTCCACCTTTTTTTTCTTTAGTAGTTTTTTCATGTTTTTTAATTATATTAATTCCCTTGACTTTAGCTCTATCAAGTTGCCTTAATATCTCAATAACTTCACCTTTTTTTCCTTTGTCTTTACCGCTTAAAATTTGAACCTGTGTTCCTTTTTTTATCATTTTAGAGTACCTCCGGTGCCAGTGATATTACTTTTGTTTGTTTTTTTAATCTTAATTCTCTAGTAACTGGTCCAAATATTCTTGTTCCAATTGGTTCACCTTTGTCATCTATAATAACAACTGCATTATTATCAAACTTTACTGTACTTCCATCATTTCTAAATATTGGGTATTTTGTTCTAACTACTACAGCCTTTTGAACTGAACCTTTTTTAACTTTTCCGTTAGGTATAGCATCTTTAACACTTACGACAATACTATCTCCAACATGCGCGTATCTTCGTTTCGATCCTCCTAAAACTTTTATACACTCTACAATTTTAGCACCAGTGTTATCAGCTACATTTAATTCAGTTTGTACCTGTATCATTTAACTACAACCTCCCATCGTTTTAACTTTGAAAAAGGTTTTGCTTCAATAATCGATACGCTGTCACCAATTTTAAATTTATTTTTTTCGTCATGCGCATGGTATTTTTTAGATTTTGTTATCACTTTGCCATAAAAAGGATGGGTAAATCTTCTTTTTACTAAAACTACAATAGTTTTATTATTTTTGTCTTTTATAACTTTTCCATTTAAAATCTTTTTAGTCATATTAATTCTTTTTATTTAAAATTGTTAGATGTGCAGCTACTTGTTTTTTAATTTGAGAAACTTTAGCTGGGTCCTCTAATTGATTATTTACCTTTCTAAATCTTAAATTAAATAAATCTTTTTTTAAAGAATCAACTTTTTTTATTAATTCTTCTTTATTAAGTTTCTGTATTTCTTTTACTTTCATAATTAAAATCTTTTTATAAATTTTGTTTTTATAGGAAGTTTAGTTGAAGCCTTATATAAAGCTATCTTAGCTATACTTTCGCTTACGCCATCAACTTCAAAAATTATTCTTCCAGGTTTTACTCTACATACCCAGTATTCTGGAGCTCCTTTGCCTTTTCCCATTCTAACTTCAACTGGTTTTTTTGATACAGGTATATTTGGAAATACTCTTAGCCAAACCTTACCAGTTCTTTTCATATATCTTGTAAGAGCAACTCTAGCAGCTTCTATTTGTTTAGATACAATCCTATCTGGTTCTAGAGCTTTCAGACCGTAGGAGCCGTAATTTAAAATATGACCTCTTCCAGCGTTACCATGGATTCTTCCTTTATGTGCTTTTCTATATTTTGTTCTTACTGGCTGTAACATTTTTATTATCCTTATTGTCTTTTTTATTGTTTTTATCCTTAAAAAATATCTCTCCCTTATATATCCATACTTTAATTCCAATAATTCCATATGTAGTTAAAGCTTGGGCTTCAGCATAGTCAACTTCAGCTCTAAGAGTGTGTAAAGGAACGCTACCTTCTCTTAACCACTCAGTACGTGCAATTTCATTTCCTCCCAATCTTCCACTCAAACATACTCTAATACCTTTAGCTCCAAGTCTTAGCGTTGACTGCATACCTCTTTTCATTGCTCTTCTATAAGCTATTCTTTTAACTAATTGTTGCGCTATGTTTTCAGCGACAAGATAAGCATTAAGTTCTGGTTTCTTTACTTCTTTAATATTTAAACTAACTTCACTACTAGATATTTTTGATAAATTTTTCTTAATTTTATCAACGTCAGATCCTTTTTTTCCTATTACAAAACCAGGTCTTGATGTTAAAATTGAAACAATACATTTTTTGGCTGTTCTTTCTATTACTACTTGGGAAACGCCTGAATTAGTAATATTTTTTTTCACATATTCTCTTATTTTAAAATCTTCAACCAAAAGATTCCCATAGTTTCCCTTTTTTGCAAACCAAACAGAGTCCCATCCTCGATTTATACCTAATCTTAGCCCTATTGGATTAGTTTTTTGTCCCATGTAATTCACCTTTATTATTTGTTTTTTCAGAAAGAATGATAGTAATGTTGCTATAAGGTTTTCTTATAGCGCTAGCTCTTCCTTTAGCTCTAGCCCTAAATCTTTTAAGAACAATAGATTTACCTACATATGCTTCATCTACATAAAGATTATCAATATCATACTGGCTATTATTTTCAGCGTTAGCTACTGCAGATTGCACTGTTTTTTTGATATCGTGCGCAATTCTTTGTCTAGCAAAGGATAAATCTCTAATTGCTATGTCAACTTTTTTTCCTCTGATATTTTTTAATATAATATTAATTTTTCTTGGACTTGATCTCACATTTCTATTTATTGCTTTAACAATATTTTTATTTTTTGGCATCAGCATCTCCTGTACTTGGTTTACTTGCAGGTGTTGATGTGCCTGCTGCAGCTTTTTTATCGGCTGGTGTGTGTCCATTAAAAGTTCTTGTAGGTGAAAATTCTCCTAATTTATGTCCAACCATTTCTTCTGAGATTTTTATAGGAATAAATTTTCTTCCATTATAAATTAAGAAACTTAAACCAACAAAATCTGGTATAATAGTTGATTTTCGTGACCATGTTTTTATAGGTTGTTTAATTGATTGATTTTTCATCTTTTCAACTTTTTCAAGTAAGCTAGGTTCTACAAATGGTCCTTTCCAAACTGATCTTGACATTTAATTCTATCCTTTACTTTCTTCTCTTTATTATAAATTTATTTGTACGTTTATTTTTTCTAGTTTTTAAACCTTTAGAGCTTTGTCCCCATGGTGAAACAGGGTGTCTTCCTCCAGAGGTTTTTCCTTCACCTCCACCATGTGGATGATCAACAGGATTCATAGCTACACCTCTTACAGAAGGACGTTTTCCCTTCCACCTATTTCTGCCAGCTTTTCCTATCTTAATATTTTGATGATCAGCATTAGATACACTTCCAATGGTAGCTCTTGCGGTACTTAAAATTTTTCTTGTTTCTCCAGATGATAGCTTTAATATTGTATAATTATCTACTGAGCCAGAAACTTGAGCATATGAACCTGCGGAACGCGCAAGTTTTGCTCCTCCATTTACAACCATTTCTACATTATGTATTTCAGTGCCAGCGGGTATATCGCTTAGTGGCATACAATTTCCTATTTTTATATCTTTGTTTTTTCCAGAAACAATTTCATCTCCAACTTTAATTTTATTGGGTGCTGTTATATAATTTAGGACACCATCATCATATTTAATTAAAGCGACATATGCAGATCTATTTGGATCATATTCTATTCTTTGAATTTTGGCTGCTATATCATCTTTGTTTCTGTAAAAATCAATCAAACGATATCTTTTTTTATGTCCAGAACCTTGCCTTCTAGAAGTAATACGACCAAAATTATTTCTGCCACCAGTAGAAGATTTACCAAAGGTTAAATTTTTTACAGGCTTACCTTTCCATAAATCTTTTTTATCAACTAAAACGGTTCCTCTAGCAGATTTTGTATATGATTTAAAAGTCTTTAAGCCCATATTTATATCCCAGTAGTTAGGTCAATAGATTGACCTTTTTTTAAAGTTATAATTGCTTTTTTTACATTAGGTTTTGCTATTTTTTTTCCCCTAATAGTTTTGGTTTTACCACTTAAATTTATAGTATTAATTTTTATAACATTTACTTTAAAAATTTTTTCTATACTTCTTTTTATTGAATTTTTATTTGCATGCTTATTTACTTTAAAAACAATTTTGTTTTGATCGGATAAGTAAGTAGCTTTTTCCGTTATACTAGGTGATTTAATCACATCTAACACATTAAATTTTTTCATTTGATATCCTTTGTTGTAAAAATTTAATTGATGATGTGGTAAAAATTACATTTTTGTACTTTAGTAAATCATATGCATTAGCACCTTCTTGCTCAATAACCTTAAAATTTGGAATATTTCTCGAAGATTTTAAAATCATAGATTTTGAATTCTTATCTGAAATTAAGAGAGAATTTAAAAGCTTATTTTTTTCTAAGAAAACATTAAAGACCTTAGTTTTTTTAATCTCTGAGGTAAAATCTTCAACAACAAAAAGTGAATTCATTTTATTTTTTTCAGATAAAATCTGTGCCAGACCAATTAACTTAACTTTTTTATTAATCTTCTTTTTCTTATATGCATTACCTTTCGGTCCATGAGCTACACCACCACCAACAAATATTGGTGCTTTTTTACTACTATGTCTTGCTCCACCAGTACCTTTTTGAGCATAAATTTTTGCAGTTGATCCTCTAATCTCACTTCTTTGCTTTGTTTTTGCAGTTCGTGCTTTAAATCTGCCAATTTGCCAATCAACAATAGAGTGGATAAGTTTTTTGTTAGCTTTCATTGAAAAGATTTTGTCAGACAATTCAATACTTGCTTGTTTTCCACTGTTTATACTTATTACTTGCTTTTTCATTTCTTAGTTTCTTTCTTTAAATTTTCTTTTTTAGGAGCTTCTTCTTTTTTAACCTCTTGTTTTGGTGCTGCCGCTTTAGGCGCTTCTTTCTTTGATTCTTCTTTTTTTTTATTTTTATCTGCTGTTTTATTTGATGTTACTTTTTTGTTTGACCCTTTTACAATTTTGTCGTTCTTTTCAAATGTTGTTGTTCTATTAACTTTCTTTTTAGTTTTCTTAATTAGTAGTATGCCATTTTTTGATCCAGGTACTGAACCTTTTAAAAAAATTAGATTATTTTCAATATCAGATTTAATAACTTCAAGATTTTGAATAGTTCTAAATTTGTCTCCCATATGACCAGCCATTTTTTTACCTTTAAAAACTTTACCTGGGTCTTGTCTCTGGCCTGTAGAACCATGAGATCTATGTGAGACAGAAACCCCATGTGAAGCTCTAAGACCTGAAAAATTATGTCTTTTCATAACACCAGCAAATCCTTTTCCTATAGTTTTTGCAGTAACATCAATAAATTTATCGTCTTTAAATATTTCTAATCCTATTTCGTTTCCTTCTTTATATTCTGAAATATTTTCTACTCTAAACTCTCTTAAAATCTTTTTTGGTTCTGTTGATTTTTTTGTAAACACACCTTTCATTTGTTTAGTTAATTTTGAATTTTTGATTTTTCCAAAACCAACTTTAATTGCGTCGTAACCTCTTTTTTCTTTAGTAAAAACATCAAGTATTCTTCCTTTTTCGACAGAAATTACTGTTACAGGTACTGAAATACCTGATGAAAAAAATTCTCTAGTCATTCCAATTTTTTTTCCTACTAAACCTATACTCATATTAACATTCCCTATAATTTTATTTCTATATCTACCCCTGAAGCTAAATCTAATTTCATTAGGGCTTCGACTGTTTGTGGTGTTGGTTCTAAAATATCAATTAATCTTTTATGTGTTCTAGTCTCAAATTGTTCTCTGCTTTTTTTATCAATGTGAGGTGATCTAAGTACAGTAAATATTTCTTTTTTTGTAGGTAATGGAATTGGACCTCTTACCTGAGCTCCTGTTCTTTTTGCAGTATTAACAATTTCAATCGTTGAAAGATCAAGGATTTTGTTATCATAAGCTCTTAAGTGTATTCGTATATTTTGTTTATTCATATTATTAAGCTAATTTTTTTGTTACTTCATCCTGCACATTTTGTGGAACTTTTTCATAATGGTCAAAAAACATTGAATATTGGGCTCTACCTTGTGACATTGATCTTAAATTGTTTATATATCCAAACATATTTGCTAATGGAACCATTGCGCTTATAACTGTAGCATTACCTCTCTTATCTGTAGTAGAAACTTGCCCTCTTCTACTATTTAAATCACCTATTACATCACCCATATAATCTTCAGGAGTTATGACCTCAACTCTCATAACAGGTTCAAGTAATTTTAAAGTTGCTTTTGTGCAAGCTTCTTTAAAACACATTCTCGATGCTATTTCAAAAGCCAATACACTAGAGTCGACATCATGATGTAAACCATCAAGAATAGTAACTTTGTAATCTATGATTGGAAATCCAGCAAGAATTCCGCTGTCAGCAACGCTCTCTACACCTTTCTCTACGCCAGGAATAAATTCCTTTGGTATTGCTCCACCCTTAATTTTATTTTCTATTTCTCTACCTTTGCCAGGTTCTAGTGGCTCAACACTCAATTCAACTTTTGCAAACTGACCTGCACCTCCACTTTGTTTTTTATGAATATAAGTATTGTTTGATGATTTTAATATAGTTTCTCTATAAGCAACTTGAGGAGCACCAATATTAGCCTCAACTTTAAATTCTCTTTTCATCCTATCTACGATAATATCTAGATGAAGTTCACCCATACCTTTAATAATTGTTTGACCAGACTCTTCATCTGATGTAACTCTAAAAGAAGGATCCTCTCGAGCTAATCTTCCCAGAGCCTCTCCCATCTTTTCCTGGTCAGCTTTTGTTTTTGGTTCAACTGCTATTTCAATAACTGGATCTGGAAATTCCATAGGTTCTAATAGAATTGGATTACTTTCTTCTGCTAAAGTATGACCTGTAATAGTATGTTTTAAACCAGCTAAAGCTACTATATCTCCTGTATTAGCTTCTTTAACATCTTCTCTACTGTTAGCATGCATTAATAACATTCTTCCAACTCTCTCTTCTTTGTCTTTACTTGTGTTATAGATGCCTGTTGCTGTTTTTAATGTTCCTGAATAAACTCTTATAAATGTTAATGTTCCTACGAAAGGATCGTTAGCTACCTTAAACGCTAATGCTGAAAATGCTTCGTTGTCTTCAAATTTTCTCTCCAATTCATCTTTTGAATTAGGTTTAGTTCCTTTTATTGAACCAATATCTATAGGGCTTGGTAAAAAATCTACAACTGCATCTAATAATGGTTGCACTCCTTTATTTTTAAATGCAGATCCAGTAAGTACAGGAACAAAATCAAAGTTAATACAACCTTTTCTTATACAAGAAATCAAATCAGCTTCAGATATTTCTTTTCCATTTAAGTACGACTCCATTAATTTTTCATCTTGCTCTACTGCTGTTTCTATCAATTCTTTTCTATATTTATTAGCTTGTTCTTTTAAATCTTCTGGAATTTCAACATATTCAAATTCTGCACCTAATTTTTCATCTTTCCATAAAACTGCTTTCATCTTAACAAGATCAACAACACCTTTTAAAGATGCTTCTATTCCAACTGGTAGCTGCATAACTAAAGGTTTAGCTCCTAATCTGTCTTTGATCATTTCCACACAGTTAAAAAAATCAGCTCCAGTTCTATCTAATTTGTTAACAAAACAAATTCTTGGAACTTTATACTTGTCTGCTTGTCTCCAGACAGTTTCAGATTGAGGTTCTACTCCAGCTACACCATCAAAAACACAAACAGCACCATCTAAAACTTTAAGTGATCTTTCTACCTCAATTGTAAAATCAACGTGACCGGGAGTATCAATAATATTAATTCTATGTTCTTTCCAAAAACATGTTGTGGCTGCTGATGTAATAGTAATACCTCTCTCCTGCTCTTGTTCCATCCAATCCATTGTTGCAGCAC
>MDSV01184562.1_pt1 | contig 12847 bp, 14 predicted proteins | sample 810851 | NCBI WGS metagenome assembly MDSV01 (sample SAMN05326640, study PRJNA326480) | marine metagenome | isolation source: seawater | place: Atlantic Ocean: North East | collected 2012 | reverse complement strand
TTTCTTCTTTTTCCCCACCTATAATTATTTGATTTGGATTCAAAAATTTTTCTAATGCTTCTCCCATTTTAAGAGTATCTACCAAGTAAAATATTTTTATATTTTTGTTTTTACTTAATTGTTTATTAATATTTTTTACTAATTCTGGATTTATTTGAGAGGATAAAATTAAATAAGTTTTATTTTGAAATTTTAAACTTAAAATTCTTTTCAAATTTTGAGAAATATAATTTAATTTTGGCTTCCCATTTTTAGTATTTAATGGTGTATCGTGAGTAAAAAAAATATACTTAAAATTCTTAATTTCTTCAAATTTATTTAAAAATTTTATTTTATTAATTTTAAACTTTTTAAGTCTTGGTTCCTCTAGGGTATATTTTTTTTTTCTAAAAGAATTTAATGCTTTATTATCTTGATCAAAAACATAACAATTGCCAATTTTTTTAGACCAGCATAAACTAAAAACTTGCCCTAAATGAGATAGTCCAAAAAAGACAGGTAAATTTATTTGTTTAAAGTTATCACTTTTACTTTGCATTAATTCTCTTCAAACGTTTTAAATTAAAATAAAAATCATCTTCAAAACTATTTGGAATTTTATTTTCTTTAAATGCCACACATAAGTCTCTAATCGCATCTTCAATTGTTAATTTTGGCACAAATCCTAATTCTTGTTTAATTTTATCAGAGTTGATGTGATAAGATCGATTATCATCAGATGGGGTTGTCTCTATTTCTATGTTGCCTTTATCTGGAAAATAACCTTCAACAACTTTTTTTACTTTATTTGCTATTTCTGCAATTGATAAATTTTGATATCCCACATTAAATATTTGATCTTTTATTTTATCACTTGGAGCCTTTATTAAACACTCTATAACACCACAATAATCTTCAATATGTAAATTTGGTCTTAATTGCTTGCCACCAAAAACTACTATCTTGTTTTTATTTATTGCAAAATTCGTTAGAATATTTACTGATAAATCTAATCTAAGTCTTGGTGCATAACCACATACTGTTGCCGGTCTAAATGTTACTCCTTCAAAGTTATTATCTGTATAATTTTTTAAAATCGGCTCACACAAACCTTTATATTTATTATATAAAGTTAATGGAACTAAAGGGTGGTCTTCTTTAACATCTTTTTTATCTGAAACTCCATAAACTGAGCTTGATGATGCATAAATAAATCTTTTTATACCAGATGCTTTTGCTACTTTTACCATAGGCTCAAAAGCGTCCAAGTTTATAGTCGTTGAAAGTGCTTCATCTAAATCAAAGCTGGTATCGTTTGAAATACAAGCTAGACTTACAAAGACATCATGATCCTTACACGACTCTCCAATTTTTTTGGTATCTCTGATATCACCAGTTATTATTTTTAAATTTGGATTTTTTTTTGGTAGAAAATCATGTCCAAAATACATGATGTCATAAACCGTGACTTTATAGCCTTTAGCTAATAATCTTGGTACAAGACTACTTCCACAATAACCCGCTCCACCAGTGATAAAAATTGATTTAAATTTCATTTATTTTAAGAATTAAATTTTTATAATCATTATTAAGACATAGCTCCGCACTATGTAAAATTAATAATTTTACAATTATCATAATTTTCAAATAACTTCTAATAAATATTTAGTTATACAGTCTCAAATAAATATTTATTGTTTTTAACTGTCGTTTTATATTTACCAATTAAAATATTTAAAAAGCTTTTTTCTACATTTAAAATTTTGAAAATTGAATTTGTAAAAGGACCTGATTGGAATTTATATTCTTTATCTTTAAAATTTTCTAAGTTATAAAAAAAATTTTGTTTTACAAAACCATTTTTATCCTCATTTCCTTTGCAGGCAAAAATAAAATTTTTTATATCTTTTTGTGCTTCTATAAAATTTGGCAAAAAATACTTTAGACCTTTTACATAATTAAGTATTTGTATAAAATTTTTATTATTAAATTTTTTATGGAAACAAAACATATAATCGTTAAGCATAAATTTAGATTTATTTAAAATACTGTTTTTTTTTATATATTGAAGTTGTATTTTTGGAATATAAAAATTAACATCTGGTCCAATTCTTTTTTTTAAATCTTCCATCATTGTAGAAATATTATTTTTGTTAAATTTAATTATTATCCACATCTGTGTCTCCTAATTCTTTTTTTAAATCATCGTATTCTTTAATTTTTCTTTTCATAAAATTTAATGTTAGTTTTGTTTTCTCACTTATTCCTTTTGGTGTAAGGATGTATAGATATCTAATTTTGTTCTTTTGAGATTTGAAGTTTTGAATTTTTATTAATCCTTTTTCCTTAAGTGCAGATAAACAATAATTTAATTTACCTAAACTTATCCCTAGCTTTTGAGCTAATTCTCTTTGGGTAACCTTTGGATTTGAGCCAATTTTTCTTAAAACTTCAAAATGATCTGAGTTATTTTTCATAGTTCAAAATTTGAACTAATATACGTTCAATTATTGAACTTGCAATTAAAAACTTCTATTTTTAGCATATATATTTTTTTACAATCAACATATTGTGTTATTGATCTGTACTATTATCAATATTTATTAAATGAAAAATCTTATTAAAATTATTAGCTTACCAAATCTTCTTTACTAAAAATTTCATCAGCATCAGCAGGTTTAAATATTGTCTGACCACTTTTTGTCATAAATTTACTTATAAATTCTTTATCTTCTCCTGCTAAACATAAATCACTATGATTTCTAAAATATTTTATTTTGAAACCTTTATTTACAATATCCTTTAAACTTTTTTCAAAAATATTTCCTATTTTAATATGAACGTACGGACAAACAAGCACATCACCAATTGGAGTAATATATAATCTATTAACAGTTGTGCAGCCTAAAATTTTTTCATGATTTTTATCAAATGGATTCCAAACATTTCGCACTAAATTTTTGTATTCTTTTCGTATATTTCTAAGATATTCTCTATCTTTATCATCACAAATAATATCATCCATTTTTTGCCACATCCCTGCTGGTACAGCAACATTTAATAAAGTTTTATATTTTTTTTTTTTGGAATAATCTAATAGCTGTTTAAAATGATCTGTATTGGCATTATAATGTCCAACTGTTATATTTAAATAAGGATCCATACCAGCATTTCGGACATGTTCCAAAGCAGAAATCGCTCTTCTCCAAGAATCTTTTCTTCCTCGAATTTCATCATGAATTTTTTCATCCATACTATCGATACTTACAGACACTCTGCTTACTTGGGCTTCTGCTAACCTTTTGGCCATAGACTCATCTAGATAAAAACCATTAGTTGTTAAATACAAATAAAATCTTTCAGGTTTAATTGCCTCTAAAACTTTAAATAATTTTTTTGGTTGTAATAAAAGTTCACCGCCTTGTAAATCAAACTCAAAATAACCAAGTTCGTCTGCTTCGTCTGCTAATTTTGCAATTGCTTGGTAATCCAAATATTCTTTTACATGATCACCTTTAGGAGAATTTGTAAAACAATACTTACATCTTAGATTACAAGCATTGTTAAAATTTAAATCAATACCTCTTGTCTTAGTACCAACTTGTCCATTATTATTTTGGACATATGTATAAAAGTCTTTTAACTTTTTTACTAATTTAGGTTTTTTTAATAAAGATGATGATATTGGCATTAATTAAAATTACTATTTTTTATTGATATTGTAAATGTTATCTTTCAATATATCTTTCAATATTATTTTAAACTCTGCTTTACTAACTATTTCATTATTAATAGTCGCTTGAGCACTACAATTTGCAATACCTCGTTTATAAGAAAGAATTGTTGTTTTCATATGCAGTCTATTATTAGGAGTAACTTTTTTTATAAGTCTAATCTTATCAGCAGATAGTAAATACATTAACTTTCCTTTATTGCCAGGCAGTGTTAAAATAGATAAAGCTGCCAATTGCACCATTGCTTCTATCTGAAGCATACCTGGCATATTTTCATCTCCTGGCCAATGAACTTTTAAAAACCAAGTCTCTTTTTTAAGATCAAAATAACCATTAGCGAATTTTCCTGGCTCAATCTGATTAACATGATCAATAAAAAGATATGGTTCTCTATTTTGCTGGAATTCTAATATTTTTTTCTTATCCAGTTCCATATTTAACGTACATCAATTATTCTTGTTAAATTATTTTGAAGATTATAACCATCCCACACCATTCCAATATCAAGTGCGCTACCGATAGGTACTATTCTATCAACACCTTCAATATCGTTTTTTTTTACAAAATTCAATAAATCATCTTTTTTGAAACCATAGTAGCTTACTGTCTGAAATTTATTATTAAAAATTTTTTTTAATTGTGAATATCGATCAAAATTAGCTTCATAAAAATATCCCCATTTACCTTTAAGATCAGAAACAACAGTTGGTAATTTTTTAAGTTCAGCCCTAAATAAATAGTTTTCATAATTGATAATCTTATTAACATAAATATTATTCATAAGGTCCATTGTATATTGAGTTAATTTTTCTGAAATGGCAATATCTTCTAATTTATATTTTTTTTTTGTATATTTTAAAAAATACTTCCAAAATAAATCTTGAGCTTTTAAACATTTTTTACCATTCCATAAGATTAAATGTGGTGAGGAACATGCATTTTGATCCATTAATAATGTATCATTATAAAAGTTCTCTATAAACCTTTCGAAATGTTTTGAGTTTTTAATTTTTAATAATTCATTCGAATTGATTAAAGATATTGAATATTTATCGTTAAAGAAAATATCTGAAGATTTAATTTTCGTCTGATAATTTTTAAATTCATAAGCAGTTTTATCTCCACCCCAAATCATTCGACCATCAGATATTAATGATAATTTTTTATTTATCTCAATATCTTTATCATAACGTATAAACAAATTACTTTTTTTTAAAATATTATATTTTTTTTTTTTAAAAATTTTATTTATATATTTACAAATTATTTTTACTTGTGAAAAATTTCTCGATGGCACTCTTACTATATTTGAATTACCAGAAACCAAAGAAAATAAAAAAGAATACGCAAAATTAATCGGTACATTAGATGGTGCAATATGCAGTACAGTTCCTATTCCTTTTCTTGTAAAGTTATCTTTTAAAGAATTTTCAATTTTTAATAAATTTTTTTTTCTAATATAAAATGCAAATGTAATTAAATCTGAAAATTTTTTCGCATCACGGGATTTTAATAAAGATTTTGATAATTCATCAAGGAAGTTGCAAGCTAAAGAATTAAATGGTTCTAAGCTTAATCTTTTAGGAATTTTAGTACCTACTAAAAATTCTATTTTATCGAAACTAAACATTGCTACAACCTCTCACTTCAGAATTTAATATTCTCCCTTTTAATAAAAACTGTTTTCCTAATTTTTTACATGAACAATCTTTTTTTATAATAACTCCTAAGTCATCAGTAAGTATGCTGTTACCAGGATAGCTAGTCGGAACAAGAGATAAAAGTTGAATATAACCAACATTGTTAGGTTCTAAACTCTCTAATTTTTTTCCTCTTATAATAATGTCCGAATAATTTGATGTAACAAATGATCCACAATTACTACATTCTATAAAAATAGAACCAGTTTGTTCAACCATACCATAGTAATTATGAATAGCTCTTAATTTGAATTTTTTAAATAATTCTTTTTTAAAATCATTGTTTGAAATATTCAATTTCTCGAGCTTTTTCCAACCTCCTCCATGAAGTAGGAGACATTTAGAAAAATCCTCTTTTTCAATTTTATTATTATTCAAAAATTTTTCCCATACTAAGTTGGTAAGACCAAAAATTAAAAATTTTTTATTATGATATTTTTTTTTAAAATCTTGATATCTCTCAAGATTAAAAGATAAGTCATCATCTAATAAGAAAGTATGGTCTTTTCCCATAAAAGAAAAGCCTAAAAAAGCTGCTGCTCGAGCACTAAATTCAGATCTATTTGAGAAAATTTTTCTACTATCTAAAATCATCATTGGCAATCTTTCTTTTCCAAAAAAGAAAGTCATTATTTTGCTTAAAACCTTAGTTTGATTTAAAGAATTAAATTTATCTAGATAAATTTTTGAAAAATCTCCTGAAGTTCCTGAGGATCTTAAAATTTTAAAAACTTTTTTATTTTCAATGCTTTTTAAATCTAATTTTTTAAAAATCTTCACAGGTATAAAGGGTAAATTTTCAATTTTATTAACTTTATTCAAGTTTACATCTTGTTTTTTAAAAAAATTTTTTATCTCAGTGCAATTTTTATAATGATGAAAAAGTATTTTCTTTATATTCTTTAAAAATTCCTTGTTGTTTTTTTTATTAAGGCCAAAAACCTCAATTTTTTCAATTAAATTTGATATTATCATTTAGATTTCGAATAGATGAGTAGTTTATTTTGCCATTATTTAATCTTGGGATTTTTTCTATATATTTAATCTTAAACGACACTTTATTTAAATTAAAATTTTTTATTAAGATTTTTTTAATCTTTAAAATATTTTTTTTTCATTAACAAAAACAATAAGAATATCTTTTTCAGAAATACATGCATTTTCAATTTTAAATTTATTAAAATTTTTTTCTATATGATCTAGATTGATCCTTTTTCCAAATACTTTTACTATTCTCCTTTTTCTTCCTGAGATATAATAAAAACCATCTTCATCTCTATAAGCTAAATCACCGGTCTTTAATTGACCTTTCATTTCGTCTGGTTTTTTTAAATCATCTAATTTTTTGGCATAACCTAAAAAAACATTTTTTCCGTGATATTCCAACTCTCCAGAGACATATGCTTTTTTAATTTCATTATTACTTTCGTCCATAATTTTTATTTTTCCTCCTGGGATAGGTATACCAATACTACCAATTTTTTTTGAGAATTTTTTAGGTGGCAAATATGAAATTCTTGGTGAAGCCTCAGTCTGACCATACATAATATAAAAATCAATTTTTTTTTTACAAATTTTTGCATATTTTTTTTGTAAGTTAACATCTAAAGAACCACCTGCCTGGAGTAATTTATTAACATAATTTTTTTTTTTAAAAGAATCCAATTTATCAAATACTTCATACATAAATGGAACTCCCCCAATAGTAGATACTTTATATTTTACAACTTTTTCAAAAAACTGTTTAGTTATAATTGATTGATTGTTTAATAATATTTTTGCCCCTTTAAGCAAGTGACTATTTATCATTGATAAACCAAATGAATATGCAGGATTTAATGTTGTAACCATAGTATCATTAGAAGAAATTTTACTATATTTTGCAATTGACTCTGCATTTGAGTTTAAATTATCAAAACTTAATTTTGCTAATTTTGTGCTACCTGTTGTACCAGAAGTCATCATCAATAGTGAAAGTTTTGAATTTAATTTTATTTTTTTTTTTGAGAGATTTTCATAAATACTACTTTTTTTAAAGTTTACAATTTTTTTAAAATTATTTGGTTGCTTATTTTTTGTATTACAAAATATATAGGTTGGTCTAAATTTATTGATTAGTATGTCTAAGTTTTTTTGATTAATTGAACTTTCTACTAACAAACTTACACAATTGTGTGTCATTGCTGCTAAGTATACAATCATACACTCAATATGATTTGAGGCTAAAATAAATATAAGAGATTTTTTTTTTATTTTTTTTTTAATTCTATTAATTTCTAAGTTTAAATTTGAGTAGTTAATTTTTTGATTATCTTCAGATATAAATGCAATTTTTTTTTTATGTTTTTTAAAGTTAGTATAAATCACTTAAAAATATATTTTCGTTAATTATTTTATCTACTTCCCAAAGAAATTCTATGATCAATACTTTCATTTCGAGTAATTATTCAATAAATAAATAATTCAAATATTTGTTTGATTATTGACAAATATTATATAAACAGAATTGCAAATATGAGCAATATAGAAAAGTATAAAAAAGCATTTATTGACTCTTTATCTTTAAGTAAAAACACTGAATTAGAGAAATTAGAGTATCAATCGATTACAGAATGGGATTCGATAGGTCATATGACCTTAATGTCAGAACTAGAGAGCACTTTTAATATATCTATAGATACAGATGATATAGTTGACTTTAGTTCTTTTAAAAAAGGCAAACAAATCTTATCAAAATATAAAATTAATATTTAAATTATACTTGGCCTATCACCGTCACCATCACCTCTAAAAATTCTAACTTTATTTTTTCCTTTTAAAATCTTATAAGCACAATTTATTTTTATATTTTTGTTTTCTAAAGGTTCAAAATGATTTGGTACTATTATTTTGCTATTAATTTTTACTTCCTTAAATCCAGAGGCTAATAAAAGATTTTTTGATATTCCATAAGAGTAAATATCTATAAATTCTGATTGATTTTTTTTTAATATTGATGACATAAAAAAATCTAGTTTTTTAAAGTTAGAATTACTACCAATGTAATCGATAATCTTAATTATTGAAGTTTTTTTAACATTAATTTTTCTTGTTACTACAATTGATTGCTCTTTATCATCAAAAAAAATTAAAAAAATATTATATCTATAAAATGGGTTTTTTAGATATCTATTAATTAAATATTTTTTTGATTTTATTGGGATTTGAAACTTAAAGAGATTACTGTCTATTTTTTTATAAAGTTTTGGTTTGTTTAATTCTAATATTTTATATTTTTTTAATTTATTACTATTTTTTTTTTTATAATTTTTTAAATTTAAAATTTTAAATTTTTTTATATATGGTGAAATATAAACAAAATGATCCATTTCTTTAACGGTAAAACCTTGCCATCTATGAAATTTTAATAACTCATCATTTATTCCTATAACTCCAACAAAAGACGGTTTATTTGATTTAATTATCTTTTTATGTATTAAGTAACCTAATCCGATTAAATCTGTTTTAATTACTCTCCAAAAAGCCAAAAAAATATGATTATATTTTAATTTATTATCAAATAATCTAAATGGTATAAATCCCTGAGTTCCTACAATATTTAAATTATATTTAGCAAGGTAAAAATTATATTTTTTTAATTTTTTTGAAAAATAATACCATTTCAAAACATTATTTTTTCTTGAGAAAATATGATTTTTTTGCCAATAATTTTTAATAAATATTCTAAACTCTGGTAATAACTTATCTTTAAGGCTTATTATTAAAAGTTTTTTTTTTGACATTCTTAATTTATTAATAAATCATAGATGATTATAAAAAAAATTCTATGTTAATAAAAAAATTTTCTAACAAAATTAATGGACATGGATGTGTCGTGATTCCAGGAAAAAACAACAATTTATTAAATTTAGATCATACTAAAATATCAAATATATTTAGAGGAAAAGGCTTTATTCTATTTAGAAATTTCAAATTTAGTAAAGAAAAAATCACTCTTTTTACTGACAAGTTTACTAAAAAATATGCAAATGATGCTTTTAGAAGATTTAGTAAATTTAATAATAAAAATATTAAAACTGTTGATGAGGGAAAAAAAGAAATGCCTCTTCATAGTGAGGCAAGTTATTCACCATCTTGGCCTGAGATTGTTTGGTTTTATTGTCATCAAGCTCCAAAAAAAAGTGGTTTCACAACAATATGTGATGGTAAAATGGTTTATAAAAATCTAAGTCTTAAAACTAAAGAGTTTTTTTTAAAAAACCAAATAATTTATAATTTAAGAATACCATTTGGATTAAAACAAAAAAAACAAAAAAAAAAAGTCAAAAAATGGTTAATTGATAACCCAGGTTCATTTGATAGTAAAATTGATTTAAATAATAAGGAAATATATTTAAAACAAAAAAGGTATGCTGTTGTTAAAGTTAGAAACACAAATGAACTAGCATTTGTGAACCATTTACAAATTATTTTAGATAGAGATCCACAAGTCTTAGATATTAAAATCGAAAATTTTAAAAAAATACCCAAAACGATCATTGATGATTACAAAACTATTTGTTCTAAATTTACTGAAAAAATCTTTTGGAAAAATGGTGATTTAGTTATGATTGATAATAAAAGATATATGCATGGAAGAACAAAAATCTTAAATAATGAAAAAAGAGATATTGTGAATATTCAAACCCTGGAAAGTAATTTTTAATTTTAAAGTAATGTATTCTTTATTTTTTGAGCTATCTTGACAGAGGTTAAACCATTTTTTTCCTTTAAAAATTTATAATCGCCACCTTTATCATATTTATCATTAACACCTAATCTTATTAGTTTAGAATTTGATCCATTGTCAGTTAAAACTTCTGAAATTGCAGTCCCTAATCCTCCAAAAATATTATGCTCCTCCAATGAAAAAATGAATTTCATATTTTTAATTTCTTTTATTATTTGTTTTGAATTTATTGGTTTAATTGTGTGAACATTTACAACTTTTGTGGATATTTTTTCTTTATCCAAAATTTTAGCCGCGTCTAACGCTTCTTTTAAGATTGCACCAGTTGCGAATAAACAAACATCTTTCCCTTCTTTCATTAAAATATTTTCACCTAGTTGAAATTTAAAGTCTTTTTCGTAAATGATTGGGTTATTTGATGTGCCTGTAATTCTTATGTATGTTGATGTATTATGATTTATAGCTGCCTCTATAGCTTTAATCGTTTCTAAGGAATCTGAAGGAGATATAACAGTAATATTTGGTAAAGATCTAATAATTGATAAATCTTCTATGCAACAGTGAGTATATCCTAAGTTTCCCAATACAAGACCACTGGCAATTCCAATCATACAATTTTTAATTCGCATATAAGATGAATTCACTTTGATTTGTTCACAACATCTCATGGTTTGAAAGGGGGCAAAAGTTGTAGTGACAGTTTTAAAACCTTCACTTGATAAACCGCTTGCAACACTGATTAAATTTTGTTCGGCTATTCCTACATCAATATAATTATCGGGAAAACTTTTTCTAAATCTATCTAATCCGGCAGATGTGGAAACATCAGAGGTTAATAAAATAAGATCAGGATTTTCTCTCACTAAATCCAACATAAATAAACCCAATGAGGCTCTTGGCCCTATAGTTGAATACATTTTTATTTTTTTTTGATCAAAATTCATTTTCTTTCAATTCTTTTAAACCAATTTCATATTGCTCTTGTGTCAAAACTTTATGATGCCAATCATTGTTATTCTCCGAAAAACTAAAACCCTTACCTTTTACGGTTTTTGCAATAATAATTTTTGGTTTATTTGATTTTAAATTAAAAGCACCAAGTAATTCATTAATATCATGTCCATCTACCTCTATGGTTTCCCATCCAAAACTAGACCACATTTTTAATAATGAGTTGGTTTTTAATATATCTGTATTTGCTCCAGTTTGTTGAAAACCATTATTATCTAATATTGCTGTCAAATTATTAATCTTTAGATGATTAGCCAACATTGCAGCTTCCCATATTGATCCCTCATTACACTCTCCATCGCCTAACAAAACATAAGTATTAAAATTTTTAAATTTTTTTTTTGATGAAATAGCAACACCTATACCCAATGATAAGCCCATACCTAAACTTCCAGTAGAAAATTCTATTCCAATTTTCTTGTTCATGACCGGGTGACCAGGAAAGTCTGAATCAGACTTTTCAAAATATTTTAAATCATCTTTTTTTATATATCCTATTTCAGCTAAAGCAGAATAAAGAACTAGACAGGCATGCCCTTTACTTAAAATAAACCTGTCCCTATCATCCCACAAAGCATTTTTTGGATCTAAATTCATTACATGAGAATAAAGAGTAGAAACAATCTCTGTACTCGATAAAGCTCCACCAAAATGGGAACTATTATGTCCAGCTATCAAAGCTGTATCTAAAATGGTTTTTCTTAAATTGTAAGAAAATTTTTTTATCTTATTAATAATATTTTTATCCATTGCACCTAGTGATCAATATTAGTTTCTTTTTGTAGTTAAATACCACCATTAATTTTTATTACTTGACCAGTTATATGTGAAGAATTATCAGAAGCTAAGAATAATATTAAATTTGCAACGTCTTCTACTTTAGCTATTCTTTTTAAACTATATCTATTTAATTGTTCATTAATAAATTTTTCAGGATGTACTTTCTTCATGGCTTCAGTGTCTACTAAGCCTGGTTGTACTGTATTAACTCTAATATTAAATCCCCCAACTTCTCTGGAAATAACTTGAGACATTGTTTCAAGTGCTGCTTTTGAAGAAGCATAAATTGATGCTCCAACGTTTTTCTCTAATGTTGCAGAGGATGATAAATTAATAACAGAGCCTCTTTTTGATTTTTTCATCTTCTTAAGGACCATCTGTAGAACTTGAATCTGAGAAAAAAAATTTGTATCAAAAATTTTCTTAGCAAAATTTATTGTACTCATTTCAAACAAAGAAAATTCAATTAAAGCTGTTGTGTTTACATAAATATCAATTTTAGGAAGTTTATTAAGCAAATCAGTTAATTTTTTTTTTGTTTCCTCAACGTCATTGACATCGAATGTTGTTATTGAAATGTTAATATTATATTTTTTTTCTAATTCACTGCAAACTGAAGTGAAATCTTTGTCAGCTTTTCTTATACAAGCATGAATATTTGCTTTATTTCTTGCAAAAGTTTTTAAAGTTTCTAGCCCAATACCAGTCCTAGCTCCAAAAATAATTGCAATTTTATCTTTTAACATAAATAACTTAATCTGATTTGGTAATATTTTTTGGAGAATATCAATAGTAATTTTATATATAAATATTAGTTTTAAAAATTTTTTTCAGTGCATAAATCAAGCCAATTGAGCTATTAGTACTGGTCAGCTGCACACATTACTGCGCTTCCACATCCAGCCTATCAACGT
>MDSV01095725.1_pt1 | contig 12847 bp, 18 predicted proteins | sample 810851 | NCBI WGS metagenome assembly MDSV01 (sample SAMN05326640, study PRJNA326480) | marine metagenome | isolation source: seawater | place: Atlantic Ocean: North East | collected 2012 | reverse complement strand
TTGTCAAAAGATGGTAAAAATATCTTTGCTGGTGATAAATATGGAAACATGTCTGAAGAGGCTCTTCATTATATTGGTGGAATCATAAAACATGCTAGAGCATTAAATGCATTTACAAATGCTTCTACAAATAGCTACAAAAGATTAATTCCTGGTTTTGAAGCTCCGGTGATACTGACTTATTCTGCTCGTAACAGATCAGCTGCCATAAGAATCCCTTATGTAATGAGTGATAAAGCAAGACGTATTGAAGTAAGATTTCCAGATTCTACTGCTAATCCTTATTTAGCATTCAGTGCATTAATGATGGCTGGGCTTGATGGAATTAAGAATAAAATCAATCCTGGCGAAGCGATGGACCAAGACCTATTTGAGTTAACCACTGAAGAAGAAAAAATGCTTCCAACAGTGGCTCCTGGGCTAGATGTCGCTCTTGAGGCATTAGATAAAGATAGAGATTTTCTAAAAGCTGGTGATGTATTTACTGATAAGATGATTGACTCATATATAGGCCTAAAATATGAAGAAGTTCAGCGACTCCGACAATCAACACATCCTTGTGAATTTGAGATGTACTACAGCTTATAAGAACAAGCTGCCCTCATAAAGAGGGCAGCTCATCTAATGGATTATTATGAGTACTGATATAAAACCAAATAAGGCTAAAGATATTAACTTGAATTATGATGTATTAGATAATTTGAGAACAGCCATATTAATTTTTGATACAAATTTTAATTATGTATATACAAATACTGCAGCCATAGACTTATTGGGTTCTTCGTCAACTTTAAAAGAAATTACTCTACTTAAATGTGAAAATGTCAGTCTCACTATGTATCTAAAAAAAGTTAGAGAAGACTCTAGATCTGTCATGTTAAGAGATCTAAAATTTAAAAATTTTGATAGATTAGAAAAGATAGTTGATTGTAATATTTCGAGTTATAACACGCAGCATAGTCAATACATTTTGATGGAACTTAATGAAACAGGTAGATTGTATAATATCTCTATTGATCAAAATCTTATAGATCAGCAAAAAGCGACCAGAGAGATGGTTAAAGGTTTGTCACATGAGATCAAAAATCCACTTGGTGGCATTATGGGAGCTGCTCAATTACTAGATAAGACTCTAAAAGATGAATCTCAAGCAAAGTTCACAAAGATAATCAGAAAAGAATCTGAGAGACTGCTTAAGCTCATTAATGCAATGGCATCTCCGATGCCATCTACAGACAAAGAAAACGTTAATATTCATGAGATAACAGAACATGTATTAGAACTTTTTAAATATGATGAGGAAAATACGCATGTAAGTTTCATTAAGGATTATGACCCAAGCATACCTCAGTTAAGTTTAGATAGGCATCAGATAATTCAATCACTTATCAATATTATTAGGAATGCTATCCAGGCTATTAGCAAAGATGGCACTATTAAAATCAGGACTAGACCAATATTTAAACATACTATAGGTGATATAAAACATGATCTTGTAGTGAAAATAGATGTTATTGATAATGGAATTGGAATTCCAGAGGATAAGCTTAAAGAAATTTTTTATCCGATGGTCACTACAAAAAATGATGGAATGGGTCTTGGCTTAACAATTGCCCAGTCAATAATTATTCAAAACAATGGAGTTATTGAGTGTAAAAGTAAAAATAAAGAAACAGTTTTTTCAATAATTCTTCCATGGAGTAGCAAGTGACGAAGTTTAAGCTCTGGGTAGTTGATGATGAAGAAAGCATAAGAACTATTTGTAGAAGTGCTCTTGAGGATTATTTTACTATTGAGACATTCCCAAATGGTTCAGAAGCTCTTTTGGCTCTAAACTCAGAAAAACCTGATCTAATAATAACTGATATAAAGATGCCAGGTCTATCAGGTCTAGAGTTATTACAAAAAGTTTCAGAGAGATACCCAGATCTTCCAACCATTGTTATAACTGCCCATTCAGATATTGATAATGCATTATCTGCCTATAAAGGTGGAGCATTTGAGTATTTGGCTAAACCATTTGATGTTGATACAATCAAAGCTCTGGCAATGAAAGCTGTAAAAAATTCAGAGACTACATCGAGAGATATCGATGACTCTTCTTTTAAAAAATCGTCAAGAATAATTGGCCAAGCAACGTCAATGCAGAATGTATATCGAGCAATAGGAAAAATATCTAATTCGGATATTACTGTACTAATTCGTGGTGAGTCAGGAACTGGTAAAGAGCTAATAGCACAGGCTGTTCATGAAAATAGTCTCCGTAAAGACAAACCATTTGTTGCTATTAATGTAGCTGCAATACCACATGAATTATTAGAATCAGAATTATTTGGTCATGAGAAAGGCGCATTTACAGGAGCACAGACTCAGCGTATTGGAAGATTTGAACAGGCGCTTGGAGGTACATTGTTTTTAGATGAGATCGGCGATATGCACCCTGAGTTACAAACAAGGCTTCTTAGAGTTTTATCGAGTCAAGAATTTTATAGAGTTGGAGGACATAAACCTATTAAATCGGATGTAAGGATTATAGCAGCAACCAATCAGTCAATTGAAGAATTAATAAAAACAGCTAAGTTCAGAGAAGACTTGTATCATAGATTGAATGTTTTCAAACTGGAATTACCTCCTTTGAGAAAAAGAAAAGAGGATATATCAGCTCTAATTTCATACTTTTTGAGTACTGCTGCAAATGAGTTGAATACAGAGCATAAACGCATAAGCGATGAAACAATTACATTATTAGAGAATTTTGATTGGCCTGGAAATATAAGGCAATTAGAAAATACTTGTAGATATTTAACTGTAATGTCAGCATCATCCGTTATCAGTGTTGATGATTTACCTCAAGATATCTTTACAGAAAAAGAAAAGGAAAACATTATATTGCCTGATAGTGATAATTGGCAAAAAACGCTAGAAAATCATATTAGAGAAAAAATAGTTTCAGATAAAGATGCTATAAAAAAAATTAATATTGAGTTTGAAAAAATATTGATTGATGAATCATTAAGAGCAACTAATGGAATCAAGCTTGAAGCGGCGAAATTACTTGGTTGGGGTCGAAATACTCTAGCAAGAAAAGCAAAAAATGTCAGTTGAAAAGAGCATCCAATACATTCCTAGGCTTCAAATGATTATACAAAATATCATTAGCGGCTCTAACTATAGAACCGTTACCATACCGTGATTGATTGTTGAAAAGAGTTGCGGTTGATAAATAACCTTCTACAGTGCCAATCCTTGAAATCAATTTATCTACATCACAATTCTCTGTTAACTTTAAACCTAATTGCCGGTTCCTAGATGTATTGTAAAAACATGTGAGACGAAGATCACCTAAACAACCAGGGCTTTCAAGAGTTCTCTCTAATTCAATATCAGAAACTTGTATAGAATCCAATTCAATAATTGATCTTGTTATTCTTTTAACTTCTTTTTGTGAAATTGCTATTAATTCGTCGATATATTCATCTGAAAATTGATTTGCTGTAAGGGCGCCTGCCAGTATTCCTGAAATATTTTTCAAGACACCTGAAACTTCTATTCCTGTAATGTCATTAGTAGGTATGAGTTTAAAAAGATCTGTATGCATAGAAGTAATGAATTTGTCCATCAGCAAATTATCAGACGATGCTATGCTAACCTCTAGAGGTTTTTTCGCTACCAAATCTTTGGCAAAGCTAGGTCCAGAAATAATACATTTTTTAACTTTTCTAGATAATACTTGGTCCAGTACTTCGTGAAATAGTAAACCGGAATCATGATCGAGACCTTTTGTGATCCAAGATAGTGAATCACAAGATTGGAAATAATCAATATTATCTTTAATTATTGGTAGAAATCCTGAGCTAGATGTAGCAATTATATCAATTGCCTTATCAGTTTTTTTTATATTATTAATTGAATTAATGTTATGAAAATATATATTATCGAACTTAATATCCAAACTATCATGATGATTGTTAGTCTGGTAAAGATCTATTTTTGTTTGATCCCTTAAATAAACTTCTACAGTATTATCTAAAAGTGCTAAATGACTTGCTATAGCCAATCCCCACTCTCCAGCACCAAATATTCTAAATAATGCCATCTACTGTTTAGTCTTTTTAGATAACTCTTGTTGATAAAGAGCATTGAAATCAATAGGGGCAATAAAAATTGGAGGAAATCCTGCTTTTTGTATTAGAGAAGATATAGTCTCTCTCGCATAAGGAAATAAAACTTCAGGACACCTTATATTTAAAAAACCATCTCTGAGTTCATCATCAGCACCTTCAATAATGAAGAGCCCTGCTTGTTTTAACTCAACCATATATATAATCTTGCTGTCAGTTTCAGCTTTTACACTTATATCCAAAGTTATATCATACAAAATTTCACTTACTTCCGTTATTGTTGTATTGAGGTTGAACGCAACTTTAGGAGTGGCCTTAATATTATCAAAAATAGAGGGTGCTTCAGGAGACTCCAATGACAAGTCTTTAGTAAATATTCTCTTAACAAAAAACTTAATTTCTTTTTCCGCCATATTATTTCTCTCCTGATAAAGGCATATTATTTTCAATCCACGAGTTTATACCGCCCTCAAGATAATATACATCTTTTATGCCTCTTTTAGAAAATGCCGATGCAGCTTTCTGAGCATCAGAATCTGATGACCCATAAGTTACCAAAGTGATTTCATCTTTAGTTTTATATGTTTCTATATCATTGAGTTTGATATTCTTAGCAGTATGTATATGCCCTTTCTTATATTCACTGCTTTCCCTTAAATCAAGTAATGCAACCTTTGAATTATTTAGTAGTTTTGTTAAGGCATCATATGAGATAGGTTTAACTCTGCCGAACAGCATTTTAGATTCTAAGCTGATAATCAAAAACAATAATATTATCAATGCTACAAATAAAATTATATTATTGGCTATAAATTCTAGCAATTTATTACTCTTTATTTATTTTGGATGTGAGCAGAAAACTTCGCGCATCATCTCTATTAATTTTAATGTTTTAAGATCACTAACTTTGTAGAATACTTTATTAGCTGATTTTCTAGCAGACAAGATTCCCTTGTCTCTGAGTATAGCTAAATGCTGAGATATATTACTTTGCGAAGTTCCAACATTATCTACGATATCTTGAACGCTAAATTCATCTTCACCCAGTTTACATAATATCATAAGCCTTAGAGGATGTGACATCGCTTTCAATGATCTTGAAGCCATCTCGACATCATCTTGGACTTGTTGATCCATGGCCGACATATTATCATTATCATTTAAATCGGTACTTAGATTTTCAGTTTCCATATGTGGTATTTATTTATTAATATATATCTATATTAGACAAAACTAATAAGATAATAAAGGAATATAATGGTATTATTATCTTAATATAAACAATTTATGAGAAATTATATAAAAAAAATCAAATTGAGCCTAATTATTCTGGCTCTGATGAGTCATCCGCTCATTCTTCATCCTAATATTGATGCAGCGGAGAGAGTCCCTGCAGAAAACATTGAGCAATTTGTTGATGTGTTTAATCGTATAAAAGAACAATATGTGGATGATGTAGATGATGAAGTATTGTTTAGGTCTGCAATTAAAGGCATGGTTTCAGGACTAGATCCCCACTCATCTTTCTTATCTACTGATGATTTTGATGAATTAAAGATAGGAACGACAGGGAAATTTGGAGGACTTGGAATTGAAATAACAACCGAGGATGGTTTTGTCAAAGTTATATCACCTATAGACGACACACCTGCTCAAAGAGCTGGTATAGAGGCGGGTGACCTAATAATTAAAGTTGGTAACGAATCATTGAAGGATATGGATATAGGAGATGCGGTAAAACTAATGAGAGGTGAACCTGGAACCGAGGTTGAAATAACTGTTTTAAGAAAGCAGGTGGATGAACCCATCGTATTTGACATAACTAGAGAAATAATTATATCGAAAGGTATTAAGACTAAGATTTTCAATGATGATATTGCCTACTTGAGACTTTCTAGCTTTCAAGCTAACTCTACAAATGATCTCAAAAGTGCTATCTATAAATTAAGAAAGAATTCAAGTAAAGAAATTAAAGCTATCATCTTAGATCTTCGAAATAATCCAGGTGGCGTTCTTGGGTCCGCTGTAGGTATCACAGATTTATTCCTAAAAGAAGGTAAGATTGTTTATACAAAAGGAAGAACCATTAACTCTAAGCTTGAATATAGTGCTACAGCCCAGGATATTTCAAATGGTCTACCTTTGATTGTTATGATAAACGAAGGTTCTGCATCTGCATCTGAGATAGTTGCTGGAGCCTTACAAGATCATAAAAGAGCTAAGATAGTGGGAACGCAGTCTTATGGGAAAGCATCTGTTCAAACCATCCAAGAATTATCAGATGGCTCAGCACTAAAACTCACTACAGCTAGATACTATACGCCGTTTGGGAGAGACATCCACACAGAAGGAATAAAACCGGACATAGAAATTGAAAGAAAAAGAGATGAGGTGGTATCGTTACCAGAACCATACGAGACTGACAATCAATTATTTGAAACAATTAAAATAGCCTCTGACATGATGGCTGCTGAACTATAGACTATACAAAAGATGTTTGAATTTATTAAGTTAATATGGATATTACTGATATTTTTTTCCGTATCAAGTTGCTCTAACAAAAAGGTAGATCCCTGCACCCAAACAAAAACAATTTATAGCAGCATAGATATAGAGTATGATACAAAAATATGCTTCAAATCAATTGATAGCTACGATCTAAATTATGAAAATAAACCAGAAATTACCATATATGCTAATTTAAGCTTCCCTCAAATTAAAAAAGAAACGTATGATGCTGTTATCTTGTCCCATGGGTCAGGTGGATTAAGGAAGTATCATAATGCTTATGTAGAATTACTGAATAAAAAAGGATATGTTGTTTTTCAAATTGATCATTATAAAGCTAGAAATATAAGATATGACAAAACATTTTCGAAAGTATCTGGTATTACTTTTATGAATGACGCATATAAAGCTTTAAGGCTTATCAAGACGCATCCTAAAATAAAAAAAGTTTCATACATTGGCTGGTCACAAGGAGGGGTAGGTCCTATACTTTCTCATTTTAAGCCAGTAACTGATTTTATTGATCAAGGCCAAGATATATTTGATGCAACGATAGCTATATATCCGTACTGTGGCTTTACTTTCAAAAAAGATACAAAAACCAATAATCCTTTATTAATACTAACAGGGAAAGATGATGATTTGACACCAGAAAAAGCATGTATAAATATCTATGAGAAATTTTTGGATAAAAATGAAAAGATAAAACACATATCAATAGCTGGTGCAAGACATGGGTATGATAATCCTTTTCTATTTTTTGGATTTAAATTTGATCATTTACCAAGTTTGCATGTCATAAATGACGATTGCACTTTAACAATTTCAAAAGATGGCGGAATAATTTCTTTATCGAATAAAAAAGTTCCTGGGCCTAAAGAATCTGCAGCATTATTAAATGAATGCTCTACTAGAGGTGTCTATGTGAAATATAGTCCATATGCAACTGAGAGAACATTTGATGAGATATTAAGATTTCTTGAAGACGTTTAGGTGCTGAAGTCTTTAAGCATTTTTTGGATTTCAATGCTATGAATTTCTTCTGCCTTTATCATTTCTCTGCCGTATTCTTCTAGATAGATGCTTTCCCCATCTACCTCTGTTACAAGATCTTTATATAAAGACACAGCATTTTTTTCATGGACAGCACTCTCCTCAAGCAGATCTATAGAATCATGTTTGTTAGATTCTTCAATTATAGAGATCTCTAGCGAAGGATGTCCGTCTAATCCAGTGACTAATTCGCCAGCTTGCTGAGCATGAAGTAAGGACTCAGTAGCTTGCTCTTTAAAGAACTGGGTTAAGCTTAGACGATCTCTGCCAGTCACCATCAACGCGTAGTGAGTATATCTTACGACACCAGATAACTCATACCGCATTATCTCATTTAAAATATCTATGACTTTGTTCTTGTTTTTTAATCCCATGGGTTATCGTAACAGGAACTGAAAGATTAGTAAAATATAGAAAATAACCTTATAATATATGAATGAATACACTTATAAAAAACCTTGGAATCTTACTCCTATTGTCCAGCTTCACGGCTTCATTGTATGCAGCCGATGTTACTAGACCAAGTGCTAATAATAAAACTGGTCATACTAAAAAGACTCAGGAAGAAAGAGAGAATTCGATTATTAATAGGATACTTAGGGGAGACTATGATGGACCGTCTTTTAACAACAGTGATGAGCTAGATAGTATTAAATCAGATATAAAAGAACTTAAAGAAAAAAAATCAGTTGCTGAAAGTTCAATAGACTCTAATGATAGAGTTTTAAATCAGATTAAAATATTATCTGAACTAAGAAAAGATGGTGTTTTGACTGAAGAAGAGTTCAATAAGAACAAAAAATTGTTATTAGACAAACTAAATTAGTGCCATGGCGACTAAATTACAAAACCTTCTAAAGAAGAACTTAAGTATCACTTCTGATTTTCCTAAGAAGGGAATTATGTTTCAAGATATATTTTCTCTATCTAGAAAACCGAAAATTCTAAAGATGATTATCAATGAAATTACTAAAACAGTTAAAAAAGAGAAAATAACAAAGATTGTAGGGATAGATGCACGAGGTTTTATTTTTGCACCGATAGTCTCTTATAATGAAAATATTCCTTTCATCCCGATAAGAAAAAAAGGTAAGTTGCCAGGTGCTGTCTATAAACAGAAGTATAAACTGGAGTATGGGTTTGATCAGGTTGAACTTCAAAAAAATAGCATTTCAAAAAATGACAAGGTTCTAATAATTGATGATCTTATAGCAACAGGTGGGACAGCAATAGCTGCGGCTAAGTTAGTAGAAAATATTACATCAAGAAAGATATGTTTTATGTTTATCATAGACCTATTTAATTTGAATGGCTCGTCTATTCTAAAAAGTAAGGGTTATAAAGTTTCCAGTATAATAGTAACGGAAGGATAAGTTGAAAAAGAAACTTGGAATTATAGGTGGTAGTGGCCTTTACAATCTAAATAAATATACAGAAGCTAAATTTATAGATATTGATACCCCATGGGGCAAACCTTCTGATCAGATAGTCCAAATTGAGCATGAGGATAAAGAAATTTTCTTTTTAGCGAGGCATGGAATTAATCATACCATCCAGCCCTCATCAATTAATTATAGGGCAAATATAGATGCTCTAAAGCAGTTGGATGTAACTGATATTGTTTCTTTCTCAGCAGTTGGATCTTTAAGAGATAAAATTAAGCCTGGAATGTTTGTTGTGCCAAATCAATTCATAGATAAAACCTATAAACGAAATAACACATTTTTTGATGATGATATTGTATGTCATGTATCAATGGCTAAACCTACAAGTGATAGTCTGATGAAAGCATGTATTAACGCTTTAGACAGACTAGATGTAAGATACTTTTCAGGCGGTACTTACATAGCTATAGAAGGACCACAATTTTCTACGTATGCCGAATCAAAAGGTTATAAAAATAGCGGAGCTGATATAATAGGTATGACTAATATGCCAGAAGCAAAATTATCACGAGAGGCAGAAATTAGATATGCAACTATTGGGATGGTTACGGATTATGATTGTTTTAAGGAAGAATACCTAGACGTAGATATTAATAAAATAGTATTGACACTGAAAAAAAATGTAGAAGTTGCTAAAAATATTATTGATGTTCTTATTGAAACTTATGACATAAACATTAGTAGTAGTGATCCAGTGGAAAACTGTCTGGACAGCGCTATTATCTCTAACATTTCTACGTCGAGCGCCAAAACTCTTAATAAGCTTAATAACATTATGAGAAGATATAAAAATGACAACAAATGAATCTAATAAGCTTATGAATATGTGTCTATATAAAATACCAAAAAACTAATGTGTGGAAGATTTACTTTAAAGAATAAAAATAAGATAAAAGAGCTTTATGATATAGATATAAAGCCTAATTATAATGTGTCTCCTTCATCTCGAGTTGTTGTCTTAACTAGTGGACCACAAATAATGAATTGGTCTTACTCTCCAAGTTGGGCTAAGGCTCCAATGAATATTATTAATGCTCGCATAGAAACTCTTAATGAGAAGCCTTCGTTTAAAGAGTCGAAAAGATGTGTTTTTTTAACAGATGGTTGGTATGAATGGAAAAGATGGTTTGATTGGAAAAGAAGAGAGAATAATAAAGATCCATATTATCATACTATTGATAATAATATCATTCACATGGCTGGCATTTATAACTCATCAGGTTGTGCGATTGTTACTCAGCAATCCACGGGTATGCTAAAAGATATCCATCATAGACAACCTATGCTACTTGGTGATAATGAAATCAAGGAATGGCTAGCAGGCACAACGATCCAAAATAGTAAAGGGCCAGAGTTAATTGATATTTACAAAGTAAGCACCTATGTCAATTCTGTTAAGAATAATGACAAAAGGTGTATTGAAAAAGCGTGAAGGTTTATTTATTTAGATGGTACTGGTGATTCTATGGAACATGGCGTTCGACTAGTATCATCATTAGAGGACTTTATTGTATCAGTCATACTATCTTTCTTTTCTGTTGCAGAGGAAAGTTATTTTCTGAGTGACTCATTAAGTCTCTGGAGTAAATCACCCTCATAGAATTTACAATTAGCAGATAAGATAATTTTATTTGAAGGTATATTATAAACCAAATCTGTCGTATCTATATAGGATGAATAAACATCACAACCCGCCAACATATTTTTGTCTGAGATGAGTATTTTTTTTTCAACTATATTATAGCAGTGACTTGTCTTTTTAATAGATTTCAGTCCTCTATCATTGATTAGAATATTAAACTTATAGAGCTCTAATTTGTTCACAAACTCGAAACCACCTTTTATAGGATGGCTTTTTGTACTACAGATTAGACTTTTGCCATGATAGTCGATCGCGAAAGAAATTATTGGCACACAAATAATAAAGCAAGTTAATCCAAGTTTTATATTAGTTTTTATCGAATTGATCCCAACCATTATTCTTCTTAAATTCTTCAAGTTCTTTATCATAGTTTATAAACTTCTCATACGCTGGGTCCTTTTCATGATGTGGAGCTTCACGATTAATAGCAAAATGGGCTGCGCTTCTTTTTTTGCAAAGTTCGCTATAGGCGTTTTTCCCAAGCGCATCTAGACTGATATAAAATTCTTCACAGGTAACTAAAATTCCTTTGCCAATTTTTTCTCGATCTTCAACAGATAGTCGTCTAAAACTTCCAGTCAATTCTTTGACTTGGCTTAGAGACCACGAGTCTCCAAGTTGGTTTTTAAGATCTCTCTCCTTTCTAAGTTGATTATCCCAGTCAATAACCCTTTTTGAACTAATATCATTCATAATTATTTTTCCTTAAAAGCACAACAAAATAACCAAATTAAGAAAAAAAATACAATAATAGATAATATCATATGATCCCCCTCCTACTTTCAGTATGATCTCAAATGACCTGATTACAAGAATCATTTGAAAAAAAAGTAAGGTTATTCTATTGTTTTAACATTTTTTTTATGCTCTTCTCCCTAGATTTACATTTTTTTTGACATAACTTTTTTTTACACTTTTTTGAACAATATTTAATTTTTTTATCTGACATATTTTTGTTTTGAAGGTATAACTCCTCTCACGCCTCCACGTGGGTTTTCTATATCACCCTGTCTCCTTGGTATTAGATGGAAATGTAGATGGAAAATAGATTGACCTGCATCCTTACCGTCATTGCAGCCGACATTGAAACCTGTAACAGTTGGATCAATTTCTTGAATCTGATCTTTCTGACTTTTAAGAATGCAAAATACGGTTCTCTGCTCATCCTCATTCATCTCAAAATAGGAGGCAAAATGTCGTCTTGGTATGATGAGCGTATGAAATGGCGTTACAGGATAACTATCTCTAGTTGCTATAAAAAACTCGTTTTCATCAACTATTTCTTTTTCATAACCCGGTTGTTGTATTTTGCAGAATAAACAATCAATCACTATAATAGAACTCCATTATGTATAACAGTTATTGTTGGCATATTAATTAATGCCATTAATATCGGCGAGGTTAAAACACCGATAACAGAAAATATTATTCCTATTACTCCGGCTAGATATTCTTGCCTGGAAATAGATAGTATACCAAAAATAAATGCAAGAGGACTAAATATAGCCGACAAAATGAAAACTCCAATAAACCCAAAGATTATACTCAAAGTTCCATAGTGAGAAACTGATTCTCTTATAACTATCCTCTCTCTTTCCATAATTTATACTTACTTATAATGCTTTCTTCTATCTGAGAATAGCTTAACCCTTTTTCTCCAATGTTTATAAGAATTATCTGTAATATTTTTTTTCATTAATTTTTTAACTTGTTCTTCTGTGAGGCCATATTGTTCACGAATAGCAAGGAAGCTGACATCATCTGATAATGCCATTTCAATAATAGCACTGATATCCGTCTCACTCAGATCCTCACTCATTTAATTATAAACTGCCATCTATAACATATTTTAGGATTCTAACAACTTGGGATTGATCTTTTGCAACCGCAACAGCAGATGCATCTACCTCTTTTAGGGCGTGCTGATGATCATCATTATGAATTACTATGATAGATTTGTTTAGAGCTGAAGCATATCCTGCATCAAATGCTGCATTCCATTGCTTATACTTTTCACCAAATTTAACAATAACGACGTCACTATCTTTAATAGCTTTTTTTGTTCTAATAGAATTAAT
>MDSV01170124.1_pt1 | contig 12848 bp, 15 predicted proteins | sample 810851 | NCBI WGS metagenome assembly MDSV01 (sample SAMN05326640, study PRJNA326480) | marine metagenome | isolation source: seawater | place: Atlantic Ocean: North East | collected 2012 | reverse complement strand
TTTACAATTGTAAAATTATTTACAATCGAAATCAACCCTTTAATAGATTGTTTACACAACTGTCAAGTTTAAATATCTCTTTAAAATGGTGGCCAGAGACGGATTCGAACCGCCGACACAAGCCTTTTCAGGGCTCTGCTCTACCAACTGAGCTACCTGGCCGTATTAAAACCTATAAATGATTCTGCCTTTTGTTAGATCATAAGGAGTAACCTGAACTAAAACATTATCACCTGTCAATATTCTTATTCTATTTTTTTTTAACTTTCCAGCTGTATGTGCTAAAACTTCATGATCATTTTCAAGTTTTACTTTAAACATTGCATTGGGAAGCAATTCTTTTACTACACCTTTAAATTCTATAAAATCTTTTTTAGACAATTTTTTTTTCCATTTTTTTTATTAAAACCATATTATAATTAAATATTCAAAGCTTATTTTAATCTTTTAATTTTAGCTCCACAATTAGATAGTTTTTTCTCAATATCTTCATATCCTCTATCTAAATGATAAATTCTGTTTACTATAGTTTTTTCTTTTGCAATTAGTCCAGCTAGCACTAAGGAAACTGAAGCTCTTAGATCTGTTGCCATTACTTCGGCTCCATAAAGTTTATTCTTTCCGTGTATTTTTGCTTTCTTTTCTTTAATTTCAATTTTGGCTCCCATTCTTCTTAGTTCTGAGACATGCATGAATCTATTTTCAAATATGTTTTCTTTTATAGTTGATATGCCTTCAGCTTTTATCATTAAAACCATGATTTGAGCTTGTAAGTCTGTTGGAAAGCCTGGGTATGGTGCTGTGGATATATTAATACTTTTTAATTTTTTTGTTGGAACGATAGTGACATTATCTTTTCTTTTTATAATATTAACATTCATTTTATTTAATAAATCAATTTCGCTGGATAAAAATTTTGGTTTAATTTTCGTAACTTTTAATCGGCCGCTAGTTATTGCTGCTGCAATCATATAAGTTCCAGCTTCTATTCTATCAAAAATAACTTTGTGAACAGCTGGTTTAAGTTTTTTTATACCAATTATATCTATGCCTCTTTTCCCTGTATAATTTATTTTACATCCTAGTTTTTTAAGAAAAATAACTAAATCTTTTACTTCAGGTTCAGTAGCACAATTTCTAAGTTGAGTTTTACCTTTAGCAAAGCATGAAGCTATTAATATATTTTCTGTTGCCCCAACAGAAATTTTTGGAAATCTAATTAAACATCCTTTTAAACCATTTTTTGAAGAAGCAATAATGTATCCATTTTTTACTTTTATATTTGCTCCCATTTTTTTTAATGCACTTAAATGCAAATCTATTGGTCTCGAACCTATTGTGCATCCTCCAGGTAGGGAAACTTTTGCACTTCCATACTTTGCTAAAAGAGGACCTAAAACTAAAACACCAGCTCTCATAGTTTTCACTAAATTATAAGGTGCAAAAGTTTTTAGAGTATTTTTATTAGTAATTTCGATTATTTTTTTTTTTTTATTTAAAATAATTGATGAGCCTATAGTATTTAATAATGTAACCATTGTCTCAACATCTTTAACAATAGGAATATTTTTTATTATAACTTTTTTATTGGTTAGTATGGTTGCGGCAAGTATTGGTAGTGTTGCATTTTTTGATCCAGAAATAGGAATAGTTCCATTTATTTTTTTACCACCTGTAATTTGTAGTTTTTGCATTAATTTATAAACTACACCTTAGGTAAGGTAACTCCAATTTGATTCATGTATTTTCCATTTCTTTTTTTATAAGTTATGGAAGGTTCTTCATTTCCTTTTAAAAAAATAAACTGTGAAGCTCCTTCATTTGCATAAATTTTAGCAGGTAAAGGAGTTGTGTTTGAAAATTCAAGGGTAACATGTCCTTCCCACCCTGGTTCTAAAGGTGTAACATTTACAATAATTCCACACCTAGCATAGGTAGATTTACCAACACATATTACCAGTACATCATTTGGTATTTTAAAATATTCCACTGTACTTGCTAAAACAAATGAATTAGGTGGGATTATACACTCATTTGTTTTTCGCGAAACAAAACTATTACTTTTAAAATTCTTAGGATCCACAATTGCAGAATCTACATCAGTAAAAATTTTGAACTCATCTGAAACTCGCGCATCATACCCAAAAGATGATAACCCGTAAGAAATTGCTTTACCTCGTTTTTGTTCTGAAATAAATGGATTTATCATCTCTTTTTCTAAAGCCATTTTCTTTATCCAACGATCTGATAAAACACTCATATTAATTATTTGATGTTTTTTTTAAATTTTTTTGGAAAATTTTTCTTTTTTTTAGATTATTTTTTAAAGATATTGCTACTCTTTTTTTTTTTAATTCTTTTAATGAATTCTTTTGCATTCATTATTTCTGACCAGGATTTGTCAGGTCATCCAGCGTTATAGTTTTTTGAATGTCGTGCGTTTTAATTTCTTTTTTTTCAGCTGGCTGTTCATTTGAAGATGATAATCGTTTAGCTCTTTTTTGCTCCAAACGAGCTTTTCGCTTAGCTTCTTTTAACATGGCTCTTTCGCCACGTTTTGATTTATAGTCGTAGTGTATACCCATAAATTTACCATCTTTTGATATAGTTTTTACTTGGTTGCTTACTATATTGTCAAGTTACTTTAATAATATGGCAATTTCATGCTCTACTAAATAGATCGTTAATTTAGCTTTCTAATTTAACGGGAATTAATATAAATTGCAGTTTATTACGAATCAATATTGATATATTCAATCAATCCTTGTTTTAAATTATATTTAGGTTTCCATCCAAATAAATTATTCTTTGTTTTGTTATAATTAAATGAAGACGTAAAATCATCAATTCGCTCATTTTTTTTATTAAATTTAATTTTTGATTTTGAGTTAGTAAGTTTTAAAATTATCTTAGCAAGATCAATTATTTTTGTATTTTTTGAGGAAGCAAGTGTAATAACTTTATTCTTTGTTTTCTTTTGTAGCCCGATCATGGATCCTTGGGCTAAATCTTTAACATAAATATAATTTCTTTTTTGTAAGCCATTACCAAATATTGTTATATCTTGATTTCTCATACATTTTTTTACAAAAATTGATATTGCATCTACACTACGATTTCCTGGCCCATACGCAGTACTGTATCTAAATATTGTATAATTAAGGCCAAATAATAAATTATAATTTTTTACAATAAGCTCTGATGCTATCTTAGAAGTAGTATATAAATTGCCTGTATAACCATACGAATAAACACTGCTTGCTAAAATAAATCTTTTTATTTTTTGTTTTTTAGAGGCTTCCAAAAGGTTTGTGGTGCCTAAAATATTTGTCTCTATTGTTTCTGTGGGTATATTTTTAACTTCATTTATATCTGACATGGCAGCTAGATGGAAAACTACATCAATTTTTTTAAGGGCTAAACTTACTAAAGATTTATTTAATATACTCCCTTTAATAAACTTTACATCTTTCCTTTTAGGATTTTTTAGATCAAACACCGTGACTTTATATTTTCTTTTAATTAAATCTTCTACTACATGACTTCCTATAAAACCATTTCCTCCAGTTACTAGAACATTTTTTGACATATAGTTTTATATAAACTCGCTTAATGTTTTTTTAAAAGATTGAGCAACATAATCGATTTCGTTTTTTTTTAATCCTGGATAAAGAGGTAAACAAAGCTGTTCAGAGGATATTTTCTCTGCGTTTTTAAAAAGTTGATTACCGACTTTAATTACTAGGTTTTTATTCTTTTTAAATACAGGTTGGGAATGACAAAGAGTATTGTAAACCTCACCTGGAAGTGTAATTCCAAAATTTTTATACATATTTTTTTTTACTTGGTTTCGAATTTTTTTGTCTACAAAAACTATATATTTATAGTAAGAACTTTTGGATTTATTTGCTACTTTTAGTAATTTTAAATTTGGAACATCATTTAATAATTGATTATATTGTTGTGCCTGTGATCTTCTTTCAGCTATAATTTGTTTAGCTTTTCTAACTTGTTGAACACCCAATAAACCAGTTATTTCTGGCATTCTCCAATTATAACCTAATTCGGTATGAATATTATACTTGGGGTTTATTTTTCCATGGTCCCTTAATGTAATAAATTTTTTATACAAAGATCTATTATTTGTGGTAATCATGCCACCTTCACCTGTGTTAAGAATTTTAGTAGGATAAAATGAAAAAGCTGCGGCAACGCCTAGTGTTCCTGCGTTGTGATTTTGTATCTTGGAACCATGTGCATGAGCAGCATCTTCTAAAATAAATAAATTATTTTTTTTACATACTTTTTTTATTTCATTCCATTGAGGAGATATTATTCCTCCAATATGAACAGGGATAACGCCAACTGTACTACTAACAATCTTTTTTTCTATCTCTAATGGATCTATAGATAAATTTTCTTTAGAAACATCAGCAAATATGACTTTGGCTCCAGCATGAATTGTTGCTAATGCTGTTGCCATAAATGTGTTTGTTGGAACAATAATAGACTTACCTTTTACATTTAATGCCCTAAGTGAAATTTCTAGTGCGCTAGTTCCACTATTAACAGCAACTGCATATTTTGTTCCAATAAATTTAGCAAAAAGTTCTTCGAATTGAATGACTTTCTTTCCCATGGTAAGAAAGCCGCTACTTAAAATCTCTCCCAGTCCTTTACTTATATTTTTTTTTTTCATTTTTTGTATATTTTAGGCGCAAAAGAGGAATTGTCTTTTTCATACAATTAATAAAAATTTAATTATTAAATATACCCTCTTTTAGTTTTTTTATTTAAATCATTAAGTGAAAGGAAATCTTTTAAAACTTTTTGACTAATTTTATTATTGACCATAAGCTTTGGAGATTGATGAAAAAAATATTCCCATGGTTGTTGATCAAGCGCATGACCGTTTTCCATTAGTTGATCGTATAACTCTGTACCGTAGTATGGCGCTAATACTGATAAAGAATAATAATCTGCCTCTACCCTTTTTGCAAAATCAATCGTTTGTCTTACATCTTCATCAGTTTCACCAGGAAACCCAGCCATAAAATAACCAGAAAAAGGTACACCTGCTTTCCTTAACATTGCTGCACCTTCTAGCATTTCATCCCTGGTCTCTAACTTTTTAACTTGAGATAAAATTCTATCACTTCCAGATTCAAATCCTATTTTAACTCTTTCACAACCAGCTTCAGCCATAAGCTCACAAATTTCATCATCTAAATGATCTGCCCGTGCTTCACATTTCCATCTCATATCGAGCTTTTTATCTATCATCATTCTTAAAAGTTTCTTTACACGTTTTTTGTTTACAGTAAAAACATCATCCACGAAATACACTAGAGTATTATCCTCAATTTTTAGTGAGTCTTTTTCACTTATGTTTGCTGAAGCGCTGTAATCAAATTTAGTTGCATGCCAATAGTGTTCTTTTAAATGTATCATTTCTTCTATTACAGATTCTGGTGATCTAAGGCGTGTAGTTTTTCTATCCCAATGAAATGGCGATGCACAATAAGTACATTTGTAAGGACAACCTCTAATAGTATTAATGTAAGAAACGTCAACATTTTTTCTTTCTTCTTCAGGTATTCCCCAAAACTTTTTTCTTTCAGGCATAGGCAAATTATCAATATCTTTTATAACTGGTGCTATACCATTATTTATTAAAGAATCTTTTACTCTATAAACTACCCCAGGAATATTTTTTGGGTCTTTATTTTCAACTAAAGCTGTCATAGCTTCCTCACCTTCTCTTTGTATGCTGTAGTCTACACTGGTCAATGATTTTAAAATATTTTTATCAAGCGTGGCATGTACTCCACCTATAACTTGTTTAATGTTAGGATTTGCTGCACGAACTTTTTCTGAAATAATTTTTATTGCACTTATATTAGCTGTATAAGATGTATAGCCAACCCAGTCAGGTTTAAAAGTCAATATTTTATCTTTTACTTCATGCCATAAAGCATTATCTGTGTCTTTAAAATAGTTTTGATAATTAGAAAAATTTTGGAAAAGTTTTTTTAAATTTCCGTAATTTTTATCACTTACATAATCTGCGTTGTATAACCAGGCGTTATGGCCTTTTTTGTTTAGATATGATGCAATGTACGCTATACCTAAAGAGTTGGCATTATAATGCGACCCTAACAATCTATAGAATGGTGGATTTACTAATAAAACCTTTGCCATTTAGTTCCCTTATTAAAAAAAGAAAAACTAACATACTAAGTAGATTTAAACAATTGGTATATTTATTCAAATTCAAGAATTTTTTCTATTAATGAAACAAATTATATTATGAATTTATTTTTTAGTAAAAGTTGTTAAACCAAGTTTTTTTACATCAATTCTTGAGGAAGAACTATGTATATGGCTTCTATCCATAATAAGTGTCTCTCCTATTTTCCAATTATAAATTAGCTCAACTTTTAATCCTTTCAGATTGTTGATATCTATATGCTGTAAATATTTTTTGTGAGTCTCTTGATCAAAATCTTCCTGGCCTATATGTGCGTTTGATCTATCATTTTGCTCTGGTTTTGGTTTAAAATCTAATTCATTCTTATCAATTGTAAAAGTAGTAGATCGACCATACCACCTATTTTTAAAAATAACAGTGTCACCAAAAGGCGACAAAGGGGTAACAACCTGCTTATAAATTATATCCTCTTCGCCAAATCCAGAATCTACATGTAATTGTAGTGGAGAAAAACTTTCATGAAATAATCCATAATAATCTCCATCAGTTTCAGATTTTAAAGTATCCATTTTAAAATCTCCGATTGCTTCTTTTAGTCTATTAAAATAAATTTTATCCAATTCCTTGTTATAATTTTGTATCCAGGTTTTTTTTCTAACATTTTGTTTTTTATTAAAAACTCTTTCTGGTAAGGAAAAATAAAGTTCCTTTATCATATTAATTTCTTCTACTGAAAAAATTTTTAATATCTTTGGGGAAGACTCATAGCTTTTAATTTTTTCTATATTTTTTAAAGGCATTTTATTATAATTTTTAAATAGAGCGTTCCAGTTGAAATTGCAACAATTAAAATAAAAATTAATTTTAGCTAAGTTTTTAGTTAGATAAATAATTTATTCCTTAAAATAAAGCCTTTTAACTACTAGGGCTACAAAAAAGATAAAAATAAAAATAATTATTGGAATATAAATTTCAGGAGAAAATATAACAGTCCTAAAACTTAATGAAGAATTTTGTTCAATAACACTTTCTATTCCACTTCCTAATGCGACTGTAACAAACATTGAGGGCATACATCCAATTAGAGTTGATATAAAATAATTTTTTATAGACATATCAAAGAGAACTGGTAAAACGTTTTGTATTGCGTAAGGTGCTCCTCCTCCTCCTATAAATCTAAAACAAGAGAAATAAAGAATATCATTTTTTATAAAAATTTCTTTAAGCTTAGAAAACTTAGGTCCTAAATTATTTTTAATAGCATCTCTAAAGAAAAAACTAACTAAAACATATAACAATGTTGCTCCAATAGTTGTAGAAATTAGGACAATCGTTATTCCCCACCATTTACCAAAAACAAAACCTGAAAATAGAAGTAATGGCAAAGCGAATCCAAGAAGCAAAACCCAGATAATAGAAAAAATAAAAAAAATTGAGGTTAAAAATATAAAGTTTTCATTTTTATATTTTAAAATAATATCTTTATTAGATTTAATAAATTCATAACTTGTTAAATCCTTAAGGTCTATTACAGAAAATAAAAAATATAAGCCAGTTGAAATAATAGTTATATAGGTTATTCCTAGAATAATTTTTAATTTTTTTGAATTTAAATTCATAAATTAACTTTTAACTGTACTTATATGCTCTTATTACCTATAAATATCAAAAAATTTTAAGAAGAACTAAATAAATTTATGAAAAGAACTTATCAACCAAGCCGTCTTGTTAGAAAAAGAAGGCATGGATTTAGATCAAGAATGAATAAAAAGGGGGGGCGTAAGACTATTGCTAGAAGACGAGCAAAAGGTAGAAAAAGAATATCCACCTAAGCTAACTTCAAAAATGATCAAATTTAAGAGCCTAAATAATAGTAAAGATTTTATAAATATATTAAAAAAAAGAAGAGTTAATACAAAATATTTTACTCTTTATTACGATAAAAATTCGAAGAATCTTAATAAATATTTAAATATAAGTTTTGTAATGAAAAAAAAAGTAGGTAATGCTGTTGTAAGAAATAAAATAAAAAGAAAATTAAAATATGCTGTGCAAAAAATTTTAAAAGAAAAACAACTTATTGATCTAGGCTACACTTATGTAGTTTTTGGAAAAAATAATGTATATAAAGATAAATTTACAAATGTATTTAATGAAGTTAACTATACTTTTAAAAAAATAAAACAAGTAGGATAAGTGCTGTGAAAATAATTAATAATTTTTTAATATTAACTGTAAAATCATACAAATATTTTATTTCTCCATACTTGTCTTCAAACTGCAGGTATCTTCCTACATGTTCAGATTATTTTATTGATTCTTTAAAAATTAATGGAAGTATTAAAGGCTCTTTTTTAGGAATAAAAAGAATTTTAAGTTGTCATCCAATCAAAATACTTGGTGGGAAAAGTGGTTATGATCCAGTGCCAAATCTAAAGAAAGGTAAAAAATAAATGGAATCAAGAAACGTACTATTTGCTATAATACTTTCTTCAATAGTCCTAGTATTTTGGGCTACCTTTTTTGAACAGCCAGTTATTGATCAAAAACCTTCAAAAAATCAAACTACTAATACTCAAAATAATAATTCTCCATCTATTGAGGGTGTTGAGACTAAAAATGAAATAACAAGAGAAGAGGCTATAAACAAAACCTCAAGAATAAAACTAGAAAATGAAAATATTAAAGGATCAATATCACTTAAAGGGGCAATTATAGATGATATAATTTTTAAAAATTACAAAGAAAAATTAAATAGTGAAAGTAAAGTAACTTTTCTAAATCCAAAAAATTCTTTTAATGAATATTATATTGAAACAGGATGGGCTGCGGGAGGGAATCAAAAAGCAAAATTACCATTAGACAACTCTCTTTGGAAAGTTAGAGGAAATCAAGTTTTAACACCAAATAATCCAATTTTACTTGAATGGGACAATGGAGATGATTTAATTTTTACTAAAAAAATAGAACTAGATGATAAATTTTTATTTAAAATTACTCAAAGTATTAAAAACAAATCTAACAAATCATTTCAGTTCTACCCTTATGCACAAATAACTAGAAATGGAAAACCTGAAGGAACACAAATATATATACTTCATGAAGGTTTTCTTGGAGTATTTGGTGATGAACTTAAGGAAGAAGATTATGATGATATTGAAAAGGAAAAGTTTTCAATAAATAGTTCTAAGGGTTGGCTTGGTATTACTGACAAGTATTGGCTTACAGCAATAGTTCCTGAAAAAGGAAAAGAATTTAAAGCTGAATTTTTATCTAAGGACCAAAAATATAAAGCTAATTATATAATTAAGGATGTTGAAATTTTAAATCCTGGAGAATCTATAACAAGCAAAATTAATACTTTTGTTGCAGCTAAAGAAGTTGCTGTTATCGATGGATATGCTGAAAAACTAAATATAGAAAAATTTGATTTAGCCATAGATTGGGGTTGGTTTTACTTCTTTACAAAACCTTTGTTTTTTATCATAGATTATTTTTTCAAACTTACTGGTAATTTTGGTTGGGCAATAGTTATTATAACAGCCTTGGTCAGATTAATATTCTTTCCGCTGGCAAATTATTCTTTTAAATCAATGGCAAAAATGAAGATACTTCAACCAGAAATGGTCAGGCTAAAGGAGTTACATAAGGATGATAAAGCTAAATTGCAGCAAGAAATGATGGCTCTTTATAAAAGGGAAAAAGTTAATCCTGTTTCAGGATGTTTGCCAGTACTAATTCAAATTCCATTTTTCTTTGCAATTTATAAAATGCTATATGTAACATTAGAAATGAGACACCAACCGTTTTTTGGTTGGATTAAAGATTTATCCGAAAGAGATCCTACATCTATTTTTAATTTATTTGGCTTGATCCCATGGGACCCTCCGACTTTCTTAATGATTGGTGCATGGCCAATACTTATGGGTTTAAGTATGTATATTCAGCAAAAATTAAATCCTACACCTCCTGATCCTATCCAGGCTAAAATTTTTATGTTTTTTCCAATTTTTTTGACAATTATATTAGCACCATTTCCATCAGGCCTCGTAGTTTATTGGACAGTAAATAATATATTAACTATTACTCAACAATGGATAATTATGCGAGGAACAAGAGTAAAGACTGTCTAGGTAACAAATGTTGCAAGTTGCAGATTTAGATAAAATAATCAAAAAAATCTGGCCACAAAATGGACCTCCCACAAAAGATATAGAAAAATATATAAAAAAATATTCAAAAGAAAAAATAGTAATTAAATGTGGTGGAAGAGTCCTTTTAGATCCAAATCTTTTTAATAATTTCATTACTGATGTTACTATTTTAAAAAAACTGGGATTAAAACCTATTATTGTTCATGGGGGTGGACCAAGAATAAAAAAAAAATTAGATGAATTAAAAATACAAACTAAGTTTATAATGGGATTAAGGGTTACCGATGAAAAAGTTATAAAAGTTGTTGAAGATGTCATGATTCAATTTAATGGTGAAATTGTTAAGGCGCTAGAGGATGCAAATTGTAAAGCTAAATCTATAACTGTAAATAAAAATAATGTAATTTATGCTGAACAAAAAAATAAAGAACTGGGCTTTGTTGGCAAACCAACCATGATTGATAATAAAATAATAAATAATTTTATAAAAGATGATTTTATACCCGTAGTATCTCCTATGGGGGTTGATGAAAAAAAACAAACTTTTAATATTAATGCAGATACTGCTGCTGGAGCTTTGGCCAGAAGTCTTAAATCTAGGCGTTTATTATTAATGACTGATGTGGAAGGAGTTTACGATAAAGATAAAAAACTGATTTCTGAAATTAAACCTACAGAAGCAGAAAAGTTAATTTACAACGAAACCATAAGCGAAGGTATGATACCTAAAATTAGGACATGTATTAATGCAATTGATGATGGGGTTAAAGGTGTGGTTATAATTGATGGAAGAAAACCACACTCAATACTTTTTGAACTTTTTTCAGATGAAGGAGCGGGAACTCTAATTAGAAAATGAAATCATTACAATCAATAAAGTACTGGCTATTTGATCTTGATAACACTTTGTATTCTGGAAAAACAAAAGTATTTGAGCAGGTTGATAAAAAAATGTCAGAATATATTTCTAATAAACTTAACGTAAGTTTAAAGAAAGCCAAAGAAATACAAAAAGGATATTTTTATAAGTATAATACAACCTTAAATGGGATGATAAAAAATCATAAAATTGATGCAAATGAGTTTTTAGAGTTTGTTCATGATATTGACATTGATTTTCTAAAAAAGGATATAGAATTGAGCAAAGAACTAGAAAATCTAAAAGGAAAAAAGATAATTTTTACTAATGGATCTAGAAAACATGCTTTGAATGTCACTAAAAGAATAGGAATAGATCAACATTTTGATGATATTTTTGATATTATTGATTCTGAATTTATGCCAAAACCATCAATAGAACCCTACAAAAAATTAGTAGAAAAACATAAAATTGACCCAAAATTTTGTGTATTTATTGAAGATATTGCAAGAAATTTAAAACCAGCTTATGAAATGGGTATGAAAACTGTTTGGATAGAAAACGACGAACCTTGGGCAAAGGAATTTTCTGACAAAGATTTTGTTAACTATAAAACTAATAACTTGTCTGAATTTTTAAAAAAAATTAATCTAACGAAAGCTGCATAATGAATATTAAATCTTTTGAAAAAATAATAAATGATGCTTGGGATGACAAAAATAAAGTCAACTCAAAGTCTAGTAAAAAAATACTTAATGCTATTAGCAAAACCATAGATTTATTAGATTCGGGAAAAATACGTGTTGCTGAAAAAAAGGGTGATGAATGGATTGTTAATCAATGGATTAAAAAAGCAATTCTATTAAGTTTTAAAGTTAATAAAATGAAAATTTCCAAAGGTCCATATGCGGCTTGGTTTGATAAGGTTGAAGGAAAAACTCATAAATGGAATGAAAAAAGATTCATAAAAGAAGGGTTCAGATATGTGCCAAATGGAGTTGTAAGAAAAGGTGCTTTCATTGGAAAAAATGTTGTTTTGATGCCTTCTTTTGTAAATCTTGGAGCTTATGTTGATGAGGGAAGTATGATTGATACATGGGCCTCTGTTGGTTCCTGTGCGCAAATTGGAAAAAATTGTCATATATCTGGAGGAGCCGGAATAGGTGGTGTTTTAGAGCCAATGCAAGCCAATCCAACGATAATTGAAGATGACTGTTTTGTTGGGGCTAGAGCTGAAATAGCTGAAGGGGTCATTGTGGAAAAAGGATCAGTTTTATCTATGGGAGTTTATATTGGAGCATCAACTAGAATTATTGATAGAGCTACAGGGGAAATACATTATGGAAAAGTTCCCTCATATTCAGTGGTGGTTCCAGGATCAATGCCAAGTAAAAATAATCCAGATGGGCCGTCATTATATTGTGTGGTAATTGTAAAAAAAGTAGATGAAAAAACAAGAAGCAAAACTTCTATCAACGATTTATTGAGAGAATAAAAAACTCATGTCAATCAGTGAATTAAAACTATCAAAAGAATTAATTCGTAAACCTAGTATCACACCAAAAGATGCTGGTGCAATAAATGTTTTAGCAAAAAATTTAAAATCCCTTGGATTTAAATGCCA
>MDSV01217698.1_pt1 | contig 12849 bp, 15 predicted proteins | sample 810851 | NCBI WGS metagenome assembly MDSV01 (sample SAMN05326640, study PRJNA326480) | marine metagenome | isolation source: seawater | place: Atlantic Ocean: North East | collected 2012 | reverse complement strand
TGATCTTGCAAATTTCTTTCAACAGCATCTGGCTTAATTATTGACAATGTTTGTTCAATATTACTCATAATTCTCCTCTATGAATTTGTTTAATAATCTAACACCATATCCAGTTGCGCCACCAGAATTCAGTGCTCCAGCATATTTAGAAAAAGCCATACCTGCTATGTCTAAATGAGCCCAAGGGGTCTTATTAATTATAAATCGTTGTAAAAATTGAGCAGCAGTTGTTGAACCAGCGCCTCCTACATAATTAATATTTTGCATATCAGCTGTTTTTGAATTCATTAGTTTATTATAATTTTCATGCAAGGGCATTCTCCAAAGCTTTTCTTCCACTTGCTCTCCAGCATCGTAAAGTTGTTTGGATAATTTATCATTATTTGACCATAAACCAGCATATTCAGATCCTAGTGCAACAATTATAGCCCCTGTTAATGTAGCTAAATCTACAATTAAACTTGGTTTAAATTTCTCTTCAGTATAAGTAAGAGCATCTGCCAAAACCAATCTGCCCTCTGCATCAGTATTTAAAACTTCTATAGTTTGTCCACTATAAGATTTTACTATATCTCCAGGTCTTTGAGCATTTCCGCCTGGCATGTTTTCTACTAAACCAACAACACCTACCGCATTAATTTTTGATTTTCTCAATGCAAGAGTTTTCATAAGACCAACTACTGTTGCCGAACCTGCCATATCATAAGTCATATCTTCCATAAATTTTGCAGGCTTTAAAGATATACCCCCAGTATCAAAGCAAACACCTTTTCCAACGAAAGCTAAGGGTTTGGATTTATTTTTATTTCCATTCCACTCTATTGTTACTAAATATGATCCTCTTATACTTCCCTGTCCTACACCTAATAATGCATTAAAACCTAATTTTTTTAGTTTAGTTTGGTCGTACACAGTAACTTTTAACCCAAACTTTCTTAACTTTGTAATCCGTTTTGCATATTCGTCTGGATGCAAAATGTTTCCTGGCTCAGATACTAAATCTCTTGTAAGAAAAATACCTTCTAAAAGTGCATTAAGCTTATTTCTTACCAAATTTGGTTTCTTAAAGGTATTTCCAACTATGTTTAAATTTATTATTGTAAGTTTTTTTGTTTTATTAGTCTTATATATACTAAAATCATAAGATTTAAGATTAGCGCCATGTAGTAATTTTTCTAATTGTATATTTGTAATAGTTCTTGAATTAGTGCTTATAAATGAATTTTCAATCTTAAAATTTTTTAAATATAAATATAAATCCGATCCTAGTTTTTCATAATCCAATGTAGTTTTAGATTTAGAACAATTAACAAATATATAGGTTTTATTATTTAAATTTTTTGTAAGAAAATTATTTTCAGAGAACAATTTGTTAGAAAATATGTCTTTATTTAGAGATTTAGGGATTTTATTTTTAGTTTTTTTATTATTTAAAAGTATGATCTCATTATCTTGAGAAACTTTAGGTATTTTAGTTACAAAATTTAAATTTAGCTTCATTTTTTTGAAATTTTTATCAGATAATGTTGTATATTTATTAAAACATAAATTTCAATGAATAAATTAATTTTTCGCAAATTTTCACTAGATATAGTTAATTTCTTTTTTATAGCCTCTTTTAGTATCACTTTTATCATCTGGATTGTTCAGGCAGTAAATTTTTTAGACCTAGTATCTGATGATGGTCATAGTTTAAATGTTTATTTCTACTATATTTCATTAAATTTACCTAAAATATTTAGCAAAACAATAATTTTTGTCTTTTTTATTTCTATTTTTTATGTGATCACTAAATATAATAACTCCAATGAATTAATAGTATTTTGGAATAATGGTATTCAAAAGATAAAGTTCATTAATTTTATATTAAAATTTTCAATATTTTTTTTAATATTACAACTTATTTTAAACTTGTTTGTGGTTCCTAAATCACAGAACCTAGGGAGAATTTTTATAAAAGAATCTAATATTGATTTTTTACCTAAACTAATTTCTGAAAAGAAATTTATCAATGTAGTGAAAAATCTAACAATATTTGTTGAGGAATATAATAAAGATGGAAGACTTAATAAAATTTATATTAATGAAAAAATTGATGAGAATAAATCAAAAATTATAGTTGCCAAAAATGGAAGGATTATAAGAAAAGATAAAAAATATATTTTAAGACTTTTTAATGGAGGCATAACAAATATAAATAAAGATAATACTTTTACTTTAAATTTTTCGGAAACAGATTATGATTTATCAAGTTTCTCGACCAAAACAGTCACAAGGTCAAAAATACAAGAATTAGATTCTATTAAATTATTAAGCTGTATTAAAGATTTTTTTATTAACAGTAATTTGAGTAAAGATGAAGTCATCACAGAACCAGAAAACGAAACATGTCATTTAAGAACTGTACAATCAATAAGTGAGGAGATGTATAAAAGACTAGTACTTCCATTTTACACTTTAATAATTTCTCTAATTGGTGCAAGTTTAGTGATAGAACCAAAGTCTAGATATTTTGTGAAGTTTCATAAACTACATGTATTTTTGGCAGGAATTTTAATTATAATTCTTTCTCAACTGAGTTTAAAATTTTTATTAAACTCAACTAATATTGCATACATTATTTTGTCTTTACCATTAATATTAATATTTATATATTATTTTTATTTACTAATAATCACAAAATTTCGATTAAACTTTCTATGATTTTAAAACAATATGAAAATTATTTAACAAAACTTTTTTTAAAGAATATATTAATTATTCTTGTAGTTTTTATTTTTTTAAGTTTTTTTTTAAATATTTTTGAGGAAATAAAATACTTTGAAAATAAAGAAAATAAACTTTATTATCCAATAATTTTAACAATCTTAAATATACCTTCTATTATTTTTGAAATTCTTCCATTTATATTTCTGCTAGGTGTGATGTTTTTCTTTATAAATCTTTATGACAACGATGAAATTGATTTACTCAGAAGTAATGGAATAAATAATTTAAGAATAACCCTGCTTATTTCTGTTGTTTCGTTAGTAGTAGGCATAATCTTGATAGTTATTTATTACTCTTTCTCAGCAAATTTAAAAAGCTTATACCTAAACATAAAATATAAATATTCAGATACAGGTGATCATTTAGCAGTTGTTAATGAAGATGGTCTTTGGATTAAAGAAAGAAAGATAAATAACAATATTTTTATTATTAATGCCAAAACATACAAAATTAATATTTTAGAAAATTTAAAGATAATAGAGTTAAACAATAACTACAAACTTCTTAATACAATTGTATCTGAAAAAGCGAATATAGACAAAAAAGAATGGCTCTTACAAAATGTTAAAATTTACTCTAATAACAAAAAAACTAAAAATTTAGATACTTATTTTTACAAGTCATCATTTAATGGCGAAATAATTTCAAATTTATATTCAAATCTCAATTCATTGAATATTCTACAGTTAATAGAATTAAAAGAAAATTATAAATCAATTGGATATTCAGCAACAGAGGTTAAACTTCATCTAAATAAAATATATAGTATTCCTTTTTACCTAACTCTTACTACAATTATAGGGGCTTTATTAATGTTTAAGCTAAATTACATAAAATCAAAGTTTTTTTTAATAGTCATCGGTGTGTTGGTTTCAGTAATTTTTTATTATATTAACTATTTCTCAATTTTATTTGGAAAAAATGAAACTTTACCAGTTGAGGCTTCCATATGGCTGCCACAAATACTTATTTTTCTTATATGCGCTTTGGGATTAACTAAACTAAATGAAAACTAAATATTTTATAATAATTAAAATTTTCATTTTTATATTTGTTAATTCGAATTTAAAAGCTGAAACGATTTTTTTTGATTCACAAAATATTAAAATTGAAGAAAATGGAAATATGGTTTTTGCAACAAACGGTACTGCAAATATTCCATCAAACAATTTAGTAATACGAGGTGAAAAATTTATTTATGATAAAAAAAACTCTGAATTAACTGTTTTAGATGATGTAAGATATTTTGATAATGCAAATAATGTTTATATTGAAAGTCAAAAATTAATTTACAATGAATTAGATAATAAAGTTTTTTCTAAAAGTGAAACATTTATTGATGTTGAAAATAATTACGAAATAAACTCAAGTGATATTTTATATAATAGGAATTCAGGTGAAATTTTAAGTAATGAAATAACTAAAATTCAAGATAAGGAAAAAAACAGTTTTTTATTTGAGAATGGATTATTGATAAATCTAAATGATGAAATTATTTCATCAAAAAAAGTTCTTATTACGGATAAAAACCTAAATAATTATTTATTTGAAAACTCTAAAATAAATCTAAAAATCAATGAAATAATTGGAAAAGAGATAGTAATAGATTTTATAAATGACTTTTTTGGAGATAAAAATAATGATCCAGTTTTAAAAGGGAAAAGTGTTACTTCAAATAATAATAGTACCAAAATTTATAAAACTGTATTTAGTACATGTAATAAAGAAAACAAACTTTGCAGAGGTTGGGAAATAGAAAGCCAAATTTTTACACATAACAAAACAAAAAAACTGTTTGAATATGAAAAATCATGGTTAAAGGTTTTTGACAAAAGGGTCTTATATGTGCCCTATTTTAATCATCCAGACCCATCTGTAAAAAGAAAATCTGGGTTTTTAACGCCATTTTATAAAGGTTCAAATAACCTGGGTTCATCTATAAGTGCTCCTTATTTTTATGCATTGTCAAATTCAAAAGATTTAACGCTTAAGCCAAGAGTTTATTTTAATAATGAATATATATTACATACTGAGTACAGAGAAGCATTTAAGAACTCAAACTTAATAGCAGATTTTAGTTTTAATAAAGATAAAAATAATTCAAATACTCATATCTTTTCAGAATTAGAGGGTAAAATTAATGAAGATACAGACTATAAAATTCAAATACAAAAAGTAAGTAATGATAATTACTTAAAAATTCATGATATTAAGGATTATACCAAAATAATTGAAAGCGATAGCTCACTCAAATCATCAATGAGTTTTGAAAGTGAAATTGATGAAAGTACTAACTTTAGTAGCTCTATAATAGTATATGAAGATTTATCAAAAGGAAACAGTGACAAATACCAATTTGTTTTTCCTGATTTTAATTTTTCAAAAGTGGTAGATATTGATGAAAATTATAATGGCCAGTTTAATTTTTTGTCATCAGGCTTTCAAAAAATTTATGATACAAATAAATATGAGGCATTAATAAATAACGACTTTAACTTTAATTCCTTTGATTTTATATCCTCAAAAGGCATAGTGACTGATTACAATTTATTGCTCAAAAACTATAATACATATTCTGAAAACTCCACAGTATATGAAAATAAAAATGACCATGAAATTTTTGGAACTTTTTTAGTTAAAACTGAACTGCCACTAAAAAAAAACCTTTTAAATTCAAATAATTTTTTAAAGCCAATTCTACAGGCTAGATTTAGCCCAACAAATGGAAAGGATATATCGTCGGATAATTCATTAATATTGTATGATAATATTTTTTCACCAAATCGTATTGGAAGGTCTGATATGGTTGAAAAAGGGAGTTCTTTAACACTAGGGTTAGAATTTGAAAAGCAAAATTTAAAAAATGAAAAAATTTTGGGATTTAACTTGGGAAATGTTATTAAAGATAAAAAAAATAATGACTTACCTTTTAAATCTAAACTGAATCAAACAAGATCTGATTTTGTTGGTAATCTTTATTATAAGATTGATGAAAATGTTGAGCTGAATTATAATTTTTCTTATGATAGAGATTTAAAATACTCAAATTATGATGCTATAACCGCAAAATTTGGAATAAACAAATTTGTCTCTACTTTTGACTATATCACTGAAAACCATGAGCTAGGTGATACAGAAACAATTAAAAATGAATCAGAATTTAAATTTACTGAAGAACATTCACTAAATTTTAATACCACTAAAGATCTTAAAGATGACTTTACTCAGTTCTACAAATTATCATATGAGTATCAGACAGATTGTTTATTAGCATCATTTCAATATGAAAAAAAATTCTATAGAGATGGAAGTTTGCTACCAGATCAAAGTTTATATTTTCTAGTAAGATTTATACCCTTTGCTGAATTGAGAGGGTCTGCAAATACTATATTTGAGGAATAATGAGTAAAATTAAATTATTTATTTTTTTTATGTTCCTAGTTAATTTTAATAACCATTCCTTAGGAGACATTATAGAAATTAAAGTAATAGTACAAAATGAAATTATAACTAACATAGATATTGATAATGAAAAAAATTATTTATTTTTTTTAAATCCAAAGTTAAAAGAAATTGATGATACAACAGCAGACGATTTGGCAAAGAACTCTCTTATTACTGAAATAATAAAAAAAAAGGAATTAGAGAATTTTTTTGACTTAAATAAAAAAAATGATTTTCTAGATGTGGTAGAAAATAATTTATTAAGAAGTAAAAATATTAGAAATAGAGATGAATTAGTTGCAATTCTAAATAGTAAAAATATTAATTATCAAGTAGTAAAAAACAAATTGAAAATCGAAACTTTTTGGAATCAATTGATTTATAATAAATATGCAAAAAATGTTATCATAGATAAAGAGAGTCTTAAAAAAAGAATTTTAAATCAATTCAACAAAAAAGAAGTAAAGTTTGCTTATAACTTATCAGAAATAATTTTTTCAGAAAGTATAGACGAAAGTATTGAGGAAAAATTTTTAAAATTAAACAAAAGTATAGAAGAGATAGGTTTTGAAAATACGGCAAATATTTACAGTATCTCAAATACCTCAAAGAATGGCGGATTGATTGGCTGGATAAATGATTTACAAATTTCAAGTCAAATAAAAGAAAATATTAAAAATTTAAAAATCAATCAAGTAAGTAAACCAATCAAATTTCAGAATGGTTATATTTTGCTTAGAGTCAACGATAAAAAAGAATTTAAACAAGAAATTGATCTAGACGAAGAATTAAAAAAATTAATTAACAAAGAGAGAAACAGGCAATTAAATAGTTTTTCAACAGTTTTTTTCAAAAGACTTAAAAAGAATATAGAGATTAATGAATTCTAAAGTTATTTTAATTGTACATGGTGAACCAAATTCAACTTTTTCTGAAATTTTATTTAAGTTTTTTAGCTCAAATAAATTTAGAAAAATGGATAAAAAAATAATTTTAATTGGTAGCCTTAAATTATTACAAAAACAAATGAAAATTCTTAAATATAAAATTAAATTTAATGAGATTTTAGATCCATGCTATTCGGTAAAGAAATTAGTAAATATCATAAATGTTGATTACAAATTTAAATATCCTTTTTCAAAAATAACAAAAAGTTCAAATCAATATATTGAAAATTGTTTTGATTTAAGTTTAAAATTAATTAAAAAAGGCAAGGCTCATGAATTAATTAATGGACCAATTTCAAAAAAACACTTTTTATTAAAAAAATTCCCAGGAATAACTGAATATATTGCAAAAAAAACGAACTCAAAATCAACTGTTATGCTAATATATAATGATAATCTTTCAGTATCACCTTTAACAACTCATATTCCAATTAAAAATGTAGCAAAATATGTTAAAAAAAAAAAAATTATAAACAATGTTATTCAAATTAATCAATTTTATAACTTAAAATTAGGAAAAAAACCTAAAATTGCTATTCTTGGACTAAACCCTCACTGTGAAACGGTTGATAAAATAAGTGAAGAATTAGAGGAGATTATTCCAGCAATTAAATATTTGTCAAAGAGAAATATTAAAGTAGCTGGTCCTATTGCTGCAGATACTTTTTTTTTAAAAAAAAATATTAATAAATTTGATGTTGTCATTGGAATGTACCATGATCAAGTGCTATCACCTGTTAAAACTTTATTTAAATTTGAAGCTATAAATGTAACATTAGGATTACCTTTCACTAAAGTTACCCCTGACCATGGTCCTAATTACGAAATGATTGGTAAAAATAAATCAGATCCATCCTCGATATTTTATGCTCTAAATTTTTTAGGAAAAATCAGGTGAAAATTTTACCAAAAAAAAGTTTAGGGCAAAATTTTCTTAATGACAAAAGTATAATTAATAAGATTACTGAAACCGGTGCTATTTCAAAGGAAGATATAGTAATCGAAGTAGGTCCTGGAACTGGAAGCTTAACAGAAGTAATTTTAGAAAAATCCCCAAGAAAACTAATAGTAATCGAAAAAGACCAAAGATTAGTTAGTTATCTGAGTAATAAGTTTGGGGATAAAATTACTATAATAAATGATGATATGATGAAGTTTCCTTTTTCTAATTATATGAATAAAAATTTGATCATATTTGGAAACTTGCCCTACAACCTATCTACCCAAATTTTAGCAAGATGGATAAAAACTAAAGATCTAGACAAAATATGCAAAAAATTTATTCTTATGTTTCAAAAAGAAGTTGCCGATAGAATAATTGCAAAAAATAATTCAAAAAATTTTGGTAGAATCTCAATTTTATCAAATTGGAAAATGAAAATTGACAAAATTTTTGACATAGAGCCCAAAAGTTTTTCTCCACCTCCTAAAGTAAGAAGCACATTATTGGTTCTCACTCCAAAGAAAAATTTTTTTAAGCTACAAGATCCTAAAAATTTAGAGCATGTAACAAACATTTTTTTTAGTCAAAGACGTAAGATGATAAGAAAACCAATGAAAATACTATTTACTAACCCTGATAATATATCAAAGCAGTTATCAATAGAATTAAACTTGAGACCTCAAAATTTGGATCATCTTACATATTATAAAATTTGTGAAATTTACGAAAAATTAATTAATTAAATTATTAATATGTTTTTTTATAAATTTCTTATCGTAATTAAAATTTTCTCTATTATTTTTTTTTGAAATAATAAAATTTATTATTTTTTTATAACACTTCTCTATTTTATCATTCACAACTATAAAATCATAATCTTTCCAATGCAAAACATCTGCCTTGAATTGTTTCATTCTTTCCCGAGCAATTTTTTTGTCTTCTTGATCTCTTTTTAACAATCTTTTAAATAATTCTTTTTTTGATGGTGGAAGAATAAATATTGTGATTATTTTATACTCTAATTTTTTATTTTTTATTTTTTGAGTGCCTTGCCAATCAATATCAAAAATTACATTTTCACCTCTTTGTAATCTATCAATTACTGTTTTTTTCAAAGAACCATAATAATTATTAAAAACCCTTGCATATTCTAAAAACTCTTTATTTTTTATTAGGTTTTTGAATTTTTTGTCATTAACAAAAAAATAATCTTTTCCATTTATTTCATTTGCTCTAGGCTTCCTTGTTGTGTGTGAGATAGAAATTTTATATTTATTTCTTAATGAAATTTTTTTAACTAATGTAGTTTTACCTGCACCAGAAGGGGATGATAAGATTACAATTACCCCAACTTTTTTTTCGGCCATTTAGTAAAATACTAGTTTGCTTTATTTTCAATAAATTTTACTGCATCGCCTACAGTTAAAATTTTTTCTGCATCACTGTCGGATATTTCAGATCCAAATTCTTCCTCAAAAGCCATAACTAGCTCTACTGTATCTAAACTATCAGCGCCTAAATCATCAATAAAACTTGACTCTTCATTTACTTTCGACTCATCAATACCTAAGTGATCTGCAACTATTTTTTTTACTTTGTTTGAAATATCATCTGACATTTTGTTCCTTTAGTTAATTTGTTAATAAATATTTTATTAATTTTGTCAACTAAAATACATGCCTCCATTAACATGTATAGTTTCTCCTGTTATATAATTAGATAGATCTGAACATAGGAAGGCAACTGTATTTGCTACATCCTCAGGTTTGCCAAATTTATTAAGTGAAATCCTAGATTTTAATACTTCGGTATGTTCCTCACTGATTTTGTTAGTCATTTCTGATACAATAAATCCAGGTGAAACAGAATTAATTGTTATATTTTTTTTTCCATACTCTAGAGCTAAGCTTTTAGACATTGCTACTATTCCAGCTTTTGATGCAGCATAATTTGCTTGTCCAATGTTTCCTGAGTGTCCTACAACCGAAGTAAGGTTAATTATTTTACCTTTTTTAGACTTCATCATTTTCTTTATTACATTTTTTGTAATTAAGAATGTTGAGGTTAAATTAATGTCTAAAACTCTTTTCCACTCGTCTTCCTTCATTCTAATTGACAAATTATCTTGAGTAATACCTGCATTATTTATTAGGACATCAATTTTATTAGATAAAATATTGTTACATTTTTCTACAAAATCGTCAATTTTATTGTGTTCAGAGATATCAAACTTTAATATATTTACTTTGTCATACTGATCTTTAATTTTTTTTAATTTTTCATCATTTGTACCTGTGGCTAATATATTAGATCCGCCTGAAATTAATTTATCTAAAATAGAGTTACCAATAATTCCTGTAGCTCCTGTTAATATAATATTTAAATTTTTTAAATCAATCATCAGATTTTTAATTTGTTAAGATCATCAATATTATTTACTTGAATTAACTCAACATTTCTATCAATTCTTTTTACTAAACCTGATAATACCTTGCCAGGTCCAATTTCAATAAATTTTTTATTACCAGAACTTATCATATTTAAGATACTTTCTCTCCAACGAACCGGCTTTTCAATTTGTTCTAATAATAGATTTTTGATTTCATTTGGGTCCTCAGATGGTTTTGCATTTACATTTGAAACTATCTTATTGTCTGGTTTTGAAAATATAATCTTATCAAGTTCCTTATGCATTATTTGTGTAGCAGTTTTCATTAAAGCACAATGGAATGGTGCTGAAACTGGTAATTTAATATTTTTAATACTTAACTTTTTTAATTCAATTTCAAATTTATTTAGATCATTAACTTTACCACTAATAACAACTTGACCATTCGAATTATCGTTAGCAAGAAAACAAGTAAATTTATTTTTATTATTCTCAATTATTTCAGTAATTTTATTTATATCCTCTCCTAATACAGCAACCATTCCTCCTTCATTTTCTGGAACTGCTGTTTGCATTGCATTACCTCTAATTTTTAAAAGTTTTATTGTATCTTCAAATTTAATTACTTGAGAGCATGAAAGAGCAGAATATTCTCCAAGTGAGTGTCCTGCGAAAAAATTGGCTTTACTAATATCGAAAGAAGTTTCTTTTTTTATTATATTAAAGATTGCATAACTGACTAAAAAAATAGCTGGTTGAGTATTCTCTGTCTTATTTAGTAGCTCTTTTGGTCCCTCAAAAATCATTTTACTAATTGAGGTATCAAGTGCATCGTCAGCTTCATTAAAAAGATCTTTAATGTAATCGAAATTATCATACAGATCCTTAGCCATACCTACCGATTGAGAACCTTGCCCTGGAAATAAAACAGAAAACATAGAAAATATAAGTATTTATCTTATTTTTTATATTGTAATTAAAAAATTATAATAGTATATCCTCTGTTTTTTAAAAGAATTATTATGAACTTATACGAACACACCATCATAGCAAGGCAGGACATAAGTCCTTCACAAATAAAACAAATTGAGGAAAAATATTCAAAAATTGTTGAAAAATTTGATGGAGATGTAGTCAAGTTAGAAAATTGGGGATTAATGAACCTCTCATATTTAATTAAAAAAAATAAAAAAGGTAACTATATCCATTTTAAAATTAAAGGTAACGGTAATGTAATTTCCGAATTAGAAAAAAATGAAAAAATTGATAAAAACTTACTGCGTTATTTAACTGTTAGAGTAAACAAATTTGATCTTGAAACCGATTATTTTAAAAAAATAGATGATAGAGATAATATAAAATAAATTAGTAATTTTTTATGAAAAGAAAAAATAATAAAAAAAAACCAAAGCAAAGTAATTTTGCAAAGTTAAGTATATTCCAAAATCAAAAATACAAGTTTAAGAAAAAATGTCCCTTGTCTGGAAAAGGTGCCCCACCTGTGGATTATAAAAATATAAAACTTTTAAGAAGATATATTTCTGAAAATGGAAAAATCTTACCCTCAAGAATAACATCTATTAGTCAAAAAAAACAAAGAGAGTTATCTTTATCTATTAAAAGAGCAAGAAATTTAGCATTACTGTAACATGAAAGTAATCCTTTTAGAAAATGTAAGAAAAGTTGGTTCTATTGGTGAAATAATAGATGTCAAAAGAGGTTATGCAAGAAATTTTCTTATATCAAAGAAGAAAGCTTTATTTGCTTCTAAAGATAATATTAAACAGGTAGAAAAAATTAAACAAGAATTAAACAAAAAAGATCAAGACAAAAAAAAAGAAGCAAAACTAATAAATGATAAAATTAAAGATAAACAATATGAAATTAAGAAACTGAGTACAGAAAACAATGAACTTTATGGTTCAGTAAAACCTTCTGAGATATCAAAACTTCTTGAAGATATTGAACAAGTAAAGATTAATCCATCACTAATACAGCCTTCAAAAGAAATAAAATCAATTGGTGATTTTGAGGTAATGATTAATTTGCATTCTGAAGTTCAAACGCAGATTGTAATAAAGACCATTTCACAAGAAGAAACAAAATAATTATACATAATTTTCCCCAGGAAAATAATAAATTTGTATATTGTGAGGTATCTTATAAATTTTTAGTGTGTCACAATCTTTAAATATAGTTAGAAATAAAATCGACGAGCTACCTAATAATATTCAAGCTGAACAATCAGTAATTGGTTCAATATTGCTTGCTAATGAAACATTTGATGAAATTAGTTTATTAATTAAGAGTGAAAATTTTTATGATCCAATGCACCAAAAAATATTTGGTGCTATTGA
>MDSV01004361.1_pt1 | contig 12849 bp, 14 predicted proteins | sample 810851 | NCBI WGS metagenome assembly MDSV01 (sample SAMN05326640, study PRJNA326480) | marine metagenome | isolation source: seawater | place: Atlantic Ocean: North East | collected 2012 | reverse complement strand
TTCAAGGAGTAAGGAGACTGTAAACAAAAAAATTATTACAGGCAATATTGAAGTTATAATTAAGGAAGCAAATATAATATCAGTTTCTAATGTATTGCCAATGCAGGTAGCAGGCAACGAACATTTTGGAGATGAGATTAGGTTAAAAAATAGATTCCTAGATCTTAGAAGAGAAAAAGTTAAAAATAATATAATTTTAAGAAGTGAAGTTATATCATTCATTAGGTCTGTAATGATTAAAAAAGGATTTCAGGAATTTCAGACTCCAATATTAACAGCTGCCTCACCAGAAGGCGCTAGAGATTTTTTAGTACCTTCAAGAGTCCACAAAGGAAAATTTTATGCATTACCTCAAGCTCCGCAACAATTTAAGCAATTGATAATGGTATCAGGTTTTGATAAATATTTTCAAATCGCACCTTGTTTTAGAGATGAAGATGCTAGAGCAGATAGAAGCCCTGGAGAGTTTTATCAATTAGATATAGAAATGGCATTTATCGAACAAGAAGATATTTTTATTTTATTAGAAGAAGTGTTGACACAAACTTTTAAAAAATTTACAAATAAACCGATAGCAGAAGTGCCATTTCCAAGAATTTCGTATTATGACTCTTTGTATAAATATGGAACGGATAAGCCAGACTTAAGAAATCCTTTAGAAATTATAGAATACACTAATTTTTTTAAGAGCGAGCATGTAAACCTTAATATTTTCAAAAATATTATAAATAAAGGAGGAGTCATGAAAGTTATTGTAGCTCCAATAGGTAAAGATAAACCTCGATCTTTTTTTGATAAACTAAATAATTGGGCTAAAGAAGAAGGAGCGTCTGGATTAGGATATATGACCTTTAATAAAGAAGATAGTCGGCTGGTTGGAAAAGGGCCAATTGCCAAGAATATAAATATTAAAATGCAGGAAAAATTAATAACAGATCTTAATATTAATGAAAAAGATGGTGTTTTTTTTATTTGTGATGAAATAAATCAGGCTACTAAATTTAGCGGCAAAGTTAGGACAAAGCTAGCTGAAGAACTTAGCTTAATTAAAGATGATAAGTTTATGTTTTGTTGGATAGTTGATTTTCCTATGTATGAAATCGATGAAAATACAAATAAAATAAATTTTAGCCATAATCCTTTCTCAATGCCCCAGGGGGGATATGATAGTTTAAAAAATAAAGATCCTTTAGATATTAAAGCATTTCAATATGATATAGTATGCAATGGTGTAGAGCTTTCTTCAGGAGCTATTAGAAATCATAACCCTGAAATCATGAAAAAAGCATTTGCAATAGCAGGTTATTCAGAAGAAGTAATTAAAAAAGAGTTTCCAGCACTTTACTATGCCTTTCAATTCGGGGCACCACCTCATGGCGGTATAGCTCCAGGCTTAGACAGAATTGTAATGCTAATTGCAGGCGAACAAAACATTCGAGATATAACAATGTTTCCTATGAACCAAAAAGCTGAAGACTTATTAATGGGAGCACCAAACTTTGTAAAAAAAGAGCAACTGAATGAGTTAAATATTGATCTAATTAAAGATGATGAGTAGTCAACTATCTACCTTTACTAAAAGTTTTCCAAAGTTTTTACCTTTCATAAGACCAATAAATGACTCAGGAGCTTTTTCCAGCCCTGTAACTATATCTTCTTTCCATATTATTTTTTTTTGTTTAAGCCAAATCGCCATTCTTTTTCTTGCAATAGAGTATTTTTGTTCAAATCTAAAAACTAAAAATCCTTCTATTGAGGCTTGATTAGTTAAAACTGCTCTTTGAACCCGCATTCCTGTTTCCATTTGTGTTAAGTTATATTGAGATATAACTCCACAAACACCAATCCGTCCAAAAGGTGCTATATTACTAATAACATCATCAGAAATTTTTCCTCCAACATTATCAAAGTAAATATTCACACCATCTGGACAATATTCTTTTATTTTTTTGTAAACGTTATCATTTTTATAGTCAATTACATGATCAAAGTTTAAAGTTTCCTTTAAATACTGACACTTTTCAGCTGAACCAGCAATTCCTATAACATTACACCCAGAAATTTTAGCTAATTGACCTACTAGTTGTCCTACAGCACCAGATGCTGCTGAAACAACTAAAGTATCACCTGGTATGGGCCTGCATATTTCAAAAAGCCCAAAGTATGCAGTCATGCCTGGCATTCCTAAAACACCTACTGCAGTTTGAATTGGAGCAAGGTTAGGATCTATTTTTCTAATCTGAGAAGAATTTACTTTGACATATTTCTGCCAACCTAAAGTAAACCCTTCAACAATTTCTCCTTTTAAAAAGTTTGGACATTTACTTTCTATTACTTTTCCAACTGCACCTCCAGTAATTACTTCACCTATTTTAATAGGAGCTGCATAGCTTTTTGCTTCACTCATTCGACCTCTCATGTAAGGGTCAAGAGATAACCAATATATTTTTATTAAAACCTCTCCATAATTTAAAGAAGTAATGGTTTCATCTACTATTTCAAAATCATCTAATTTTGGAAAACCTACAGGTCTTTTTTTTAAAACTATTTTATTATTCTTAATATTCATTTTAACTCCTTGAAATTAATTGTTGCATAGGACTAGTTGCTGAACCATAATTTTTTTTCGTCATTCTTTGTGCCAAAAAGCTCTGTCTTCCTGCTACTACTGCATTTCTAAAGGACTCAGCCATTAATACAGGATATTTTGCTTCTGCTATTGCAGAGTTTACAAGTACTGCATCACAACCTAACTCCATTGCTAAGGATGCATCCGAGGCTGTACCTAGTCCAGCATCTAAAATTACAGGTAAATTAGATTGATCAATTATAAGTTTTATATTTAAAGGATTAAGTATTCCTAGCCCTGATCCTATTGGAGAACCTAAAGGCATTATTGCTGAGCAGCCAGTTTCTTCTAAAACCTTACATAGGATTGGATCATCATTACAATAAGCTAAAACTTTAAACCCTTCGGCTACTAGCTTTTCTGATGCATTTATTGTTTCAATCATATTTGGGTATAAAGTTTTTTCATCAGATAAAACTTCAAGTTTTACTATATTCCATCCACCTAGATCTTTTGCTAACCTTAGGGTTCTAATGGCTTCACTTGCATTAAAGCAACCAGCAGTGTTAGGTAAAAAAGTATATTTTTTTGGACTAATAAAATCAGTTAATTTAGGAAGTTTTTTATCAGTAAGGTTTACTCTTCTAATTGCTACAGTGACTATTTCTGCTTTACTTGCTTCTAATGCACTTTTATTTAATTCATAATTTTTGAATTTTCCTGTACCTATAATTAATCTTGATGAAAATTCTTTATTAGCTATTTTAATTTTTTTATCAGAGACATTTTCCATTGCTACCCACCCCCTATAAATTGAACTATTTCTATTTTATCATCATTTTTAATAATTATATTTTTATATTGAGATTTAGGAACCACAGTATGATTTATTTCAATAGCAATACCCTCTTTATCAATTGCCATACAATTTAGTATAAAAAATAGGCTATTATTTTCACCAAAATATTTTTTTTCGCCGTTAATAAATACTTGTATTTTTTTTTGAGTCATTTTTATAATAATATAAGATAATTTAGAAAAATGACTAATAAAAAAATATTAATTATTAATGGACCTAACCTTAATTTATTAGGAAAAAGGGAAGTTTCAGTTTATGGAACAGAAACCCTAAAAGGATTAGAAAAAAAACTTAATTCTTATGTAAAAAATAAAAAAGCTAAACTTGCTTTTTACCAGTCTAATTCAGAAGGCGAAATTATAAATTTTATTCAAAAAAATATGTCAATTCAGGATGTTATTATTATAAATGCAGGTGCTTTCTCACATACTTCTTTAGCTATAAGTGACTGTTTAAGATCATTTCAAGGCTTGATATATGAAGTACATATCAGTAATATTTACAGCAGAGAAAAGTATAGAAGATATTCTTATTTATCTGATATAAGTAGTATAGTAATATGTGGATTAGGATTTTTAGGATATGAAGTTGCTGTAGATTTAGCTCTAGTAAACCATAAATAAGTAAAGGGAGTTTATGTTTAAATTTAAAATAGATAAAGAGGCAATAGAGTTGCTATGTGAAGTAATGAAAAATAATAAGCTGACTGAAATTGAAGTTAAAAATGGAAGTAAAAGTATAAAGTTATCAAAAAACAACAGTCAGAATACAATTGTTAGTGCTTTTCAAGAAAAACAAATTGATAAGAAGGAAGAAATAAATAGCAAGAAAACAAGTAAAGTAATTAGTAATCCAGAAAATACTGTCAAAGCTCCAATGTTAGGTACTCTTTATCATGCTCCATCTCCAAATTCAAAACCTTTCATAAAAGTTGGGGCAAAGGTAAAAGCTGGAGATGTAATTTTTATTATTGAAGCCATGAAGACTATGAATCAAGTAAAAAGTGATAAAACAGGAACAGTAAAAAAAATATTAGTAGAAAATGCTATGCCAGTAGAGTTTGATCAAGATCTAATTATTGTAGAATAATAAATGTTTAAAAAAGTACTAATTGCAAACCGAGGCGAGATTGCTGTTCGGATAATTAGGTCTTGCCAAGAGCTAGGTATAAATAGTGTTGCTATTCATTCTAAAGCAGATGAAGAAGCAATGCATGTTAAAATGGCAGATGAAAGTATTTGTATAGGAAATAATGCTGCTAAAGAAAGTTATTTAAATATACCAGCAATCATTACAGCAGCAGAACTTACAGGTGCAGAGGCCATCCATCCTGGTTATGGGTTTCTTTCAGAAAACGCTAGATTTGCTCGTATTTTAGAAGAACATGATATTGCTTTTATAGGACCTAAACCGCAGCATATTGATATAATGGGTGACAAAATAAAGGCTAGAGAAACTATTTCTAAAACTGGCATTCCTTTAGTGCCAGGTTCAGATGGAAGTATTATTAATTTTAGTAATTTAAAAAAAACTGCTTTAAAAATAGGCTATCCTATAATAGTAAAGGCTGCTTCTGGTGGGGGTGGAAAAGGAATGAAGGTTGTATATAGTGAAGAAAATTTATTGGAACAGTTTGAACTTGCAAAAGCTGAGGCAAAAGCAAATTTTGGAAATGATGAAGTATATATAGAAAAGTTTTTAGAGAATCCTAAGCATATTGAATTTCAAGTATTTGCTGATAAACATGGAAATGTGATCCATTTAGGAGAAAGAGATTGCTCAATGCAAAGAAGGCATCAAAAAATTATAGAAGAAGCTCCAGCACATAATATAAATATTTCAGAAAAGAAAAAAGTTTTAAATTCAATAATTGAGGCAATGAAAGATATCAAGTACGTGGGTGCAGGAACAGTTGAAATGCTATACGAGAATAATAAATTTTACTTTATTGAAATGAATACTAGATTACAAGTTGAACATCCAGTAACTGAAATGATAACAGGGTTTGACATTGTTTCTGAGCAAATAAAAATAGCTAGCGGTGAAAAATTAAAAATAAAACAAAATGATATTAGTTTTACAGGGCACTCAATAGAATGTCGTATTAATGCAGAAAACTCAAAAACTTTCCTTCCTTCCCCAGGTATTATATCTGCATATCATACTCCAGGTGGTCCAGGTGTAAGAGTAGATTCAGCAGCATTTGAAAAATATCAAGTTTTGCCATATTACGATAGTCTAATAGGTAAATTAATTGTTCACGCAGAAAATAGAGATTTAGCAATTTCTAGAATGCTTAGAGCTTTAAATGAATTTATCATAGATGGTATAGACACAACTTTAGACCTACATAAAGAAGTAATTTCAACTAAAGAATTTAAATCTTACAAATATGATATTAAATGGTTAGAAAAATACCTTGCTAGAAAGTAATAATAATTATTCATTTTATACTATTCCATTGAATGCTGTATTAGCCGCATATAAAGAGGGTTTGTTCCCAATGGCTGAGACTGCAAATAGTAAAGAAATTTATTGGGTAGAACCAAAAAAAAGAGGAGTATTCTTTTTTGATAAAGTTAAAGTTCCAAAAAAGCTAAGAAAAATTGCAAAATCTAGACCGTTTGAAATATCAGTAGATTTACAATTTGAAAAAGTCATAGAAAACTGTTCAAAATTAACTTCAAGTAGAAAAGATACTTGGATAAATCAAACAATAAAGTCAATTTATTTAGATTTATTTGATAAAGGGCACGCTCATAGTGTAGAATGTTACCTGAATAAAAAATTAGTGGGGGGGCTTTACGGCGTATCTATAGGAGGCGTATTCTTTGGAGAAAGTATGTTTAGTTTTGTATCAAATTCATCAAAGTTTGCTTTATTTCATCTAATAGAAAGGTTAAAAGTGGCTAACTTTGATTTCATAGACACTCAGTTTATTAATAAACATTTAGAACAGTTTGGAGCATTAGAAATTCCAAATGGTAACTTTAAAAGAATTTTAAGCAAAGGTATAAAAAAAAATAGGAATTTTTTTGAATTTCATGCTAAGGGGTTTCTTCCTAAGAGTCTATTACCTTTAAACTCTGGAATAATTTAATCATTGCACTTTAATAACCAAATATCATTAATAGGATGCTCTAGACTGTTAAGGCTAGGAGTTGAAGAGAACATCCATCCTGAAAAAATAACCTGATTAGTTTGTGAATCCTGGATGTTTATATAAGCATAATTTTCAATCTCCATATTAATTGGATTTTGATAACAATACTTTACGTTTATAAGTAATTTAGAAAAACTTATTTCTTCATTTATAGGAGCATTTAATTCAAAAGATCTTCCTGTAGTTCTATCAATAGCTCTAAGGGTAGCAGAGTTTTTAGCAAATAGGCTTTCTGAAAAAAAAAATAATAAAAACAAAAATAATATACTTTTAAACATTTTTTAAGTTATTTTTAATATTTTTTACCATTTTAATTAAAACTTCTTTTAATTGTTTTTCATCAATTCCTATTAATATAGCCTCGTCATAAATATCAGAAATCATTTCTTGTAATTCATCAATATTATTATTTAAAACTTTAATTTTTTCCTTACAGGAAATTTTAAGTTTATCTTTTCCTAACCAATACTTTGGAATAACAGATTTATCAGGTTTCATTCTAATTAGGATTCCAGTTTTTATATTTTTTTTGTTTATTTATAGTTTGTAACTTATTAAGATCTTTTGTTGGGTGATAAGCATCAATTGTACCTGTATTGTTTTTAACTCTATTTTTTTCCCAAACATATTTTTTATTTAAACTTTCTTCTAGTGGTAGACGGTCATAATGATCATCAGTGAGCCATAATTGCCAATTGACCGGAATAATAGTTGGGTTTTTACTATTTTTATATAAAACCCATTTCTTTAATGGCTTATTTTTTGATATGTAGTAACGATTTCCTAGTTTATCTTTACCTACCTCTATACCAAAAAATAGTGTGTATATTATAGTACCTAAATTATTTACAGGTTTTATACTCATTTTTTTATAAATTTTCTTTAATTATTTCCTCTAACTTATTTAAATCATAAGCGCCAGGATGTATTTTTTTATTAATTATAAAGCTAGGCGTTCCTCTGATATTTAAATCTCTAGCAAACTTAATATTATTTTCTAATTTTTCACGGACTAACTCAGATTTCATATCTTTTTTAAATTTATTTAAATCTAATTTCAGATCATTTGCTACCTCTATAATATAAGTCTCCGAAAACTCTCTATTTCTTTTTAATAATTCAGTATGATACTTAAAGTATGCACCTTGTTCAAAGGCTGCCAATGCGCCTTTTGCAGCCAGATATGACGTTTCTGATAATATTGGAAAGTCTATAAAAACAATTTTAATATCTTTATTTCGTGTTAATAGTTCAGATATAACTTGCAAAGTTTTTTTGCAATATCCACAATTATAATCAATGAACTCTGTAATAATAATTGACCCAGCAATATTGCCAGTGTATGGAAGAGTTTCATAAGATTTTTTATCATAATAATTATTAATTACACTTTTTGTATTTTTCTCAACTTCAGCCTCTTGTTTTATTCTGTAATTTTCTAGTGACTTAATAAGTATTTCTGGATTTTTAAGTAAATATTCCTCTATGATAATTTCTATTTGTGATTTTGATTTAGCATCCTCTTTTGATAAGCTGCTTAATGATAATAAGCAAAATAAAATAATTTTTAAAAAAATATTCATAATTAATTAATATAATAGTTTAAATTATTTTACAATATTTAGAATATCTAAAGCTCTGACACTTTGTGGGCTACCAGAAACACTGTTTTCTAAAACTTTTTCAGCAAAATGTTTGCTTCTCTTAAAATCATGTCTAATTAAAAACTCTTCTGCAGCTGACAGGTTGGCTAAGTTGCTTTCATTTAATTTACTATGAGTAATACCTTTTAAATGCCAAGCTAATATATTTTTAGGCTCTATAAACACTATTTTATTTAATAGCTCCTTTGCTTCTTCATATGAGGAAATACTATTCTTTTTTTCTAAAAGCATATTTGCTAGTGCTAGCATAATTAAAGGTGCAGGCTCTTGAATAAGCTCTAATGATTTTTTGTATGCTAAAATTGCATTTTCAATTTTTCCATTTTCGGCATAAATTTGACCTTTTAACTCTAGAAAGTAAGGGTCATTTGGATATTCATTTAGTAAAGAATTTATTGCTAAAATTGCTTCTTCATACATTGGAATTCTAAAGTAAGCAATGGCTCTAGCATATTTATCATAAATACTAGTACTTTTATTAATTAGTAAAGTTTTCCCAGGTGGATCTGTAAAAGCATTAATTTTTGCTCTTAACCTTTTATAGATTATTCTATCTCTCTCTGGTTCAAATATTTTATCAGAAAGTTTATGCTTATTAATAAACTTTATTCTATTTTTTGAAAGAGGATGGGTTCTTAAAAAAGGGTCCTGTCTTTCAGATATCAGTAACTCTTTTCCAGAGAGTTGCTCCAAAATAATACCCAAAGCTCCTGGATCTCTGTTAACTTCTTTTAAATATTTTACTCCTAAAGCATCAGCGGCATACTCATTAGCTCTACTAAATGCAAAAAAACTTCTTCTTGTTATGTCTGGACCTATTGCTAATATACCTTTTGCAATATCTTGCGAATCATCTCTTGAAATATTTTTATTTTTACTTCCTAAAAATAAAACACCTATTCCAAGCAAACTAGTAATTAATTGATTATCAGAGAGACTTCTTACTTTTTCTTTAAGTTTTAAAATATGACCTGCAGATATATGACCTGCCTCATGAGCAATAACGCCTATAACTCCACTAGCACTTCCAGCTTTTGTAATTAAACCAGTATTAAGAAACATATTATTTCCATCAATTACGAAAGCATTAATTTTATTATCAGAAATAATATGAATTTTAATTTCCTTAGGATTTATTTTTGCAGCATTAAATATAGGGTTCGCCCAATCCCTTAGGGCTACTTCCAACTCAGTATCTCGTATATAGGTAGAATGAAGTAAGTTATTACCTGAAAAAATAAAAATAATTATAAATAAAAATAATAAAAGCTTAAACTTTTTTAAAAAATGTACCATAATCACCATTGGAGGATAGCATAATTTCATACAATTCAGAAAAAATAAAACCTTTTTATGCAATAAAAATATTTGAAAAAGGAAAAAGTATCGACCCAAAAGGAAGAAATACTATACACCTGTCTTTAGGTGAGCCATCTGCAAAATTACCACGAAAGCTAATAGATACAGTTGGTAGAAAATTACTAAAAAAAAAAATTGGGTATACAGAGTCTATTGGTCTTTTAGAGTTAAGAGAAGCAATAGTAAAACATTACTATGATAGATATAAAATAAAAATAAAAGTAGGGCAAGTAGCAGTTACCTCTGGAGCTTCAGCTTCTATCTTATTATCAATTCTTTCTCTCTTTAAAAAAGGAGATACTTTAGCAGTAGTTTCTCCTGGGTACCCTTGTTACTCAAATATTTTAAAAGCATTAAATATTAAAGTTCACACTATATATACTCATATAAAAAATAACTTTAATATTGAAATTTCTCAAATTCATAATCTTTCGAGGAATGTTAAGGGTATAATATTGGCTAGCCCTTCAAATCCAACAGGATCTACAATAAATACAAACCTATTAGAACAGATAAATAAAATTTGTTTAAAAAAAAAAATCACCATTATATCTGATGAAATATACCAAGGTATTAATTACGAAAAAACTCTTAAAGTAGAAAGCTTACTGAAGTTTAACTCTAATGGAGTTGTTATCAATAGTTTTTCAAAATACTTTTTAATGACAGGTTGGAGACTTGGTTGGATTATAAGCAATGAAAAACATATCAAGGAAATAAGTAAGCTAGCAATGAATTTGTATCTTAGTCCTTCATCTATATCTCAATACACGGCATTAGAAACATTTAAATATTATAGTTATTTTGATAAGGTTGTAAAAAGTTATAATAGAAAAAGAAGCTTTTTAAAAAAGCGACTGAATGAGATAGGGTTTAAAAACTTTTTTGTTCCTAATGGGGCCTTTTATTTTTATGTTGATGTATCTAACTTCACAAAAAATTCTTATAAATTTTGTGAAAAGATGGTTAAGGATATAAATGTAACGGTTGCTCCAGGCATAGACTTTGATAATAAAAAAGGAAACTCCTATATTAGAATATCCTTTGCTGGCAGTGAAGACGATTTAAAAAAAGCATTAAATAAAATAGAAAGTTGGCTTTAATTATTTTTTCCACCAACCTTTTTTAATTTTTTGTGATGAAGCAACTTCAATACTTTTTTCTTTTATTTCAGAGACTTTATCCTTTTTAGTCTTTTGAGGCTGTTTTCTTTTTACCTTTGTTTTTGTAGGTATGGGTTTTTTATTTATAGGTTTTTTATCTTTAGATATAGGTTTTTGTTCAGCAGTTTTTTTTCCTTTACTTAATTCATTTTTAGGTTTTCTTTTTATTGAGTTTTCTTTACTTTTTATATTTTTTTTACTGATGGAACTCTTCTTATTGATTTTCTCTTTTTTTTCCTTAAATAGATTAGTCTCTATTTTTTTTTCTTCAGTTTTCTCTTCTTCTCGAGAACTAACTGAAATTAAAAATTTATTTTCATTGAGGTTTTTATCTATTTTTATTTTTAACAAATGATTATTTAATGAACTATTATCAGCTAAAAAATTATATTTATTATTTAGTACATATTCAGATAATTCAGGATTTAATTCTAATTTTATTTCTTTTTTTTGAGGACTTTTCAAAATTAAATCTAAATTTCTTATTAATTGTAAGCTTTGTGACTCTATTGACCTAACTAAACCTGTACCATTACATTTACTACAAACTTTAAAGTTCAATTCCAGAAGACTTGGTTTTAATCTTTGTCTTGACATTTCTAAAAGGCCAAAAGGTGATATACGGCCAATTTGAATTTTTGCTCTATCAAATTTTACAGCATTCTTAAGTATGTTTTCTACTAAATAATTATTTTTTCTGATATTCATATCAATAAAATCTATAACTATTAATCCACCTAAATCTCTCAGTCTTAGCTGTCTAGCTATTTCTTTTGCTGCCTCTACATTAGTTTTGACTGCAGTAGGTTCGATGTCTCTTTCAGTAGTAGATCTGCCAGAATTAACGTCTATTGAAACTAATGCTTCAGTGGGCGATATTACTATAGAGCCTCCTGACCTTAGCTGTACTTCTGGATTAAAAATATGATTAATTTGTTTTTCTACATCATAAAAATTAAAAATAGGCAAATTTTCTTTAAATTTTTTAATCAGTTTTACTTTGCTAGGCATTAAAGTTTTCATAAAAGATTTACCAAGTTTAAAAGCTTCGTCACCTTCAATAACTACTTCAGAGAGTTCATTAGAAAAGTAATCTCTTATAACTCTTTTAATTATATGATTTTCTTGATGCACTAAAATAGGAGCAATAGACTTCATTGTCTTATTTTTAATTTCACTCCATAGTTTTATTAAGTTATCATAATCTCTTTTTATTTCTGTTTTGGTTTTTAGAGACCCTGCAGTTCTTAGAATCATTGACATCTCTTCAGGAATATTAATTGAATTTATAATATCCCTCATTTTTTTTCTAGTTTTGAAAGGGATCTTTTTACTAATACCACCAGAATTTGCTGAATTTGGCATTAAAACACAGTACCTTCCTGCTAATGACAAAAAAGTTGTAAGAGCAGCTCCTTTATTTCCTCTCTCTTCTTTTGTAACTTGAATAAGTAATATTTGTCTCCTTTTTATCACTTCTTGTATTTTATATTTAGAATATAACTTGCTTCTTCTTATACTTGCTTGTTTTAGATTCAATTGTTCATTAAACGAGATCTCTTCTTCATTGTTTTCATTTTTAGGCGTCTTTACTTTTTTTTCTGAATCAAAATCAGTTTCTATTTCTTTATTAATCTCATTTTTACTTAAAGTACTCTCAATTAACTTTTCTTTATCTGAAACCGGTATTTGAAAATAATCAGGATGTATTTCACTAAAAGGTAAAAAACCATGCCTTTCATTGCCATAATCTACGAATGCTGCTCTAAGTGAGGGTTCAACTCTTGATATTTTAGCAAGATAAATATTTCCTTTGTGTTGTGCTTTTGTGGTACTTTCAAAGTCTAATTCCTCTATAATATTTTCTGATAAGACTAAAACCCTTGTTTCTTCTGAATGAGCAGCATCTACTAAAATGCTTTTTTTCATTTTTTATAAAACTCCAATGTATTAAATTCATAAATTTTTATATCTATCTAAAATAATTAGTGTAGATGTTCCTTTTTTTTTAATAAGATAAGTATACTAAATAAAAACTATTTACAAAACATAATATATATTATTATTTATTT
>MDSV01155697.1_pt1 | contig 12850 bp, 10 predicted proteins | sample 810851 | NCBI WGS metagenome assembly MDSV01 (sample SAMN05326640, study PRJNA326480) | marine metagenome | isolation source: seawater | place: Atlantic Ocean: North East | collected 2012 | reverse complement strand
TTCAAGTGTATTAGCTGAAAATGACATGCTTGCTGCATTTGTAAATGATGAACTCAGAGGTGTATCTCAGTCGCTATTAGTGCCTACTGCGTTGGGCCACGAACTTTCATTTCAATTATTAATTTACTCCAATTTAGAATTTGAAGATGAAGTTACTTTTAAGTATTATAGTTTTGAGAATGATTTAGTTTATAACCTAAATGAGTCTTTTCCATTTAATACAGATACTTTTCTTGGTGACGTAAACAATCCAGTGATCTTTTCTTATGGTATAGACCCAGAGTATTATACCGTTAGCTTAGATAACACTGGTAATTCAGCATTATTTATATTTACAGAAGATGTTTCATTAGATCATGGTGATGAAATAGGAATTTTTGATTTAAATGGAATTATGGAAACTAGTCTTGAGTGTTCAGCAGCTATTGGTGAAACTTTAGTTGGAAGCGGTGTATGGCAAAGTCAACAGCTTGAAATTGTAGCAATAGAGAGTGTTGATTTATGTGAATTAGGTGGTTTTTTATTGGGAGGCTTCCAGGAAAACAATGAAATTTTTATTAAGGTGTTTTCTTCCTTAGATCAAACAGAATATTATGCCGTACCGACATACACTATTGGAGAAAATAACTGGGGACAACCAATTTATGTTATTAATAATTTAGAACTTATTCCTGAAGCAGAGTTTTTTATTGAATTAGATCCCCTATTGTTAAATTTAATTTCTGTTAATATTGCTAGCCCAAATAGCGAACTAGAGAATATGTTTGGTGATGATATTTTATTAATTTTTGATGATAATTCTAATTTTTATATACCAAATTATGAGGTTAATCAGATTGGTGACTATAATTATGCAGAAGGCTATATGATGTTTTCTATTGCTGAGGAAGAGGTGGAGATGAATATGACAGGTCAACCTATTAATCATGACCATCCAGTAGTTTTAGAGCCGTACAAAGCAAATATGGTTCCATTTTTCCATCAAGAATGCCTACCTGTTGATTATGCATTTGAATCTATGGTAGATGATTTATTATTAGTTAAAAATGATGAAGGACAATACTATATTCCAGGATCTAATATTAATACTTTGAATTCTATTTGTCCTGGTAATGCTTATATTGTATTTACTAATATAGATTATGAAATCACATTTCATTATCCCCAAATGATAATGAATAGAACAATTATTAATAACGATAATGATGTGGTTAACAATGAGCTATTATTATCTTATCATAATATTTATAAAACAGGCCTATCAATGCCAATTATTATTGAAGGTATTGAAGGTAACTATAGTATAGGTGATCATATTGTAGTTTATGCAGATAATAAGAAAGTGGGTGTAGAAGAAATTACTGGAGAATTTCCACTTACTATTTCTGCATGGAAAGGATTTGAACATAGCAGTATTTCTCTACCTGGATATAATTTAGGTGATGTTATTAGCATAAAAATGTTTGATGTTAGTAAATCTAGATATATATCATTAAATCAAAGTCTGGATTCAGATGTGTTTGAGAATCAGTTTTTGATTACAGGTAATTTATTCAATAATTCAATAAACAATATACCAGAAACCTTTACAGTAGATAGTATATACCCGAATCCTTTTAACCCTTCAACAACTATTACGATTAATGTTAATAATCCTGGAGATTATAAATTATCTATACATAATTTACGTGGACAAATCATTTATTCTTCAGAAATGTATTATGAAGCTTCTGGTAAATATGCTATTAGTTGGGATGCAAGTAATTATACCTCCGGAGTTTATATTGCAACGATTAGTAATAATACAAATATTACTTCTCAAAAAATCACTTTAGTCAAATAGATTCCATTGTAATTAGATCTGAATACTATTAACTTATTATTGTAGATAATAATCAATAATAAGAAAATAAAATTATGAAAATTAAAAATATGAGACAGCCTAATGAAGAAGGGCAATGGGGGAAAGTTAAGGCTTTTTTTGATGTTGAAAATTCTGGATTTGAAATGAAAGGTTTCAGATTGGTTGAAGGTATCAATGGATTATTTGTTAGCATGCCAAGTCGTAAGGGTACAGATGAAAGTGGCAATGATAAGTGGTTTGATACAATTTGGATTGAGTCTAGAGATGTTAGAGAACAGTTAAATACATTAGCATTAGCTGAATATAATAGTGCTGAACCTACTAATTCTGACATGATGCAATCTAATCAGAATGCAGAACCAGCATCTAACTCAACAGTAGAAGCTACTACAGGAGATAATATTAAATCAGATAATATTAATTCTGAATCTACTACACCAGCATTTTCAGATGAGGACATTCCATTTTAATTTAAAATGAAATTTTTCTTTTCCTCACTAGGTAAAAAAATTCAAATAGCTTTTACAGGTCTTTTGCTATGCGTGTTTTTATTGATGCATTTAATAAATAATATGGCATTATTTGTTGGAGAAGATATATTTAATGCGATGGTAGCTACACTAGAATCTATTAAGCCAATTATTCGTGTAATGGAATTTGGCCTACTTGCAATTTTATTAACTCATATTATTAATGCTTTGCAGTTGACATGGTCAAACAAGAAAGCATCGAATAGTAAATCTAGCAATAGTCAAACCAGCACGTTAAATTCTCGAACTATGGCAGTCTCTGGTACAATTGTATTATTGTTTTTTATCATTCATTTAAGATATTTATGGTATACTTATCAGGCCCACTTATTTATTGATGAAACTGAAACTTATTATGATGTAATCTTAAGAAATGATTGGGGCTATTTAGGGCATACACCAACAGCGTTATTTTATATTTTTTCTATTTTTTTTATAGCTTTTCATTTAAAGCACGGCTTTCAATCATCACTAAAAACTTTTGGAATATTAAAGAATTCAAAATTAGGCATTTTATATAATTTATCATTCTTGTTTTGGGGAATTATTCCAGCTCTTTTTATTTTTATAGTTATTTCAATTCAGATAGGTTTAATCAATTAGTCATGAAATTAAATTCAAATATACCAAATGGTTCTTTATCATCAAAATGGACACAACATAAATTTGATTTAAAATTAGTTAATCCATCTAATAAAAGAAAATATACAGTCATTGTAGTTGGTACTGGATTAGCTGGCGCATCTGCTGCTGCATCTATGGCAGAATTAGGATATAATGTATTAGCTTTTTCATATCATGAATCTCCAAGAAGAGCACATAGTATTGCAGCACAAGGAGGAATAAATGCAGCTAAAAATTACCAAAATGATGGTGATAGTATTTTTAGATTATTTTATGATACGATAAAAGGAGGAGATTATAGATCTAGAGAAGCTAATGTTTATCGATTGGCTGAACTAAGTACAAACATTATAGATCAATGTGCGGCACAGGGTGTTCCTTTTGCTAGGGAATATGGAGGACATTTATCAAATCGTTCATTTGGTGGTGCCCAAGTATCTCGTACTTTTTATGCCAGAGGGCAAACAGGACAACAACTATTACTTGGTGCATATTCCGCTTTAATTAAACAGATGCATTTAAATACAGTTAAATTTTTTCCTAGGCACGAAATGCTAGATCTAGTAAAAATTGATGGACACGCTAAGGGAATTATAGCTCGAGATTTAATTAAAGGTGAAATTAAATCATTTTCTGCTGATGCTGTAATTTTAGCTACAGGTGGATACGGTAATGTTTTTTATTTATCTACTAATGCCATGGCAAGTAATGTAACTGCATCATGGAGGGCGCATAAGCAAGGAGCCCTTTTTGCCAACCCCTGTTTTACTCAAATTCATCCAACTTGTATTCCGGTTAGCAGTGACCATCAGTCTAAATTAACTTTGATGAGTGAAAGTTTAAGAAACGATGGTCGGGTATGGGTCCCTAAAAAGAAAAATGATGATAGAAATCCAAATGATATTCCAGACTCAGAAAGGGATTATTATTTAGAGCGTTTATATCCCTCTTTTGGAAACTTAGTTCCAAGAGATGTTGCTTCAAGAAGAGCAAAAGAAATGTGTGATGGAGGATTTGGCGTAGGTGAAACAAAATTAGCTGTTTACTTAGATTTTAAAGATGCTATTCAAAGAGAAGGCAAAAGTTGGGTTGCTGAAAAGTATGGAAATTTATTCGACATGTACAAACAGATAACTGGTCAAAATCCATATGAAACCCCTATGACGATCTATCCTGCAGTTCATTATACTATGGGTGGTTTATGGGTAGATTATAATTTAATGAGTAATATACCGGGTTTACATGTTTTAGGTGAGGCAAATTTTTCTGATCATGGAGCAAATAGATTAGGAGCTAGTGCTTTAATGCAAGGATTAGCTGATGGTTATTTTGTAATTCCATATACAATCGGTAATTATTTAGCAGATCAGGTTCCAATTCAAGATAATTCTAATACTGTTTTTCAGGATAGGGTAAAAATTGCAGAAAATCAAATTAAAACATTATTATCTATTAAGGGTAAAAAGACAGTAGACTTATTACATAAAGAGCTAGGTAAAGTAATGTGGGACTGCGTAGGTATGTCTAGAAGTAAAACAAGCTTAAATCATGCTCTTAATATAATACCACAAATAAGAGAAGAATTTTGGAATAATGTACATATCCCAGGTAAAAACAATGAATTAAATGTTGAATTAGAAAAAGCAGGACGTTTAGCAGATTTTATTGATTTGGGTGAACTTATGGCTAAAGATGCATTACAAAGAGAAGAGTCATGTGGTGGGCATTTTCGAGAAGAACATCAAACAGAAGAAAATGAAGCACAAAGAAATGACAATGATTTTTCTTATGTTTCTGCTTGGGAATCAAAAGATAAAAAACATATTTTGCATAAAGAGCAATTAGAGTTTGACAATGTAGAATTAGCAACTAGGAGTTATAAATAGTGAAGATTAATTTAAAAATCTGGAGGCAGTCTTCTCCTTCTGAAAAAGGTGAGTTCAAAAGTTATCAAGTTGATAATGTATCTGAAGATATGTCCTTTTTTGAAATGATTGATATGTTAAATAATTCATTAATAACTAAAGGTGAAATTCCTGTTGCATTTGATCACGATTGCCGAGAAGGTATTTGTGGAACCTGTGGTATTCTTATTAATGGTAGGCCTCATGGACCATTGAAAGGTGTAACTACTTGTCAAGTTCATATGCGTTCATTTAAAGATGGCGATACTTTAGTTGTTGAACCATGGAAGGCTAATAGTTTTCCTGTAATTAAAGATTTAGTCGTTGATAGAACTCCATTTGATCGAATTATGGAATCTGGCGGATATATATCAGTTAGAACAGGAGGTGCACCTGATGCTAATTCAATTCCTATATCTAAGAGGAATGCAGATGAGGCATTTGATTCTGCAACATGTATTGGATGCGGAGCATGTGTAGCAGCATGTAAAAATTCATCAGCCTTATTATTTGTTAGTGCAAAAATTAATCAATATGCACAATTACCCCAGGGACAAGTTGAACATCCTAATCGTGTAAAAAATATGGTTGCTCAAATGGACTTAGAAGGGTTTGGAAGTTGTACAAATACTGGAGCATGTGAAGCAGATTGCCCTAAAGAAATTTCTATAGATAATATTATAAAGCTAAATCAATCATATATCAAATATGGTGGTTAAATAAAATTAGATTTTTTAGGCATTAAGCTATTTTAATCTAAATGATACAGGAATATTAACCCACACCCCGATTCTTTTTCCTTGTTGTTTTGCTGGAATCCACCGAGATTGTTTTACTGCATCTAAAGCTTCTTGATCTAGAGATTCAAATACTCCTTTAACAAGATATATATTTTTAGGAATACCTTTTTTATTGATAAATGCTGCAATAATAACTTTACCTTCAATACCTGCTTCCTTAGCAAGTTCTGGATATTCAACAAAATCTTCTACCCTGAATCCAGGATAAGCATCAGGTTCTACTTCTCGTGCAATATATTCAAATTTCATATTTGAATCTGCTTGTGGAGCTTCCCAGTCATCAAAGTTTTCCATGTCTGTATCATCAATTGTAATATCTTCATCAAAAAACTCATCATCTGATGCTACAGGAATAGATGGTCTTGGCGGTGGTTCAGGAAGTTTAATTTGTTCAGTTTGAGGGATATCAAAAGTTTCGATTTCTTGCTGTATGGTTGTGATAACTTTTTTAGCTTCACCTAGAAATCTAGGAAAAATATAAAATAATATTGAAATACCTAAAATAACTCCTAAGGTTACTTCTCGTATTCTAACAGGATACTGCTCTAATAAGGGATCGATTCTCATATTAATTATTTATTTGTGACATTGAAGAATAGCTTAATTTTAATGCCTGTGCCAGTTTTAATTGTGTATGTATATCTGTTAGTGTTTCCATAATACTGTTTTCATCTGCTTTGAGTGAAACAGTTAGTTTAGGGTCTCTAGAGATTTTAACATACATTACTTCGCCTAAATCAGACATGTTAACCAATTTATCATCAACAGAAACTAACCCATCTTTAGTAGACCATATATAAGAAGTATGTCTCTTGCTCTCTAATTTTTCTATATTCTTAGCTCTCGGTAAAACCACATCCAATCCCTCAAATTCACGCATTACTGTAGTAACCATAAAAAATATTAGTAACATAAATATAATATCAGGCAAAGATGATGTTGATATTTCATTACTACTTTTTGTTTTACGATTTAATTTCATTTTAATAATTTGGATTTGCTATTGATATTTTAGACGCGCCAGCCTGTTTAAGCTGATCTAAAACTTCTATATAAAATTTGTATTTAGTTCTTTTAGTTGTCAAAACAGAAAAAATAATATTTTCATTACCATTAATTTTATTAATAGCCTTTCTTTTAATATCCTTTATTGCAGTAGGCTTATCATCAAATAATACTTTACCTTGATCGTTTACTAATACATTAACAATATTTTTTCTATTTACTTCCATCTCATTTCCTTCTGCAGGTAATATTAAGCTAATACCTTTATCCATGGAAATAGTTGTAGTAACTAAGAAAAAAACAAGTAATAAAAATGCAATATCTGACATTGAAGAAGAGTTAACTTCTTGCATTTTGGTTCGTCTTGGTTTAGAAAGCATTATTATTTTTTATCTGAATCTGCAATAGCTTGTAAAAGCATAGTAGTACTTTTTTGCATTGCAACAATTTGATTATCGATAATATACATTACGGCATTTTGGAGTAGTTGTAATACTACAGCCACAACAAGTCCAAATGCTGTGGTTAATAATGCAACAGATATACCACCAGCAACAACTGCAGGAGATATATCATTAGCCATCTTAATATCATTAAATGCCTGAATCATACCCCAAACTGTACCCAAGAATCCCAACATAGGAGCAGTGGCTATACAAAGTGAAATCCAAGTCATGTTTTTTTCTAATCCTGCCATTTCAATTGAACCAGATTGCTCTAATGCTTTTTCTGAAGCAGTTTCACCTAAATGTGCTCTATCTAGTGCAGTAACACATAAATTTGCTACTGGACCAACAGCATCAGCACATTTACTTTTAGCTGAATTGATGCCACTAGACTTTACAGTATCTGCAATATCACTTGCAAAATCTTCAGTAGTAGCAAGTCCTTTTATTAAGTGGTATAATCTCTCACCTACAAAAACAAAGCCAATAATAAAAATAAATAAAATTGGCCACATGAAACCACCACCATCAATAAATAATTGTACCATTTAAAATCTCCTTTTCTTTAAACCTCTTAAATCAAATTTAAGGTTTATTTAACCTTTTTTTAAAACAAAAATTTTATTTAACTAAATCTTTAGCTAAATCAAAGTTATCTAATGCAGATTGAAATGTTTGATCAAGATCTAATTTAATATAGTAACCATAATCTTTCCCCCATATATTAGATGCAATTTCAGATTGAATTTTATTATCAATAACATTCCAATTTATTAGAATACTATCACGATTATAATCTAATTCTAATTCCGGATTATCAATAATGGATTGATTAATCCAATCAAAAAATTTATTTTGATTCAATAAATTTAATTCATCATTTTTATTGCGAGAAAATCTATAAAAATCCTCGAAGTTTTTATATTTTTTAAAATCCCTTTTAATTTCATTTGCATATTTAAATATTAATCTATTAGAATTGTATAAAATGTTTTGAGTACTCTTTGTTAAATATATATTATCATCAATGAAAACATCAGGAGTAATACCTCCTCCACCATAAACGGTTCGTCCATTTTTAGTTTTATATTTTATATTTAATGAATCTACTTCATTCTTGCTTTCTCTATTTTCTTTAGCTAAATCTAAATAATAATCATCCAATGCATCAAAATCACGCTGAATAAGTCTTCCTGATGGTGTATAGTATTGAGCAATAGTTATTCGAGCAGCTGAACCATCTTCCAGCATATATTGTCTTTGGACTAAGCCCTTACCAAAGCTAGTTTCTCCTATTACTATTCCCCTATCTAAATCCTGGAGACCTCCAGCGATTATTTCGCTTGCACTTGCAGAGGCTCTATTAATAAGAACAATAATAGGAAATTTTCTATCATAGTTACTCTTAGTTGCATAATAGACATAATTGGCAGAACTAATACGACCAGAAGTATAAAGTATAGTATCATTAGAATTTATAAAAGAGTCTAATAAATCTAATGCTTGATCCATTAGGCCTCCACCGTTATTTCTTAAATCTAAGACTAGTTGTGACATGCCAAAAACTTCTAAGGAATCAATCGCATTATCAATTTCGCTAAATGTTTTTTCACCAAATCTATTGACATTAATATATCCAGTTGCATTATCATATAAAAAAGATGCAAGAACACTATTAATAGGTATTTTATCTCTTATTAATGTTACATCAAAATTATCACTGCCCAATCGTTTAATAGTGACAATGACAGGAGTCCCTTTAGGTCCCCTTAATTTTTTTATTATTTCATCTTGTTTGATTTTATATGCAGATTCACCATCAATTTTTATAATTTTATCACCACTCATTAATCCTGCACGGTCAGATGGAGTACCTGCAATAGGTGAGATAACTGTTATATATCCATCTAGCATTGAGAATTCAATGCCAATTCCTTCAAATTCTCCCTTCATGGACTCATCGATTTTTTCAAATTCTTCATTTGTAATGTATGATGAATGAGGGTCTAATGTTTCTAATAAACCACGTATCGCACCATTCATTAAATTATCCATATCAACTTCTTCTACATAATATCTTTCAACTAATCTAATTACATTTGATAAAATAGAAATTTTTGATAAAAAATTAGAAGTTGATCCTATTAATAGAATTACACATATACTGACTAGAAGTAAATATTTTATTTTTTTTCTCATAAATATATCAGTTTTATATCTATTAATATTAATACAAATATTATTTTAAGTATAATAATATTTACGTAATTTTCATGTTGGGCTAGTAAATAAAATATAGTTTATTTTATATGAACAAAATATCAAAACATATGAATAATATTAAAATTTTTGGAGCAAGAGAGCATAATTTAAAAAATATTAATATTGAATTACCTAGAAATAAATTAGTTGTCATTACGGGACTATCTGGTTCTGGAAAATCTTCTTTGGCATTTGACACATTATATGCTGAGGGTCAACGTAGATATGTTGAATCTCTATCAACTTATGCACGTCAATTTTTAGGTATGATGTCTAAGCCAGATATAGATAATATAGAAGGCTTATCTCCCGCTATTTCTATAGAACAAAAAACCAAAAGTAAAAATCCGCGTTCAACGGTTGGTACTGTAACTGAAATTTATGATTATTTACGTTTATTATATGCGCGTATAGGTAAGCAAAAGTGCTATAAGTGTTCATCAAAAATTTCAAAACAGTCATCTCAGAATATTATTGATAATATCTTAAAATTACCAAATAATTCCAAAATCACAGTTTTTGCACCAATTATTAAATCGCAAAAAGGAGAATTTAAAGCAGTTATACAGAATTTAATGATGCAGGGTTTTATACGAGCACGTATTGATGGAGAAATTATGAAACTAAACGAATCTATTGAACTTAATAAATACTCAAAGCATTCTATTGATATTATAGTAGATAGATTAATTATTAAACCAACAATTCAAGACAGATTAACAGCATCTGTATCTACTGCACTACAGTTAGGTAAAGGGTTAATATATATTGATATCAATAATGGACATGAACAGCTATATAATCAAAATTTGTCATGTGCTCAATGTAATATTTCATACCAAGAACTAGAACCTAGATTTTTTTCATTTAATTCGCCGCAAGGAGCATGTGAACCTTGTGGAGGGTTAGGCGCAGAGATGAAAATCGATGTTGATTTATTAGTCCCAGATAAGAAAAAAAGTTTGTTAACTGGTTGTCTTGTACCCGTAGGAGAACAACCTAAATCTAATTGGATAGGCCAAATTATATCAAACCTATTAAATCAATACAATGTTTCTTACTCAATGCCTTGGTATCAACTACCTAAGGAATTGAAGCATATTTTGTTATATGGCACAAGTAAAAAAGATAATATTAAAATTGATGTTAAATCAAAAAATTTTAAAGGAGCATATTCAGGTTCTTTTGAAGGAATAATTAAAAATTTAGAGCGTAGATATACTCAAACTAAATCAAATCACGCTAGAGAGTGGATAGAAAAATTCATGGCTATTCAACCCTGTTCTACATGCAAAGGTGGTAGATTACAAAAAAAACATTTAGCAGTGTATATTAATGATTTAAATATTTTTAATATTGGGCAATTATCTATATCAGAAGCAATTAAATTTTTAAATCAATTAAAATTAAACAAGCAACAGGCATTAATCGCCAAAGGCATTGTTAAAGAAATAATTGATAGGTTGGTGTTTTTAGAAAATGTAGGATTAGAATATTTAAATCTTAATAGAAGCTCAGCAACATTATCAGGAGGAGAATCACAACGAATAAAACTTGCAGCTCAAATTGGCTTAAACTTAGTTGGAGTAATGTATATTTTAGATGAACCTTCAATAGGCCTACATCAACGAGATAATCATCGTTTAATTACCACCTTAAAAAATTTAAGAGATATGGGTAATACTGTAATAGTTGTTGAACATGATGAGGAGACTATGTTGGCAGCAGATTGGATTATAGATATTGGTCCAGGTGCAGGAATACATGGTGGAAATATTATTGCAGAAGGGACCCCAGCATCTATTAAAAAAAACCCTAAATCAATTACCGGATTATATTTGTCAGAAAAGAAAAAAATTTCTTATTCTGAAAATAGACGAAAAGGTAATAAAAAATATTTAATACTTAAAAAAGCATCTGGAAATAATTTGAAAAATATCACACTACAGGTTCCTTTGCAGAAATTTATTTGCGTTACAGGTGTATCTGGTTCAGGCAAGTCAACTCTTATCAATCAAACATTATATCCATATTTAGCTAATAAGTATTATGGTAGCACCATTAAGCCGCTTGCAAATGAAGGAATTGATGGTTTATTATATATAGATAAAGTAATTGCAATTACTCAATCACCTATTGGAAAAACTCCAAGATCTAACCCAGCTACCTATACAGGATTATTATCTGATATTAGGGAATTATTTACTAAAGTACAGGAGTCCCAAATCAGAGGGTATAAGCCTGGAAGATTTTCATTTAATGTCAAGGGAGGTAGATGTGAAATATGTCAAGGTATGGGATTGGTTAAAGTTGAAATGCATTTTTTAGCAGATATGTTTATCAAATGTGATGATTGTGATGGTAAAAGATTTAACAGGGAAACGTTAGAAATATATTATAATAAAAAAAATATTTATGATGTCCTAGATATGTCAGTTGAAGAAGCCCATCAATTTTTTAAAAATCATATTCGTATTAAGAGAAAACTTGACACATTATTAAAAGTTGGCTTAGGCTATATCAAGCTTGGTCAACGAGCCAATACTTTATCTGGAGGTGAATCTCAAAGGATTAAGCTATCTAAAGAATTAGGTAAATATCATCGCGGTAGAACATTATATATTTTGGATGAACCTACTACTGGTTTACATTTTCAAGATATTAAATTATTATTAGAAGTTTTACATGATTTAACAGATAAGGGAAATACGGTAATTGTGATAGAGCATAATTTAGATGTTGTGAAAACAGCTGACTGGATAATCGATATTGGTCCTAATGGAGGAGCATTAGGGGGTCAAATTATAGCAGAAGGTACTCCTGAGGAATTAATTAAAGTAAAAAAATCGTACACTGGAAAATATTTAAAAACTGTTTTAAAATAAAATGAATATTAATTGGAAAAATAAAAAAATTACTCAACAGCCTACATGGCCAGATATGAATCAATTTTATCGGATTATTGAAACTATAAAAGAATACCCTAATTTAGTATCTGTTGAAGAAATCTTGAATTTAAAAACTCAGCTTGCAAATGCTGCACAAGGGAATGGTTTTATTTTACAGGGGGGAGATTGTGCTGAAACTTTTTCAGAATTCAGTAATGATATGATACAAAATAAATTAAAAGTTTTATTACAAATGTCAGCAATCATACAATATATAACTAAAACTAATGTAATAAAGATAGGAAGAATTGCAGGTCAGTTTTTTAAACCAAGAAGCTCTGAATTTGAAATTAGAGATAATATTAAATTACCAGTTTATAGAGGGGATGCAATTAATAGTATCACATTTTCTAAGGAAGAAAGGATGCCTAATCCTAAAAGATTGCTACAAGCCTATCATCAATCATCTGCAATTATGAATTTGATTAGAAATTTAACTATGGGGGGGTTTACAAATTTTACAAATA
>MDSV01065401.1_pt1 | contig 12850 bp, 10 predicted proteins | sample 810851 | NCBI WGS metagenome assembly MDSV01 (sample SAMN05326640, study PRJNA326480) | marine metagenome | isolation source: seawater | place: Atlantic Ocean: North East | collected 2012 | reverse complement strand
TTAATTGTCAAGAAATCAAATAGTTCTAAATACCTTAAATATAATTTTAAATCAAATCAAATTTCAATTATTTTTTTGGACAGATATACTAATTTATTTTACCCTTTTAAAATATTTGACATAAATAATATATCGGATTTAAAATTATTTTCTTACGATGGAGCAGATGTTGGAAAATTGGTTATATCCTCAATTAAAAACTTTGTTTTAAATGAAAAAATTTCCTTTAATTTCAACCAAAAGATAAGAATTAATCTCTTAGTTAATTTAAGTTTAAAATATTTTTATTCCTATCAAAGAATAATCAATTTATATAAACCTAAACTTATAATTGCTACTGAAAAAGGAGATATTGGATCGGGTGAATTATATGATATTGCAATAAAAAATTCTATAGATTTTGTTCAGTGGAGTAGTTGTCATCAACCACAATCAATAATATTAAAACGATACAATAAACTTAACAAAGGTGTTCACCCTTTTTCTGTATCTAAGAATTCTCTTAGCAACTTTGACTTTAGTAAAATTAATTTAGACCAAGAGATTCTAAAATTTTTTGAGGACGGTTATGTTAAAGGAGATTGGTTTTCTTATAAAAAACTGCTTGATTCAAAAATTATTTACAGTAGAAACCAGTTTTGTAAAGAATTTAATTTAACTATTTCTAAAAAAAATATTGTTATTTTTTCTCATGTTCTTAACGATGCTAATTTATTTTATGGTAAAGATATATTTGAGGGAGGTTTCGCTGAATGGTTAATTGAAACTATAAAATTCATAAGTAATATGGATGAAGTAAATTGGATTATAAAAATGCATCCAGCTAATGTTTATAGAAATAAAAATTTAGGAATAGAAGATAATAATTTAGAGGTAAAATTATTATTGAAAGAAATTGGGTATATCCCAAAAAACATTCTTTTTATACCACCTGATTCTAATATAAATCCGTATTCATTTTTTAATATTGCAGATGTTGGAATTACCGTTAGAGGCACAATAGGAGCTGAAATGCCTTGTTTTGGAATACCTATGATTACTGCTGGAACAGGACGTTATAGTGATCTTGGTTTTACAATTGATCCAAAATCAAAAGATGAATATTTTGAAATTTTAAAAAATATTTTAAATATTAATAAACTTGAAGAGTCAAAAATTAATAAAGCAAGAAAACATGCATATTTATTTTTTAAATCTAGAGTATTTGGATATAAGAATATATTTAGAGATAATTTAGCAGATAGTTCACTGATTGATAATAAAATTGATGTTATTGATCATGATTATTCTAATTCTGATATTTTCAAGTCTTTGATTAATTTTTTAATTCATAGTAAACAGGAAGATTACTTAAACACCAAATTTTAATTTAATGAAATGTATAATAATTTAAAAAATTCGAATATGTTTGGTCAAATGCTTATTGCCGAAATCGGCTCGGTTCACGATGGGTCATTCGGAAACGCTCTAAATTTAATTGAGTTAGCGTCCTCATGTGGTGCTACTGCTGTTAAATTTCAAACCCATATTTCTAGCGCGGAAACGACAATAAATGCACCTTCTCCAAGTTATTTTAGCACGGAGTCCAGATATGACTACTTTAACAGAACATCTTTTTCAAAAACTCAATGGCATGAATTGAAGATGAAGTGTATAGATTGTAATGTTAAATTTATATCCTCCCCTTTCTCAATCGAAGCTGTAAATTTATTAGTTGAGGTTGGTGTAGATTATTTAAAAATTCCCTCTGGTGAAATGAACAATTTACCAATGCTGGAACACATATCTACAAAAGGAATACCTGTTATTTTATCTTCTGGAATGAGTAGCTTGGAAGAGCTTGATGATGCTGTTTCAATTTTTAAAAAATCTAAATTGGATTTTATGATTATGCAATGTACATCTGAATATCCATGTAAACCTGAAAATGTTGGATTAAATGTTATTTCTATCCTCAAAGATAAATATAAGATTGAAGTTGGATTTTCAGATCATACCATTGGTTTTGCTGCTCCATTTGCTGCGGCAGCAATCGGTGCTACAGTTATTGAAAAACATTTCACTTTTTCTAAACATATGTATGGAAGTGATGCTAAACATTCTATGGAACCAAGTGACTTCAAGATTTTAAGTTCAGGTCTTTTTGAAATTTGGAAAATGTTGAAAAATCCTGTTGACAAAGAAAATAATAAACAGTTCTTAGAAATGAAACTGATTTTTGAAAAAAGCATAGTTGCTTCAAGACCAATTAAAAAAGGCACTATAATAAAATTTGAGCATTTAAATTTTAAAAAACCAGGTGATGGAATTAAAGCCAAAGATTATAATAAAATAATTGGTAAAAAACTTTTAAAGGATTTAAAAAAAGATGAAAAATTAATTTTAAAAAATTTACTATGAAAAAAATATGTATTGTTGTGGGTTCTAGAGCTAACTACAGTTCTATAAAATCTTTGATGAAGGCTGTTAATAAACATTCAAAATTAAAATTACAATTGATAGTTTGCGCATCCTCTCTGCTTGAAAAATATGGAAGAGTTGTAGATCAAATAGAAAAAGATGGTTTTAAAATTGATTTAAAATTAAGCTTTATAGTTGAAGGGGAAACTCCACTAACTATGGCCAAAACTACAGGACTCGGTATTATAGATATGACCAATGCTTTAAGTATTTTAAAGCCTGATTATGTTATAACTGTTGGTGACAGATATGAGACAATGTGTACAACAATTGCTTCAACATATATGAATATTCCTCTAGGCCACACAATGGGTGGTGAGGTGACTGGTACAATTGATGAAAGTATTAGGCACGCTACAACTAAATTTGCTCATTTACATTTTGCTGCCAGTAAGGATGCAGCTGAAAGAATTATTAAACTAGGTGAAAAACCTGAATCAGTATTTTGGACTGGTTGTCCAAGAATAGATTTAGTTAAGGAAACACTTGAAAAAAAGTTTAAAAAAGATATTTTTCAAAAAATAGTCAATTCATATGGAATAGGATCGAAGATTGATTTTAATAAAGAATTTATTCTTCTCTCATATCATCCAGTTACAACTGAATTTGGATCAAATTATGAACAAATTAGCAATGTTTTTGAAGTTTTAAAAAGAATAAATATGCAATCAATTATTTTATGGCCAAATTCAGATGCAGGTTCATCTGAGATTGCTAAATTTTATAGAATATTTAGAGAATCATTTAAAAATAAATATCCTTTTCATTTTGTTAAAAATTTACCTATTGATGTATATGTAAACTTAATGAATATCACTTCATGTTTAGTTGGAAATTCATCTTCAGGAATAAGGGAGGGGGCATTTATAGGAACACCTGTTGTTAATATAGGTTCCAGACAAAATTCAAGAGAATGTGGAAATAATGTAATTAATGTAAAATCAAAAATTGATGATATATTCACTGCTGTAAAATCCCAAATAGCCCATGGTAAATATGATATGGATAGTATTTATGGAGATGGGAATAGTGGGTTAAAGATAGCTGAAATTTTATCACAAACAGAAGTAGAAATTCAAAAAGTAATTTCTTACTAAAAAAATGAAAAATTTTTTTGTAATTATCCCAGCTAGAGGAGGGTCTAAAGGTATTATAAATAAAAATATAAAATTAATAAGTGGAAAGCCATTAATTGCTTGGACTATTGAAAACGCACTTAAATCAAAATATATAAATGAGGTTTATGTTTCTACTGATTGTAATCAAATTGCAAAAATATCAGAAAAATATGGAGCAAAAGTTCCATTTCTTAGACCTAAAAATTTAGCAAAAGATGACTCTAAAACTATTGACTGTATAAATCATATGGTTGATAAGTTAGATCCCAATGAAACTAAATTTGATTACATAATTATTTTACAACCAACCTCTCCCTTGAGAAATAATATTCACATTAATGAAGCAATAGAAATGATTATTAAAGATAACAATGCAGACAGTTTAGTTTCGTGTGTAAAAGTTCCACATATTTTTCATCCAGAAAGTGTTATGATTTACAATGATAAAAAATATTTAAAACCATTTTTAGATAAAATTGAATACCCCACTAGAAGACAAGAAAAATCTGATATATACTCAAGAAATGGTGCAGCAATCTATATTACAAAGAGAAACAAAATTAAAACCTATATATATGGTGGAAAATTAATTTGTTATGAAATGAGTTTTAGTGATAGTGTAGATATAGATGATATGAATGATTTTAAAATTGCTGAAAAAAAATTAAATAATTTAAAATAGAATAATTTATGTGTGGAATTGTAGGTATTCATTCTAAAAACAAATTAGATCTTAGTAAAGATCTAACAAGAATGAATAGAATTCAGACTCATAGAGGACCAGATTCATCTGGTGAATATATTAACCAGTCAAGCGGAGTTGCATTAGCAATGAGAAGATTATCAATCATTGATATTGAATCAGGGTCTCAACCACTAATTTCAAAAGACAAGAATTTTATTCTTGTATATAATGGAGAGATATATAATGCACCAGATTTAAGACTTGAGTTAGAGGATAGTGGAGAAGTTTTCGTAACAAAGCATTCTGATACGGAGGTTTTATTTAAAATTTTGATAATGGAAGGTGTTAAAGGATTGAGAAAACTAAACGGCATGTTTGCATTCGCATTTTATAATGTTCGTGAAGGTAAAATTATTATTGGTAGAGACAATTTAGGTATAAAACCTCTCTACTACACCTTAAATAACGAAGACTTTTATTTTTCCTCTGAGCTAAAAAGTTTTAAAGCAAATTTGAAAAATAAAATTGACGAGCAATCTTTGTTTAATTATTTGAGCCTAATGTATGTTCCGGGAGGAGACTCTATTTTTAAAGATATCAAAAAGATAGATCCAGGATCAGTTATTATTTACAACATTAAAAATAGATCACTCAAAACTGAAAGTTTCAGTGAGGTTGCTTTTTCAAAAAAAAATATTTTAAAAACAAAATCACTTGAGAGTTTAATTTATGATAATTTTATTTTAGCAGTTGAAAGGTGGTCGTATTCTGATGTGCCAATTGCATGTGCCTTATCAGGAGGATTAGATTCCTCATCTATTCTTGGAGCTTTGAATAAACTAAAAATACCAGTTGATACATATTCTTTAGGTTATGAAAAGGATGTTGATGATAAAACATCAGATTTATTTTTAGCTAAAAAAGTTGCAAACTACTGGAATTCAAATCACACTGAAATTATTCTTGATCCAAAAGATTTTATTAATGAATTAAACAAAATGATATGGTCTTTAGATGAACCATATGGTGGAGGTTTGCCTTCATGGTTTGTTTTTAAGGAAATGTCAAAAAAATTTAAAGTTGGACTTACTGGTACTGGTGGTGATGAACTATTTGGAAATTATGGAAAGTGGAGACCTATGTATGGTAATATAATAACCAGATCTAATGATAGCGAGAATAGTTTTAAAATGAAATTTTTTGATATTTTTTACTATTTTAAAGATGCTTTAAAAAGAAAATACATAAAAAATAGTTCTAACTTAAGAGATACCTCTAGTATTTTTTATGACATATATAAAGATAATAATTCAAAAAAAATCAAAGATAAAGTAGCTTTCTTGGATATTAAGACTCAGCTTCCAGAAGAGTTCCTTTTAATGACTGATAGATTTTCAATGTATCATTCACTAGAAGTTAGAACACCATTCTTGGATAAAGATTTTGTTGATTTTGTATTATCTATACCATCACAACAAAGAACTAAATATTATAATTTAAAGGGATTGCTAAAGAAATCTCTTTCTCCTTTAATTCCAAAAGAAGTTTTAAATTCACCTAAAAAAGGATTTACTTTACCTTTGGATGATTGGCTCAGAAATGATTTAAAACCAATAGTTATGCATTTTTTGTCTCCTTCTTTTTTAAAAGAACAAGATATATTTAATGAATCATTATACTATGATATAATCTTACCTTTTTTAGAATATAAATTATCTTGTACTACTAAAGTTTTTGGCTTATTGATGTTTCAACTTTGGTATAATCAAAATATTATGAATAAAGACATGCTTGAGCCTGTAAATTTATTTAATGAATCTTGATCATTCACAAAAAATAATTCATATAAGTACTTTTTATAATAAAGGAGGATCAGGAAGATCAGCTTTTAGAATTCACTCAGGATTAATAAGAAACTCTTTCGATTCAAAAATGCTAGTTAAGTATTTAGACATTGATGACAAAAATGTATCAAGTATTTCTAGTGGTATTACTAAAATGATTGATAAATACTTATCAAAAATTTTAAATTTATTTTCATTAAATGATATGTTTTTTATATCTACATTTCTTTTGAAATACAACTCTCTTTTTAAATCTTCTAAAATTATTCAACTTTATAATTTACACGGTAATTACTTTGGTTTATTATTATTGCCTTTTATTGCGAAGAACAAAATAGTAGTTTTAAGACTTTCTGATATGTGGGCATTTACTGGTCATTGCTCTTATAGTTATGATTGTGAGAAATGGAAAAAAGGATGTGGAAAATGCCCATATTTAAATGAGTATCCTAAACTTAAATTTGATAATACTAAATTATTATGGAAATTAAAAAAAATGATTTTTTCGAATTGTAATAATTTTCATATAGTTGCACCCTCAAAATGGATTAAGAATATTTCTGAAAGAAGTCCAATATTTTCCAATGCCCAATTCCACTATATTCCTAATGGTATAAATACAAAAGAATTTTCTTTAAAATTTAGAAAAAATAATAATAAACATGAGAACAATCCAAAAAAAGAAAAAGTAGTAATGTTTATTTCTGAGTCTTTTGATGAAGATCATAGAAAAGGCTCAAAATATTTTATTGAATCACTAAATATTTTGAAAAGCAATTACGATTTGAATATCTCTGTCTTAGTTGTAGGTAAAAGTTCTAAAAAAAATAAATTTCCTTATGACGTAGAATATAAAGGTTTTTTAAATAATAATTTAGAATTGAGAAATTGTTATTGTAATTCAGATATTTTAGTTCTCCCAACATTAGCAGAAAATTTACCTAATACAATTCTTGAAAGTATGGCGTGTGGAACACCTGTAGTTGGATTTAATGTTGGAGGTTTACCAGATGCAATTAAGCATATGAAAAATGGATATTTGGCAAGGTATAAGGACTCAAATGATTTAGCTAATGGAATATATACTCTTCTATCCGATCAAAAATTACTAAGGAAAATGAGTTTAGAATCTAATAAATTAATAAAAAAAGAATTTACAATTAAAAAAGAAATAGATAGGTTTATAAATCTATATAATAATTTGATCTAAAATGAATTTGTTAAATAAAAATATTGGATTTGGCAGTTTGTTTAATTATGGCTTAATTTTTATTTTATTAATAAATTTATATTTCTCATTATTTGACCTAGTATTAATAGATATTATCATTGGAATTTCTGCATTAATAATCATACTATTAATAATTATAAGTCTTTCTAAATATTTAAATGGATTTATTAAAGGTGTTTTATTTTTTATAGTCTACTCGGTAATTATAAATTACTTACTTCGATTTATGTCACTTAGTGTATGGCCATATGATTTTGGTGGTGTCCTTGCAACAGAATCTTCTTATTTTAGAATTCCAAATCAAGATGAATTACTAAATTCCATATTTATTTTAATTTATTTTCTAATTGGTACTACATTAGTACTACATTTACTTAACCCTTTATTTATAAAATCTCAGAAATATTTTGATCATTTTATAAAATTCTTGTTTTCTAAACACAAATTAATAATAAAGGGTCTTCTTTTTTTTATCTCTCTACAAATTATTTTTTCAATAACCTTTGATTGGAAAATGGGTAGTGAAGCATGGAAATATGGATGGATTAATAGAATAATACCAATGACTTTCTTTTCTTTTTTATTTTTTTTTATTCAAATTTCGTATTGGAAAAAGTTGTCAAAAAAATATAAAATTTATTCAATTTTAGTATACTTAGGGATTATTTTTTCAAGTTTAATTATAGGAAGCAGGTCAGGAATTTATAGTGTTTTTTCAAATTTCATATTAGTACTTTTAATCATTAATCCCAATATGAAAGTTAGTGTTAAAAATTTTTTAGGTGTTTTTTTAATATTATTCCTATTTGGTTCATTTACATGGGTTTTTGGAACTGCAATAAGGGGAGGTAATGAAGTAATATTTTCTAATTTAGTTTTTATTGAGATAATGATACAAATATCTCAAAGATTAGGTGGAGTCGGCGATTCTTTTATTGCCATAACAAATAATTGGAATGATTGCATAAACAACCCAGTTCTTAAAGATGTTATGTCAATTAGTAACATATTCCCTCAATTCGTTAATACCTTAGTACCGGGAAAAATATTTGAAATTGATGACTTGTACATTCCAGCAGTTTATTTAAGAGAATATGTATTTGGATTTGACAATTCCATTAATAATGGAGATGTATGGAGTGGTTTTGGATGGTTTTTTGTTAAGTACGGTTATTTATCATTTTTAGTTTTTCCAATTATGATGTGTTTTCATATGATTATTTTTAAAATATTATTAAAGTTAAAAGGCATATTATTTTATTTAGCTTTTTTCTATTTAACTTGGGTTATGTATGATTTTTTTATACACGGTTCATTTATTATCTCAGGTTTTTATGGTCTAATAAACGCCACCATTATTGCAATATTCTTTCAAATTTTTTTTAAGACTTTTACAACAAAGATTGAAACAAAAAAATAAAATAACCATAATCACAGTTGTTTACAATAACGAACTTCAAATAGAAGATACTATTAAAAGTGTTATAACTCAAAACAGGAGAGATTTTGAATATATAATAATAGATGGAAAGTCTAACGATAGAACATTAGAAATAGTACTTAAATACAAAAAATACATAGATATTATAATTTCAGAAAAAGATATAAACTTATATGACGCTATAAATAAAGGCATTAAAAATTCTTCATGTGATTATATTTATTTACTCCATTCAGGTGATACATTACATAATAAAAATGTAATTGATAAGTATTTAAACTTTATAAGTAAATATCCAAAAATTGACTTATTTTTTAATGATATGAAAATCCGACACAAGGGAAAGTTTTTAATATTAAAACCAAAAATTAAATTGCTTTGGAAAAATATGCTACTCAATCATCCAACATGGTTAATTAAAAAAGAAATATTTAATAAATATGGTCTTTATGACATTAAATTTCCTATTGCTGGAGATTATGACTTTGCGTTAAGAGTCTTTCATAGAATAAATTATAAATATTTAAACTTTATAAGTACTGTATTTTCGTTAGATGGTGTTAGTTATTTTAATGAAAAGGCTATTTGGGATTCATATAGAGTTAGATTAAAAAATAAACAAAACATAATATTAAACTATATGATTTTGATCTATGAAGTTTTTTTGTTTAAAATCCTCTTAATTAAAAATAAATTTATAAGCTTTTGAAAATATATTCAACAATAGATATTAATCGTCATTGGTTTTTTAATAATTCATTAGAAAATATTTTAGGCACTAAGACCTCATTAATAAATTTTAAAAATTTATTTTTTAAACTTTTATTAAATAAAACCAAATTTATTATAATCATTGACTCCGGTTTGTTTGAAAAGTTACTAATTCTCCTTATTGCTGGAAAAAATGTAAATGTAATAATTCACGGTGAAGCTGGATTTGGTGAGTATAAAAAAAATTTTAAAAAAAGAATATATTTTATTTTATTTAATTTTTTAATTCATAATACTAATTGTAAAATCATATTTATAAGCAGGTATTTAAAAAAACGTTTCAACTCAAAAAATAATTTTTATTATTTAGAACATCCAGGTTTTTTTGTAAATGAGAGTAAGATTAAATCCAACAATATAATTAACTCAGTTGGTTCAATTTCCTATGAAAAGAACATAAACAATTATTTAAAGAATGTAGATTTTATTCTAAAAAAAAATGATTTTATTATAAATCATTATGGAAGTTTTTTTATAAAATCAAAAATATATGACAATATCACCTTTAATGGATTTATTCAAAATGAAGATAATCTAAAAATATTCTCGCAAAGTAAATTTATTTTTCTTTTAAATAATTCACGATATATTAATATAGTTAGTGGTGTAGTTATACAATCAATTTATAACCTTTGTGTTATTATAACTCACTGCGAATACCCTGAAATAATAGATTTTTATGAAAAATTTTTTAAAGTAAAAATTCACATATCATTTGAAAATTATCTAAAACTTAAAAACCCAAATATATTTTATGAATCAAAAATTAAGGATTTAACTTTGTTAAGAAAAAAATTAAATAATCTTTCACTCAATGATTCAAATAAAATTTTAAATAATGCTTTTAATTGATGCTGTTTACATAAATAGTGGTGGAGGTAAAAAATTGTTAAGAATTTTAATAAATAAAATTTTAGAGCTAGATATTGACACCTTCTTTTTACTAGACCAAAGACTTGTTAAAGAATATCCAGATTTGAAAAATACTTTATTTTTAAAGCCAAGCCTATTAAATAGACACTTTTTTTATTTAAGAAATAAAGAATCATTTTCAAATATTCTGTGTTTTTCAAATATTCCTCCAACGATCAAATTAGACACTAATGTTTATACATATTTTCATAATCTGCTATTAATAAAAAATTCAGGATTTAGTTTTAAATTAAAGAAATTTGTAATTAAATTTTTTAAAAAAAATTCAAACTTTTGGATAGTTCAAACTTCCAACATGAAAAAACATCTTAAAAAAGGTTTATCCATTCAAGAATCTAAAATTTTATCTTTACCATTTTTTGAAGAATTTGATTTTGAAAGGGAAAAATCAAACTTAAAATTTAATAATAAAAGGTTTTTGTATGTTAGTACGGGAGAAAAACATAAGAATCATTTTAATTTGATTAAAGCTTTTAATAAACTATCTCTTATTGAGCCAAATGCAACTTTAACTTTAACTATTCCTGAAAAATTTTCTGATTTAAATAATTTTATAAATAGAAGTAAAGCAAATGGCTCAAAAATTATTAATAAGGGTTTTATTTCAAAAAATAGATTAGTTGATGAATATTTACAATCGAATATTTTTATATTTCCTAGCCTAAGTGAAAGTTTTGGTTTAGGGTTGATTGAAGCTGTACAATATAAATTACCAATTATTTGCTCAAATCTTCCCTTTGTATATGATGTTTTGGAACCTTCATATGTATTTAATCCTTACGATGTTAAATCTATTTACAATACTATGCTTAACTTTGATTTCGAAACAGCATATAAAAAGAGCCATTTAAAAATTAATAATAAATTAGATGAATTAATAAAAATTTTAAGAAGCAGTTAATTCATTTGAAGTAAATGATTAAATTATGTTTAAAAATAAGATTCTATTAATAACTGGTGGTACCGGCTCCTTTGGTTCCACAATTTTAAAAAAATTTAAGAGTATTAATTTTAAAGAAATTAGGGTTTTTTCCAGAGATGAAAAAAAACAACATGATTTAAGACTGAAATTAAATGATCCCAGAGTAAAATTTATTATTGGAGATGTTAGAGATAAAGATAGTGTTGATAGAGTTGTAAAAGATGTTGATTATATTTTTCATGCTGCTGCTTTAAAACAAGTTCCAACTTGTGAATTTTTTCCTATTGAAGCAACAAAAACAAATGTATTAGGAACTAATAATGTAATTACATCTGCAATTAACCATAATGTAAAAAAGGTAATATGTTTAAGTACTGATAAAGCAGCTTATCCCATCAATGCAATGGGAATATCTAAAGCTTTAATGGAAAAGGTTGCTATTGCTAATTCGAGAAATTCTAAAAAAACTGTTATTTGTGTAACAAGATATGGTAATGTTATGGCTTCAAGGGGGTCAGTAATTCCACATTTTGTTAAACAAATTAAAAATAATAAACCACTAACAATTACGGATCCTAATATGACTAGATTTTTGATGTCTTTAGATGAAGCTGTAGATTTAGTGATGTTTGCTTTTAAAAATGGAGAACAAGGTGATTTATTTGTTCAAAAATCTCCAGCTTCAACAATAGAAGATCTTGCAATTGCTTTAAAAGAATTGTTTAAATCTAATAGTAAGTTAAAAATTATTGGTACCAGACATGGTGAAAAATTATATGAAACTTTATGTACAAAAGAAGAAATTAATAAAGCAGTAGATTTAAAAGATTATTATAAAATTCCATCTGACAATAGAGATTTAAATTATGGTAAATTTTTTAGTAAAGGAGAGTCTTTTATAATTGACGAAGATTATAATTCACACAACACAAAAAGATTATCAATTGAAGAGATAAAAGTAAAATTATTAGAGTTAGAATATATAAAAAACGAAATTTAAAAGAAACATTATGAAGATAATGACAGTTGTTGGTACAAGACCAGAGATAATAAAAATGAGTATGGTAATTAGTGAATTAGAGAAATTTGTAGATCATGTTTTAGTACATACAGGCCAAAATTATGACTATGAATTAAATGAAATATTTTTTGAAAACTTAAATGTTAAAAAACCAAAACACTTCTTAAATGTTGCTGGAAAAAATGTGGCTCACACAATTGGAAATATAATATCAAAATCTGATGATATTTTTGAATTAGAAAAACCTGATGCTGTTTTATTATATGGCGACACAAACAGTTGTTTAGCTGTTATTTCTGCAAAAAGAAGAAAAATACCAGTTTTCCATTTTGAAGCTGGCAATAGATGTTTTGATCAAAGAGTTCCCGAAGAATTAAATAGGAAAGTTTTGGATCATCTAAGTGATATTAACTTTCCTCTTACT
>MDSV01033945.1_pt1 | contig 12851 bp, 10 predicted proteins | sample 810851 | NCBI WGS metagenome assembly MDSV01 (sample SAMN05326640, study PRJNA326480) | marine metagenome | isolation source: seawater | place: Atlantic Ocean: North East | collected 2012 | reverse complement strand
CCTTGAAGCATCTAAAAGATCTCCATAATGAGTAATAAAGTTATTTTTGTTCTCATTAGGATAACTTTTATAGATATGATCTATACGTTGTGTGTTGATTGTTGAGACTCTTCTCTTTACACCATGAACAATATAATTCTTTTTTAAAAGTAACTCACTTAAGTACGATCCATCCTGACCTGTGACACCAAAAATTAGAGCTTTTTTTTTCATTTGTATTTTTTTTTCTAATTGTTAAACCTAATATTTATGAGCTTTAAAATATGTATATCTGACATTTACAAAATTTCAAAATCAAAAAAGAGCGTTGAAAATATTATCAGCAAAGGATGGATTTCATCTGGTGGAAGTAATGTTAAAAAGTTTGAAAAAAATTTTGCTGAATATTTAGGAATTAAGTATGCAATTTCAATGAGCAATGGCACTGCTGCCCTAATAAATGCTTTAAGTATAAAAATTAATAAAAATGATTATGTTGCTTTACCAGCTCTTACTTTTGGTGCTTGTGCAAATGCTATACTAGCACTAGGTGCTAAACCAATATTTATAGATACAGATAAAAATAACTGGATAATGTCTTTAGAAGACTTAAAAAAAAAATTTAAAAAATTTAAATTTAAAATTTTAATTAATGTTCATTTAAATGGATATGCCACTGATATTATAAATATTAAAAATTTTTGTAAACTTAATAAAATTTTTTTGATAGAAGATTGTGCTGAGGCTTTAGGAACATCGTTTAAAAAAAAAAAAGTAGGTACATTTGGAGATATTGGAACTTTTTCTTTTTTTGCTAATAAAACTATTACAACAGGTGAAGGAGGAATGTGTGTTACTAATAATAAGAATATTGCAACAAAATTAAGAATTATAAGAGATCATGGAATGGATCCCAAAAAAAAATACTGGCATATAAAAAAAGGCTTTAATCATCGACTAACAAACATTCAGGCTACAGTGGGAATTGAACAACTAAAACTAATACATGAAATTACCAGAATTAGAAAAAAAAATTTTTCACAATATATAGATTTCTTTAAAAACAAAAATTATTTTCAAAAAGTCGATTGTTATAATCATTGTGACCCAACTATGTGGTATTTTCCATTTACATTATCAAAAAATTTTAAAAATAAGAAAAAAAAACTATTATTATTTCTTAAAGAGAAAAAAATTGAAACTAGGAATTTTTTTTATCCATTAGATCAAATGAAAATATTTTCAAGTAGAAAATATTGTCTTGAGTCAAGCAAAATTAGTTTAAGATCATTCTATTTGCCAGTTTATGCTGGTCTAACAAGAAAAAAAATTAATATTATTTGTAAAACTATTGATGTTTTTTTTAATTAATGCATATTTTTTCAAGATATCACTTGATGTACCAAGCAATAACTATCAAACTAGTTTTTATATCATTGCTCGAAACAATTACATCTAAAAATATTAACAAAAAAATAATTAACAAATTAAATAAAAAATTTTTTTTAAATCAAAATATTTATTTTTTTCAATCAGGTAGAAGTGCACTTGGTTATATTTTAGAGCAATTACCTAAAAAAAAATATGTTATGGTTCCCTCATATTCATGTGAAGTAGTTCCTTTAGAAGTTAAAAAAAGAGGATTTGAGCCTTTATATTATGAGCTAAATCCAAATAGTAATAATATTCAAGATATATTAACAAAAATTAAATTTAACAATACTGCGGCTATAATCTTTCAGCACTCATTTGGAATTCATAAAAATATAAGTTTATTAAAAAAAAATTTAAACAAAAAAAAAATACTATTAATCGAAGATAAAGCGTTATGTTTTTTATCAAAAAACAAAAATCTACCTGAGCTTCAAGGAGATGTTGCCTATTATTCATTTGAGTCATCGAAAACAATAACTTGTACCATGGGTGGAATGATTTATTTCAATAATAAAATATTTAATAATTTAATTAATTATAAAAATAATTTATTTTATAATCTTAAAACTAACTTAAGAGTTTTATTTTCAGTTTTTTTATATAAAATTCCTGGTGATCTTGGTTTTGCTATTAGAAAGTTTTTTTTAATTTTAAGTGTCATTAAACCTTCAGTTTCAACAAAAGATTATAACATAAAATTAAATAAAAATTTTTACGATTTAACAAATTTCCAAAAAACACTTTTATTAAATCAATTGAAAAACATAAATAAATTAAAAAAAAATTCTATAAAAAATATTAAATTTTGGAGTGAAGTATTAAGTTTTGATTTTAAAAAAATTTTCAAAAAAGACTACCTTCCATTAAGACTTTATTATTATTCTAAAAATTCTAAGAAAATCAAAAGAATTTTGCAAAAAAATGGATTAAAACAAGAAGATTGGTTTCTTGGAGGAATGGGAGATATTGGTTTTGATCAAAAGTCAGTTGATTATAATTTAAATGAATTTAAAAAAACAAAAGATTTTTGTAATAATAATGTTAATTTACCAAGTATAATTTTGTTAAAAAAGTCAATTTTATCAAAAATTAAAAAAGAGGTTAAAAACTTAAAAATTAATTAGTTTTTGTCTCAACTTAACTTTCAAAATATATTTTCAAAAAAAGTTTAAAAAATAAGTAATCACTATTTATTTATTTTTTTTAAATTTCTAACTAATTTAAGAAATTACTTCTTATTCACAAAGAATATGGCTCCGAAGTCACTGTAATTTTTATAATGTTCAAAATTATATATATTTTCACTTCTGATAAAATTTTCAAAAGCATGTCTTTGTCCTTTAATATGTCCCACTTTAGATGCACAGTAGTAATCATCAAGCATTATAATAGTTCCATTAGTTATATGATTTCTTAAAAAGTCTAGAACATTTTTTGTAGAACTATATAGATCACAATCAATATAAATAATTCCTGCTTTAGGTAAGCGTTTGGACAATTCACTTGTTAAAGAACTTTCATAAAAACCTTCAACAACATTTATATCACTAGAATTTACTCCTGTATTTCTTCTAATAATATTAAGAAAAGTTTTCTTTGATGTGTAATATTCACCAGTCTTAAAAAAAGAACCATCTTCTTTTGTTGTTTTTGGAAGTCCCTGAAATGAGTCAAATGCATAAAATTTAAAATTATTTAAATTTAAAAATTTTGATGAATTTATAGCTGATGAAAATGTTCTTCCAGAATGACATCCAAATTCAAAATAAGTTTGTGGTAAATCATTTATCTCTTGAGATTGAATAATTCTAAAACAATTCAGTATATGAAGTTCTTTACTTTTATAATCTTGATAATCAAAACTATATGCTATTGGAACCCTTCTTAAATCTGTAAAAAATAAATATATTTTTTTAAAAAAACTATAAATTCTTTGTCCAAAGATATTAAATATTATGTCTTTAAATTTCATAAAGTAATCGTTTTATTGAATTAACTAAATCAAATAACAAAATAAAACAAAAATTAACCAATTTTTAATATTTACAAATATTTGCATTTAATTTTAACAAGTTTTATTATATTTGAATAAGATGTTATATTAAAAAATTGAAGTATATAGTAAATTTAATTTATAATTAAATATTAAATAATGCTCAAACAATTTAAAAAAAAAGGATTTCTTAAATTAAACCTATTTACAAAAAGCCAAATAGATCAATTAAATAAAGCATTATTTTACAATCTTATTAAAATTTCAGGTAAAAATAGAAATATTAAATATAGTTTTTCAAATTTGCAAAAATTAATATCTGAAACATATAAAGTTAAAAAAAAATTTAAATATTTTTATGAATTTGCTCAAAATCAAGTTCAACTATACCTTTTAAGTAGTAATAAAAAATTACTTAATTATCTTTCAAAAATATTAAATGTACCGAAAGATAGTTTTATTCTAGGAGATATGACATTAAGAATTGACAATCCTGGTATTAGCAAAGCTGCATTAAATATGCACCAAGAGAGCACTTATTATCCAGAAATAAATGATTACTCAAAAACTTTACTAGTTTGGTTTCCTCTACATAATATTGGTAAAAATGAAGGAGGACTCGGATTATGTACTAAAAAATTTAATAAAAAAATTTTAACTAAATGGAATGGTAAAGAGTACAAGTTAGGTAAAAATTTCAAACCATCAATCGATTATATTTTTACAGGTAAAAAAGGTGATGCTTTGATTTGCAATTTTAATATATTTCATTGTACAACATTTAATCAATCTAAAAATTTTAGATTGTCATGTGCGTTCAGATATCATAGTTCATTTTCAAAAAATTTTAAACCATTTAGAAAGTGGAGAATAAATAAAACTTTTTATCTAAAATTAAAACACAATCAAGTTGAATTCTAAATAATATTAGAAACTAGAGAAATAGAAAATATAACACTGAAATCAAATTAAAGGATAATTCAGTAAGTTGGATTAATGATCTTGAATTGATAAATTTTTCTATAAAAATTTAAAATATACATTCATTTTATAAAAAAAAATTAATAAATAATAATTTAAATCAAAATAAAATTATTTAGGATTATCACTTAATACTTCTAATTTATCATCATATGGACCCATAAACTGAGATAAATTATTTAGTCTGGATGGGCACGTATTTTTCATATAGCATTCTCTTTGACAATAAGTCCCATAATTACCAGCTAACTGTTCTTCTCTCCACTTCCTAATCTTTGGACCATTCCAAGCCTTCTCAAATCCGAGATCTGTTACACTATCAAGACCTATATGTTGAAGTCTACCACATGGACTTATTTTTCCATCCAAGTTAATGAATGGATGTTCAAAAACAGTGTAACAAATGTTATGTAATCTTTTCATAGAAACAATTGGATCCATTGTTACATCTTCGACATCAGGTGATAATTTTATATCTAGCCCGAACTTTTTAATTTTTTTTTTCCAATGAGTTAAAAGTTTTCTATGGTCTTCTAATGAGGCCGCAACAATACCTTTTTTCTCCAAAACTTTAGTTACAAATAAAGGAATTGTGTGAATACTTTTAATATTTTTTACATTTTTAAGCTTATCAATTGCTGGCATTAATGACTCTATATTTACTGCTGTTAATACAGAATTAATTTGTAAAGGTATGTCGCTTCTATTTGATAAATCCTCAAGATATCCAATAACCTTTGTTTCGTCTGAACCTCTATACTTCATGTTAGTATCACCATCAAATCCATCTAAGCTAATCTCAATTTTTGTAAATCCACTCTCTATAATTTTAGTAACAACTTTTGGAACTAAAGTAGTTCCATTCGTTGTTACTGTAATATCTGGAACATATTTCCTCGCTAATTTTGTGAGTTCATAAATATCTTTATTTAAAAGCGGTTCGGCAAGCCCTCCCCAGTGAATTACATCAAATCCTTTTAATTCAGGTAATAATTTTTTAAGTTTTTCAAAATCACCATTTCTTTCTAAATATCCGCTCTCTTTAAAATGTCTTTCCTCTCTATGACACCAAACACATTTAAGATTACATTTTGTATTTAATACAACTCCAACTTCTCTTAAGGATTTTTTGTCAGTTGTTGCTATTGTAGTAGCATTACCTTTCAGTGTAAGAAGCTCTATATACTTGATTAATCTTCCAGGACTATTTTTAAAAAAGTTCAGAAAATTTTTAAATTGGGGATTTGGTATCATATTTAATTAATTAATTCATATTATAAAATCAGTTGAAAATATAGAATAATGTTTACTATTATTTTATTATTTAACAATATTTTTTTTTAAATTTCTTACCAACTTTAAATCATCAATATTATCAATGTCTATTCCACTATACCAGTTTATTGGATAAAATTTAGTTTTACTATTATAGAAAGATTTTTGATCTATTAGATAATTTACATCGCTTATCCAAATTGATCCTGAAGGTGTATAAACATCAGGCAAATCCTGAGATCGTTTTTTTAAAGAAGTGGGAAAAAATCTTATTATTTTTTTATTTTTAAAATAAAAAGACCACCATGAGTTTGAACCAAGAGTTTGCATACAGCTTATCTGTGATTTATTTTTTTTTTTCTTAAAATTTTCAAAGTGTTTCTTTATATCAATAGCTGTCCTAAGCGGACAGTTTGGCATTAATTGAACAACATTTTTGAAAGTAATTTTTTTTATTGCCTTAAGTTTCTTAATTGCGTCTATTGTTGACAAATCGACCCTGGCTATATCGTTTGCAAGATTTTTATCTCTTAAGAATGGTACCTCAATACCATAATTTTCCGAAATTTTTTTTATTTTAGATGAATTTGTACTTACCAAAATATAATCAAAAATTTTTGCATCTTTAGCTGCTTTTATAGTCCAATAAATTAATGGTTTATTGTTAAGACTTATTATATTTTTATTTTTAATTCTTTTAGACCCAGATCTTGCTGGTATTACAGCTAGATTTAAACATTTTTTATACATAAAAAAATTTATAGTGATTTATGATTTTCCTCATATTTACTCCAAGTTCCAACATCATGCCAACTTTCACTATCGACAGCATAAACCATTATTTTCATTTTTCTTTTTATACACTTCTTTAAAAAATTATTAAAATCTTCATGACGATTTTTTTTTAAAACAGTCAGTGCTTTTTTGTTTAAAATATAAAGTCCTGTATTGATCAAATGATTGATATTTGGTTTTTCATTTATATCTAATAGTTTTCCTTTTTTGTTAGTTATGCATGAACCATATGGTAGTTGAGTCATATAATGACAAACTACAAGAGTGATAATATTTTTATTTTTTTTATGGAATTCTAAAATCTTATTTAAATCACCTTGTATTACAATATCACAATTTGAAACAAAGAAATCTTCAGAAAGTTTTTTTTTATTTAATATAGACAAACTTCCTGCGGTTCCTAGAGGAAATTTTTCTGTATAATATTCAATCTTATATTTTTTTTGACTAGATAAATAACCTCTAATTAGGTTACCTTTGTAATTAATCATAACTGTAAAAGTTTTTATACCTATTGATGAAAATTTTTCTAAAATAATATCTATCACTGTTTTATCTCTAATTGGAAGTAAAGGTTTTGGTAAAACTTTTGTAAAAGGTTGCATTCTTTCACCTTTACCACCAGCTAGAATGATAGTTGAAACATCTTTAATTCTATTATTTGTTTCATTTATAAAAATATCAGCCCATGAAATTACATCAATAACTTTTTTATTTTTTAAAACAGGAATAATATCAATCTTATAATTTAAAAAAATTTTTTTTGATTTTTCAATATTATTTTGTGAATGTCTAATAAATTTAGGTTTTTTATTGTAAAATAAACTTATTTTATTTTTTAAGTTTGAGTTTGTAAGTATGGCAGATCTTAGATCACCATCACTAAATGTACCTAAAAGATTTTTATTTTTGTCTACAACTATCAAACACTTAAGTCCAACTTTCTTAAGTTTAATTAATGAATTGATAACAGTTTCATTTGGTCCAACAAAAATAAATTTTAAAAGACTTTTTTTCATAATATTCAAAAAAATTATATAAAAAGATAATTAGTTTACAAAATGTATTCTTATATATAAAAAGATATTAAACACCATATAAATGAATAATATTTCTAATTTAAAAAAACCATTCATAATCAGCGAGATAGGATCAAATCATAACGGAAGCATAAAACTTGCAAAAAAATTAATTAAGCTTTCCAAAGATTGTGGATGCGATGCTGTCAAATTTCAGTCTTTTGACTCTGAGTTATTTTGTGAGGAATTTTATAATAAAAATCCAAAATTAAAAAAAGATGTTGTTAAATATAGTTTAAGTTTTAAACAATTAAAATCTTTAAGGAAATTTTCTAAAAAAATAGGAATATTATTTGGAACTGCAGTTTTCAGTACAAAACAATTCTTAGAGGCAGAAAAAATTAACTGTGACTTTATTAAAATTGCATCTATGGACCTTAGTAATGAAATTTTAATTGAAACCGTAATTAAAACTAAAAAACTGTTAATTATTTCCACAGGATTATCGAATGAGAAGGAAATTATTAATTGTTCTAAATTTATAAAAAAAAATAAAAAAAAAAATGTAATTTTTTTACATTGTATAAGTGTTTACCCTCCTAAAAATGAAAAAGATTTGAATCTGAATTATATTAAAAGATTGAAAAAAATAACTGGTTTCGATGTTGGATTTTCTGATCATACAATCGGTTCTGAAGCTTCAGTTATTGCATCTTTTTTAGGTTCAGTTGTTATAGAAAAACATTTTACACATAACAGAAAATCAATTGGATGGGATCATAATATTTCTGCAGATCCAAAAATAATGAGTGAAATAGTTAATACTGCCAAGAATTTTAATAAATATCTTGGATTTGAAAAAAAAATAATTTCGAGAGATGAGATAAAAGTAAAAAAAATTATGAGAAGAAGTATTTGTGTTTACAGGGATATAAAGAAAGGTGAAAAATTTAATAAAATGAATTTATCGCTTCAAAGACCTGGCACAGGAATTCCCACAAAATATTTTAAAAGAATAATTGGAAAAACTGCAAATAAAAAACTAGTGGCTGGAAGACAATTAAAATTTACAGACTATTAAATTTAATAAATTTTTTGAAGCAAAACTTCACATGATCCACAAGGATTATCATACCTAAAATTTGCACCATCGATGTATTTATTCGTAAAATGATACCAGAATTTGTTATTATATACATTGGGTTTTCTTTTTACTCTACATTGAAATCCTATTAGCAAATCCTCAAATGGTAATTTGTTATTAATTGTATTTATAATTGCCTCTGTTCTTACCTTGAGAATTAATAGCTTTTTATTTTTTTCGTTAAAATTCTCGTAAAAATTTTTATACTCTTTTTTCGATATAATTTTAAATTGAGTTTTGATATTTGTGAAATCAATAAGATAGTAATTTCTATGTGTTTTAAAATTGTCATTTGTTGGAACTAACAGTAATATTAAGTTATCTTGGAAATTAGATTTTATGAAATATTTTTTTATAATTTTATCAATATTTGATTTATCAACACTATCTTTAGATTGAGCAATATACTTTGAAATATATTCTTCATTTAGCATATAGATTTCTTTTTCTGTGTTAAGATTAAGTAGCTGAGGTTCCAAGGATCCTTTTTTATAAAACAATGTATCTTTTAAATTATAATCTACAATTTTTGTTTTTTTGAGATTTTTTTTGAATAAATTGTCAATTTCAGATATATCGTTTTTCTTATTATTTTTTAAAATATAGTTATCCCTTCTAGCATATTCCGAAAAGCTTCCAGCGTAAGGCATAAAATACTTTGGATTTGTCTTATTTATTAGATTAAGAACCATCGAAAATTGTGCTTTAAGATTTCTCTTTATAATTCTTTCTTTCTCCTCTTCATGATAATTTTCAAAACAAAGAGGAAAGCCTGATGCACCTCCAGCGTATGAAGATAATAAAATATCAATATTTTTAGGGAGAATACCGAAATTTAAATTATTTGAGTCGACATTTAGTAAAATTTTTTTTCCACACAAATTTATGAAAATTCCGCTATCCTCGCGAAAGTCTCCAGATTTTAAGATGCTAAAAAAAACTCCCTTTTCTTTTACTTCATAAATTTTATTAAAATCACATACTAGAATATTTTTAAATCCGAGTCTTCTAATAAGAGTTTCAGTTGATTTATCTCTAAAATTCGGAACTATAATATTTATATCCTTTTTAAGATTGCTCAAAGTTTCAATATGCAGGTGATCAGGATGATTATGAGAAACATAAATAAAATCTATTTTGTTAAGAATGTTCTTTAGATTAAATTTTGGTGCCTTTTTTAACCACCACCCATTTGAAAATGCGGGGCCAAAAAACCATGGGTCAGTAATCATTTTAAAGTTATCCGTTTCAATTAATATGGATGCATGAGAGAGATATCTTAATTTAATATTTGATGAATTTGAATTTGCTCTATCATTTAAAATTTTAGGGAAATTTATATACTCTTCTTTATCAATAATTTTTAAAATATTTTGATTAATTTCAAAATTTAATTTTTTTTTCTTAATATTTACATTTTTATAGTTAAGTGTATTTAAGTCTAATTCCCAATTATGCATCGGGCATTTCGCGGTTTGATCATTTGAGTTACCAAGAATTAATTTTCCAAAATTATGGTCACATGTTCTATCAATGACCCATTCGATTTTTTTTTTATTTTTTTTTATTATAAAATTTTTATATGAGGTTATTGTATTTTCTAAGTCTTTTAAATCTATTTTAATAATTTTACTCAGTTTTTTTTTTATTTCTATATTTGAATGAACTTTTAACATTTTAACTATCTATAAATTGTTTAAACTTAATTTTATCTAAATCAATATTGCTTAAGCTATCAATAAAAATTTTTTGGCAATTTTTATTGTAGTAAAGATTATTTGATTTATTTTGTAATTTAAATTTAATCTCCCTATCTATTTTTTTTGAAATTTCATCAAAATTTCCTATATTAATAGTTGTAGTTTTAGAATATTCCCTTCCATATTGTCTTGTTCCTAAATTGATAAAAATTTTGTTGAAAAATGGAGCTTCAATAATACCACTAGATGAATTACCAATTAAAAATTTACAATTTTTCAATGCAATAAAATAATCACTACCTAAAAATTTTTTAATATTATAATCGGGTCTTTTTTGTCTTTTTTTAATTTCATTTATAATTTCACTATTATATAAGTCTGGATTGGGATATGTAACTAACTTAATATCTGGTAAAGTGTCTAAATATTCAAATAATTTTTGTGAAATTATTTTAGTTTCTAATTTAGTAAGACAGCTATTTAACCCAACCAATAAAAATTTATTTTTTCTTAAATTATTTATTTTTAAAAATTTTTTTTCTTTTAAATGCTTATTTTTAATTGATTTATAATTATGAAGACTTGGTGCACCTATCATCTTAATCGTTTTCTCATCTTCACCAAGTTGAATCAGTCTATTCTTGTATTTTGATGTTGAACAGAAATGGTATGAAGACATTTTGCTAATGGAATGCCTTATTTTTTCATCTAAGCTTCCAAATGATAACTCACCTCCATGTAAGTGGATGATTGGTACTTGGTTAATTAAAGATGCACATGCTGCAGCAAGAGCCTCGGTTCTATCTCCGGCTATTACTGAAAAATCTGGTTTTTCAGATCTTAAAATATTACCAATACTAGATACTTGTCTAGAAAAACTTGAGGAAATATCTCTTTTTGAATTAGATTTTCCGAAATTTGTTTTGAGAAAAAATGTTTTATTATGAAATTTTTTGCTAGAGGCTGACATGTATGAATTACCATACATACTCTGCATGTGTCCTGCATGAATTATAATTTTTGAATCGAATTTAGCTTGACTTTTGATAAAGAGGTCATTGATGATATTAAATTCTGATCTTGATCCAGATATAAACATTATTTTTTTTCTTTTTTGAATATTTGCTTGAGGTAATTGCCACCAATATGTATCTAGTTTTTTATATTCAGCAATAAATTTATCTCTAAATATTTTATCATTTAAATTTTTATTTAATTTATTGATCTCATCAATTTTTAAATCATAATTTAAAATATCTTTTTGAAAATATTTATAATGATTTAATTTTTCATTTAATATTTTTTTTAAACTTAAATAATTTTTTTTATCTTTAATTACATTTGAGTCATATTTTCTATAAAGAGTAAAGATATCTTTATTAAAATAACCTTGAAAATTACTGATTATTATAGATTTTATAAAAATCCAATCAAAAGCAATCAAATTTAGATTAAATTTTTTTTTCATCATAGCTATCAAAACTTTTTTTGTAATTGTTAAGTTAGAGAGGCCAACAAAATTTTTATCATCGATATCTTCCAATAATATATTTTTATTTTTGAGTCTGATCCAATTATTTAAAATTTTTCCATTTTTAAAAGTTTTTAAATTATTAATAATAAAATCATTATCTTTTATGTTTTCATTTATTTTCTTAATTCTATTTCTGTAAAATAAATCATCTGAGTCTATAAAAATTATAAATTGAAATTTTTTGTTTTTAATTTTATTTAAAACACTTAACCTTGCTTTGTGCTGTGATGCATTTGTAAAATACGTTTCTTTTTCAAACTTTAAATTTTTAAGTAAAGATAATTCTTTTTTATTTAAAAATACTTGATTAAAGTTAATTATAAATTTTACCTTAAGTTTTTTTGTATCTTCCTTATTTGCACTTTTTATAAATTCTGGTAAAAACTTCAGTGAATATTTGTGAAATTGAGTATAAACAATTATCATTTTAATATGTGTTAATTTTAAAACTTAACTGTTTCAACATCATATAAAAACTGGCTTGCTGACGCATAGACAGTCATATCTCTCAATTTTGAATTAAGATTCGTACTTTTGTTGTTTTTAAATTGTTTTTCAAGTACCTCTAATCTACTTTTGGGTATAAAAAACCTATAAGATTTAGCCTTATCTAGAACCTCTAAATTTTCAAACTTATTCTCAATCCATTTTATAAAATCAAATTTAAAGTCCTCGTAAATTTCATGATTGTAAGTCATATTTTCATTAAAATTCAGGACTTTACAGTTTTGAAATTTTAAAACTTCACTGCATTCATATAAAAATTGATCTTTATTTAGTTTATTTTTATTTGCAAAATCTTCAGCAATCTTAAGAAGATAATCTGAAAACTCATTTCTATAACCTAAAATAACTTTATAAGTATAAAGCATGTTCAACTTTCCATAATCACCTCTTTTCAGTCTATCGAAATTTTCCTCTAAACTCCAAAAATCGATTAAGCCTTTTTCTGTCTCAAAACATTCGGCCTCAGTATAATCTTTCATGAAAGCATCAT
>MDSV01245672.1_pt1 | contig 12852 bp, 12 predicted proteins | sample 810851 | NCBI WGS metagenome assembly MDSV01 (sample SAMN05326640, study PRJNA326480) | marine metagenome | isolation source: seawater | place: Atlantic Ocean: North East | collected 2012 | reverse complement strand
TCCTTTTGAGTGTATTTTTTCGTAAAGTAGTGTTCCATTTTTTGTCGAAATTGTTCTTGCATCTGTCCAGCCATATTCAGTCCTCCCTTAGTCTATCAATGAATCCAATCAAACCTGTTTGTGCCATGTCCATCAAAGCATCCTGGAGTGTTCTCCCTTCCTCGATCGGTTGAGCGATTGCTTGTGGTCTGTTTCCATCTCCTTTGATGCCGTATTCCTCAAACAACTCATCCATTTCGTCAAGATGCTTTCCGATGGCCTCGGTGTAGTGTGCGTTTTTCACTGGTGTCTCCATGATCTTCACTACCAGTCCAATGATTTCATGCCCCATCCTGTGCAACTCCTGAAGAATCTCCTGTGGTGCGTATTCAAAGTATTCGTCTTCCATCATCACTCACCGTAAGGATTCTTGGTGAGTTCCGATTTATCTCCCTCTTCAGGGGCTTCTTGAGCTTCTGGCTTTGGTTCCGTAGTGAAGTTCACTTCCAGTTGTTCAATTTCTTCAATGGATTCGTCAATATCGTCCATGACATCAAGCATTGCCATCATCGCAACTGCCTTTACATGCTCAATGGCCTGGGGATCATCGTAGTCGATGTGCTGAACATTGTTCCAAGGAATCAACCTGATGAACTTCTTTTCATCTTCCTCCATAAATATCAGCAGGGAATCATCGCTATCAATTACGCGTAGGTTTTCGTAAGTGGTGCCATCCTTGAGGGCGACCAGTTTTGCTTTGTGCATGATACTCCGACAGTGTATTCACCATAAGAAACCATTCACCAAGGCACCATGTACGATTGATCTGCAAAGGGTTGCCCTATTACATGATGCGAAATAACGCTTTCCGCTTCGCGGAAAGCGAGGTCAATAACAATCAACCCTATGAAACTTTGCACAACAATACATGCAACCCTTTGCAGAAAACAAAGGGTCGTGCAAAGGGTGAGTTGGACAAATCATACCAACCCTTTGCAAAACCCTTTGCATGTTGTTTCCGACAGCTTGTTGCTTTGGAAACATCGAAGCCGTATTGCATTTTTTTAAGAAGGAAACAACATGCGGAAACAAGGGAGAAACATGGGAATGGTTTATGGTGGTGGAAGCACCGCCTCTGTTTCCGCACCAAGTCAAATATGCAAAGGGTCGGAAAAAAATCCACTGGAAAAGGAAACAAGGAAGGAAACATGAGGGGATATGTCAGAACAGGATGGGGTGATGGCTATGGACAGAAAGACAGAGATTTACTACTTGCTGATTCATGAGGGTTTGATTGCCTCAAGAATCAGTGAAAGATTGGGTATAGGCAGATCAGGAATTTCAAAACAAATCAAGAAACTGCTTAACGAGGGAGCGATCAAGAAGGCTGATAACTTCCTTGAACATGAAAAGCAAATGAAACAGGTTTCCAAAGGTTCAGCAACCGGGAAATGCAACGCTTATGTTCGGGGTAAAAACTCCGAGTTGATCGAAGCTCTCATCAAAAACAACCGTTCCGAGGGGGGCGCGGGGGATGCGGGGTCAAGAGGTGCTGCCGACCAAGCGATTGACGATATGAACAAGCTCGCTGACGAATGGAGAATCAACAAGCTACCAGGTGGTCGCAAACCATACATTGATGTCCACAGAATTGACTACACGCTGAAAATCGTAGGAATTGTCAATGAACCCCTGTTTGAAAGACAAATTTCTGAAAACTTTGCAAAACCCTCCACTTTGATGAGGGGGAACTGGGGAACATGGGGTCCATACGAGATTCCAACTGGCGCAGAAGGGGAACTTTGTTGGAACGCATACATCAACCGCCCATTTGATCGTAAAGACGGGAAAGTCGTATGGCGACCGACTGGAAGTTCAGTTCGACTGACATTACCCTCAAGAATATGGATCACGGAGGAACAAGCTAGAACAGAGGGTTTAGCAAAAGCTCTCATCAACGATGGTTTGTGGGCTTGCATCAACCATTTGGGTAAGAAATTCGGCATACAGTTCGGATTACCAAAAGTGAGACAGTCTGAAGAATACGGGGTATTATGGAATGATGCTGAATTAGCAAAGCGTGTACTTGAGGAAGGAATGATCCCCATTGCAGATGGAATCCATGTTGATGATTCACATGGACTTGCAAAGGAAGGAATCGTCCACGTTGATACAGACAATCCAGAAAAAGCAGCAGACATAGCGAATCCTCTCGGCGCGTTTGCACTTGGGATGGAGGGAATGAGGGAGTTCTTCGATAACGCCGAAACAATTCTCAATGAAACGACCGTGATGATGGAGGAAAGAATGCTTCAGTCGTCTGATCGACTAGCAGAACTTAACCAGGGTCATGTCGGAATTGTCATAGAACAGATGGCTAATTCCTGGCAAGAGAAAATGGCTACATTCATTCGCGCCCAAGAGGAAATGTGGGACAAAAAAAGAGAAGCTTTCTTTGAAAAACAAACCAGACAATTTGACAAAATCGTTGATCACTTCCAGGAAAGATACGGAAGAATCTTCCAAGATCGTGCAGAAGGCCAAACAGTTATTGAGGACTGGATTCAGTTTGAAAAGGAGAATCAATGAACTGCAACGGTGTTGCATTGTTGCAGGGAGAAGTTAAGGCGTAAGGCACATTGGCGGTTAGTATGGGCGGTGAGCGACCAGCATTTGCACCGCCACTTCCTTCGGCTAGTTGGGGAATACCTGATGGGTTCAAGCCGGGTGATGGTGGGGTAAATCAAATGATGAGGTACACCTTTACTGGTGCAGCAACCGATTCTGAAGCTTTCACCCAAACAATTCAAATTCTTCGAGAACTAGCCGAAAAATACGTAGATCATCCAGAGATGGTTCAATTCACTCGTAGGCTATTCAACAATGCAAAAATCCGAAATCACGACGAGCTTGGAGAAATCCAATGCTTGATTGATTACTTCCAAGGAACTTTCACGAAAGACACACCAGCGTCACAACTGGGCGAACCCCTTTTGCATGGCGATCGTGGCTCCTATCGCTACCAACTCGATCCATACGGTGTAGAACTTTTCCAGTCGCCAATCAAAGTAATTCGGGATATACAAAATGGTGAATCAGGCGCAGACTGTGATGATGTCGCTGCGGCGTGTGCTTGCGCTATGGCGACAGCCGGTCGTCCAGTTGCACTCATGATCGTTGATGCCGACCCGGACTTACCAGGTGTGTTCAACCATGTCATGCTTGCAACAAAAACACTGCAACCAAACAACAAGTTCGGTACTGATTGGTTCCCTGTTGAACTGATCCACCCTCTTCGTCCAGGAGAGTCAGTTCCCTTCACTCAATTCATACCTCTTCTGGTAATGGAACATGACAAAACCTCCCAAGTAGCTTCGCGCATTCCCGCACAATTTAGGTGAACAAAATGACAAGACCCCCGCACATGAACAAAAGCACAGGTGGAAAACCACCGATGGATGCCCGAAGAATGGCCGGTTATGGTTCGGGTATTCATGGCGTGACCAGAAAACCCTCTACAACAATTGTGGGAGGTGCAGAAGAACCACCTGCTACGATGCAACAAGGCATGTTGAACAAAGACAGTTTGAACATCGGAAATGTCCCTTCAACCCCAAATGTTTCCACTTCGTTTGGAACATATCAAACCCTACCCAACAATGATTCACCTACTGTAAATCGAATGCCGAGTGCTTCACCAATGGTTGTATCTCCAATGGGGCAAACAAACAAACCAACGATAAAAAACCGACTGAAAAACGGTTTCAAAAAATCCAAACCCCTGTTGATATTTGCTACGGTCGCCGGAACGACGTATTTCGTAGGGCGCGCCCTGTCTGGCAGACGTTCAGCAAGGCGCGACGATCCTGAAGACGAAGATGATCTACCTGGAGGCGAATACGCATGAGGCGATTTTATGTCATGTCTGGTATCATCTGCGGGTGGACTCTCTGGAGGTTGAGTGAATGAATCATTATCGTTTTGTTGAACAAAGAGAAATGGCTATGCACAATGCTGCAATTGCAAACCAAGCTACTTACGACCGTGTAATTGGAAACAGTTCTAACGGGAACGGTGGCGCACTCGGTCGCCATTTGGGTATTCCTAGTGCTTATGGAAACCTTGCTATGCAAGAGCAACAAATGGAAATGTCCAACTTCATGAACAGTCCAAAAGCGATAAAGCAGAACGACCAACCTTCATTCAACAATTTAGGTGCAGCAAACAGACTTTCTGATGCGTTCTTTGGTTCCCAACTCGGCCAAACGGCTCCAGATCGACCAGCGCACATGTTCGGAAGTGCTTCACGTCCACAATTGATGTTCGCATCATTGTTGGTTTCAAGCATTTTGGTTTATTCAGCAGTAAAACTGTACAGGAAGTGAAATTATGAAGAAAAGCGATCCAACTGGTTCTGGCGTAACAATCGAGTACCCTGAAACACGCCCATCGGGAAACTTCCCGTTTGGAGGGTTTTGGGCGACCGTAGGTACATCTGCCTTTGATGGTGTTTCTCTTCAAGGTGCGTCCTACCAAGACCGACAAAATGTTGGTGCTGCGGTACTCAACCTCATTAACGGGCCAGGGCGTATCTTCTTGGCTGACAAACTCCACATCATTGGCGAAATCATCAGTCTAAATGGTCGAATTGAACTGAATGGAATGTCAGCAGGGTCGGCTTTAGGAACGATCCCTGCCAACTCAAGAGACAACGGACACCTTTACGTTGCAAGCAAAGTCATGGAAAAGCCGATGCAAGAGCTATGGGGTTCCGTTATGCAAAAAACCACAAGTGTCCAAGATGCCGATGCTATCAAACCTCTGATTGAAGAAAGTTTGACACAACTGTATGAGGAACAACTCAATTTGCAAAACTTGATTGCAGGTATGCCGACTGAAGCTGACATGGCTCGCCAGACAAACATGGTTGATAACCTCGCAAACGAATTGACCCGATTCATAACAGATCGAGACAATCTCCAAAACGAAATCAGCAATATCAACAACGAAGTAGCATCCATGAATGCACTTGAGAACGAAGCCGCCCAACTCCAGATGGTCGTGAATAATACCGGACTTCTTCTGAACAATAAACTTCAACAGTTGCGAAACGTTTCTCAAGAGTTCAGACCGACAGCTCACGATGAAGCAATGTCAATCCAAGGTGAATATCGAAATGCATCAAACAGGTTGCAAGCCGTCCAAATCACACTAAGCCGTCTTCGCTCCATTTCTAATGGTGGCGCGGTTTCTGGAATGTCAGAACTACTCCAGAAGAGAAGATTGGAAGTTGATACGGCCAATGGAAATCTTTCCAACGCATCAAGACTACTCCAGCAAATGACGACCGCCTACGAAAGCAGTGCTTCGCAAATTGAACAATCTCGCCAAAAAATCGCTGAATTGACATTACAGGTTCAAAACCTTCAAGCAGCATACGAACAAGCTTCATCGTTCTCTGACAGTGTAATGTCCTTGAGCGACAACGATCTCATCAAGGTCTTTGCAGATCACATTGACAGATGTTTGATGGAACTTGAAGCATTGTACTTTGCAGCGTTAAGATCGTATTCAGAAGAACTCACGGAGAATTCAACTACGATGATTGAAGCCAGAAACTCTGACGAAGTTGTAGAGTACAGAGAATACATGGAAGCCCTACAAGATGTGTCGGATGCTTTCACATCAGATGAAATCACATTGCTCAACATGATCGGTGAGTTCGGATATTCCAGAAACTACATTCCAGGAGCAGGGCGCGTTTATGCTTTGACTGGCATGGGTCCGACCGACAGAAGAAGGTCGTTCAGAACAATGATCGAAGAAATCCTCACTCTCGGAGAATCTACATCAGAGAGTGGCTTCTTTGACGAAGACAGCCCGCTATTCAAACTTGAACTCGCTTTGAAGCGAGACAACAAGGACTTGCGTGAACTCGCACAGTTGATTGAGTTCTTGACCGACAGACGACCAGACATTCAATATGATTGAGGTGAAAAAATGAGGCCAGCACACTTGACAAAAACCAACATCGCACAAATCGAGAAATCACTCAACCTGTTGGAGCAAAGTTTCTCCAAAGGGAACATCACGAAAGCTACCTACATTCAGAGAAAGGACGATCTCAACCGTTTGTTGAACCAATCCCGAACCTTGAATCAATCAGCACTTGCAACGGATCCAGCAGGGTTTTTGTCTCGCAACGTTGTCGATCATTCTCCAGCACCAGTTGGTTTCCTAGAAGCAATGGGGCTAAAACCCAAAACCACGCCCCAAACATACAAAGAAACCGCCAACCAATTTTGGCAACCGGGCAACTTCCTCAATAATCTTGGATTGAAGCAGGGGCAAAAGGCTCTGAATCGACAAGTTGCACCTGCGCCAAACCTTTCAGATAACATGGCAAACCAATTGGTAAATCAAGGATTCAACCGTGCAACAAATCAATCCATCAGAAAAGCCCTTCTTGAAGCTTCAAACAGGGAAACCTGGAACGAGCTTGACATTCAGTCAGTTCTGAACAACCAAGAGACTTCCTACAAAACCTCCGTGAACAATGCAGGTTTGTCGGGCGGCGGTTTGGGCGTTGCTGTCACGAACCTCCCGTCTTATGATCGGTTCTCAAAGAATACGATGGGAACGCATCAGGCTGAAGCAGTTGTTTTCGGCTTCCTCCAACGGGTTGAAGCACTTGATTTTTCCAAGCCAAACATCTTTGAAACGATTGAAGGCGAGGCGCGTTCTGCTGCAATCAACTTGTACTACGCCCAAGTTCCTTCGGAAGACATTCAAGCAATTCTTGTAAATGCAATCACGGCTACAAGTTCCAAACTGTTAAACAACTACGAAGCGATGGAAGCTGTGAACAACGGTGCAAACATCATGAATCAAGTGAAAACAGGTTCGGAAAGCCAACTGTTTAATTCGTTCTACAACACATTCGGTCCAAACCAGTTCGTGATGAACCCCTCCATGTCTGATCCACTCAAAGCAATTGATTTGCCGACTCTGTACGCAATGGCAGAAGAGGCGGTCGGGCAAGAAGCAAACAAGATTCAAGCAGAAATCGTTTCTCGTCAAGACGCAATGCAAGCAACGCGCCGGTCGTCAAAAACCAGCAGAAACCAATCTAACGCTACTGGGCGCGGGTACAACAACGCACAGGCCATCAAGAACAGGATGGCAACGAACAAAGCGTTCGAAACTTCAACTGCTGCACTTCAGGCACAAAAAGCCGATCTCATGAACGTCATTGACGACATTTTGACGATTGACGGGAAGCTGATCCTGGATGTTCAAACTGGACAGTTCAATGCGTTTGTCACAGAAACGGAACTGAAAAATGCAATCATGGGTGTGAATTACGCCCTTGCTGCTGAATACTGGTCCACTGTTGAAAGAGAAACGCTAAACACACTCTACAACACCCTTACTGCACAACTTGAGGCGATGAGTAGCGGAACGGCTGCATCAAGCCAAGCTCCAGCAAGTGCCGCTTCAATGAGTATCAACAATGCGGGTCAGTACAATCAAAGCCAACAGGCGACCCAACAGACAATCCAACAGGCGACCCAACAGGCGACCCAACAGATGATTCAGCAAAACGCCTTGAATCAGAACTTGAATCAGACCATCAATCAAGCCATGCAACAAGAACCCGAAATGCCAAACCCTTACTCGTTCATGTCGGACTCTGGATTGAAAGAAATCTACGGTTTCATGACTCAAGATTTGGCCTCGGATCCGAGCCTTGAGAATGATGGACAATTCATGATGGAACTAGAATTTGCAGAAGATGAAATGAGTGCAAGAGGATTCCTCAACTCAAACGGTATGCAGGGCGCGCCAAGCTTCTTCGGTTTAGGATTGACAAACGAACAATCAGCCATCATCGACCAAGTATCAGGCCAACTCATCAAGGCATCAGAGATGCACAGAGGTCAAGCAGAAAGACTACGGAGTCTCGGAACACTTTCTGGTTCATCAACATCAACCTCATCCACATCAGCTCATGGCGACATGAGAATGCACGTAGCAAGAATGAATCAAGCCGATCCAAGAGCAGACCTTTACGAGTATTGAGGTGATTCGCTTGTTTAACCTTGGATCAACTGCCAATTCCCCTGAAATCACACTCCCTGTGAGTGGATTGATGGAACTTGACAGTTATCTGATGCAACTTCATGAACTTCCCAAAGACCTGACTCTGCAACTTGCCAAGGGTGGAACAAACACCATTGGTGGTCCAAAACTTTCTCTGGACTTGGCCGTTGGCATATCCGATCGAATCTTCATGTCGGAAACCGCAAAGAAAGAAGCTCGCGCCCGGTACGGATCATATCCCCAAGACATAAGAATCAACGCTTTGTCGGAAGTTGAAGCCGATATTTTGGTCCTCTACTTGACAAGCTCGGCATTGGAAGACCTTCTTTCATCACAGCGTTCTCTTCGTCGGGCGTTCCAAAAACAAAAGTCCGATGCAAAAATGCGTTCTCCAAGTGCATTCCTAGTGGATGTGAGAGGGAAACCCACCCCTGAAAAACCAACCTTCGATGTTCCTTTGGTAGCGATTGAAGTCGTCTTCCAGGATCAGAACGGGGAAATCCGTGATTTGGAGTACACGATTAGTTGCAGAGGGACTTTGAATTTCGTTGAAGCCTACAACATGACGAGTGGCGGTCTTGATACAAGTCGCATGTCTTTGACAAGACAATTCAAGCAAGAGGGCGTTGCTGGAACGAATGCAAACCAAATGGATGCAATCATGGGTTCAAACATTGGCAACTTTCCTACATCGTTCGCAAAAGGGCAGTTGAAGCAAGACTCCTACTATCACCTTCTTTACCAATGGGGGTCAAAGAACAGAGGCACGGTGGACATTGAGGTCAATCTTCCCTCTTTGATCAGTGGAACAGAATGGTCGCACGAAAGAGTCTTTGCGTATGATCGAACCTTCAACAAAAACATGGACATTGAGTTTGCAGGTCAAGTCAAGGGACGATCCGAACAACCATTGTTCAGAGATAACTTCACCGTTGATGGGATGAGTCCTGAAATTATTCAAATCAAAATCCCAATCTTCGTGGAACCGTTGCCGAATCACCTTGTCATGACTCCAGACGGCATTCGTTCCAAGTGGGAAATGACGGGCGATGTGAACAGTCTTGCAGATCATCAGAAGGTTGAGTTGAACCTTCGCTTGGCGCGCCCTCGGTCGTCCGAAATGTGGGAGCAAGCCGATTTCAATGGTGACTTCGTGATTTCCTACGACGAGTACATCTCTCCAGAAGGTGTTGCTGCACGTCGGGCAGGGCGCGCAGGTGCTTCTCCTGTACCTAACACAGAACTTGTTTTTACGCCGGATCCTACAAACGATTGGTTGTCTGCAAAGAAAACCTACCGTGCGTTCTCCAACATTTCGGGTTATCTGAACGTCACCCTGCCTCCTGGTCGTTGGACGGTCAGCCGTGTCTCAAGCGACAAAATGGTAAAGGTCGAACCCGGTACTCAAGGTGCGAAAACATTCAGCGAGTTGAGCTTGTACGAGCAAACCCAAGTTACTGAAGAGTACGGCGATAACGCATCGCAATTCAGCTATGCGCCCAACAGAATCCCTATGGCAAAGATTTCCGTACCTGCTGCATTTTACTGGAGAGAAACCGATGAATACGACACAACACCTACTGGAGTGGTCGGTGCAAAAGTTCTCCAGGATTTGACAGGAACCAATCAAGATGTTCTTGGATCCTTTGAACTTCGAGACAGCATTCCCCCACTCAAGTCAGGGCAACCTGCAACGACCGACACGATCTATCAGAAATTGGTCGGTATGCACCCGCAAGTAGAGAAAACGGGCTATCCTGTATCGGGACAAACGCAGACCAGTCGTCAAGTGTTTGACACTGCGGTCATGTTCTTCAAGGAAGACTCGCCATACGATCTGTCCAACATTGGGTTGTTTGAGAAGCAACTTGAAAGTGAGTTTGACACTAGCGTCGAAGGTTTCAAAGACATCAAAATCCCTGTCGTGAACGAAACTGTTGATTACAACGGGTACAAAATCCGTAGGGTGATTGTTGATACAAGCATCATCACAGATGAGCAAACAGAGGGTCTTTATCCTGGAATGCAATGGACGAACGACAACCTTCCTCTCACCTATTTCCCCTATGACACAGTTGTAAAGCGACTAAGCAACGGCGAATATGTTGAAGATAACCCTGGAGATGAACAGATGTTTGACATTTACTTGCCTTTACTACAACAACATCGTTCAGACGGCAAATCGTTTGAAGCTCTTGTGTACTACAAAGAACACACCAGAGAAAAAACCGAAACAATCAGCATGTACGGTGTTAAGCATGGTTCAAGATTGCAAGAACGTGTGGACGGGCAAATGCTTGAAAGGCCAGTTGTAGCACAAACCTTTGCCGTTTTGAATGAACTCCACTTGTTTTCAACGCCCGGAAGTGCGATCATAGCAGGTCAATTCATCCCACTCCAAGCACCGACAAATCATCGAGGTTGGAGCGACGTGAACGAATTGCTTTCCAATCAGACAGAAACGCAAGCTATGTTTGCTGCATTGAGGGCGATTGACACTGGTGGAAAACCAAAGTTCCCTCCAGGTGATGACAGCTCGGAGATTCACGCATACATGGGGGGTGAGGAAGGAGGACCCAATACTTTCATGACTGGTGCAGACTATCCAGGATCATTGGTCTTCTTTGAAGCTGACATTTTCCCTACAATGCTTGCTCCGTTCCCACTTGATTTTGACTTTTCTGCTACGTTTGGTTCAACCGGGCAAACCGTGTACAGTCCGAATGCACAAGCCAACATTGAGTTCCTTCAAGACATTGCTCCAAATACCGCCCCGCAACCCAACTTTGGGGAGGAAGATGAATACAACATGGGCTTCGGGGTGTTATGATGCAACAACTAGCCATTGCTCCAAGCGGTTTGGGCGGTATCTCTATCCATCCTGATTACGTTGAGTCGTACAAAAACTGGATGCTTGAAACAAGCAAAAGGAGGGAGGAAGACGTTTCTCCAAGAACATTTACGCAATACCTCGACGACCCTAACGCAGATGGAAACACATCTGATAGCCTGAAAAACGAAAGTTGGTGGGATAATCGAAGCCGTCCAGGTTTGGATCCAGAATACGCCACCATGCAATATGAAAGAGCGTTAATGGAAAATGGTTACTTGTCATACTGGGGTTCAAAAATTGTCCAACCTCAATTCATTCGCACTTCTGCTGAAGACTACTTCCCCGATTGGATGAACATTTTCACGAAAGAAAATGGCGAACGAGTTCGTTCGTATGACCTTGTGAGTGGCGATGAAGTTACGGATGTTTTCATGCGTGGTGGAGCAAGTGCAGGTTTAGCACTTGGCAACATTCTGATCGGTGGCCTTGTTGCAGGTGCAGCAGGTTATGTCGTTTTGAAACTTGCAAACAGAAATGTGGACGACATCATCAAACTACCGTTCACGGCAGTAAGTGGTTTGATAACAGGTACTTCGGAGCTTGCTGGAACGGTGGCCCGCCAATTCACGAAGAGAAGCGATTTTGTTGAAAAGCTCAAAGGTGAGTGATGTGATTGACTCTCATTCGTAATCTTGATGATGCTGTCGATCAAGGACTCATCATTATCACGAAGAAAAAGAAAAGCATGATCAGCCAATCAGGAAACACAGTTGAGTTGGAAAATGAAGACGACCCAACTTCAAATTCACCAGCGATTCGTTTTTACAACAATACGAATGACCGCTTTTTTGCTTTTTCCATCAAGTCAGAAAATGACGGATATTTCAAGAGTGTTGAGGGGGTTGGTGAATTATTTTCAGATTCCACTGCTTCATTCGTACTTGGGCCAGGTCTGAAATTTGAAATTGATATTGATTCAGACTACGCTGGCTTTGATGTTTGTTATATTGAATACTCTCATCGTACAGGGGATCTTGCTCCAGATGGGACTGTGATTTACGCCAATAGATACAGGGATTGGGACACGGCACACGACAATGAAGTGTACATCAAGTTCAACGGCGAAATCACAAGAGGTGATTTACCAACAAAAGAATTTGCAATGGTATTTGGTTATGAGGGTGGAGTAGGCAATTTCATCTTAAACGAAATCGGAGGGCGCGTTGTTGGTTATGATGAGGGAAGAACACACAGCACACTTGAACGGTACAACACCGTAAAGGTTCGAAAAGACCCACTTCTCCCAAAGGTGACATTGGTTCGGGAACTCATTCCAGGATTCCCGGTTGAATACGGGTTCACGCTTTCTCAAGGTTCAATCAGTGAGGGTGAAGGCACATCGTTATTCCCTGGCGATAATGGTGGGGAAGTTTTGTCCATTTCACAAAACATTCCGTCTTTCCTCTATCCGTTCACTCGATCAGATGGTGGGCGTTTCACGGTAATGGATTTAGCAGATACAGACACGCCTGAACTTCTGAAAGCTGGAGGACTTCTTGAACGTGGTGCGGGTAATACGGTAGAAAAACTCGGTGATCTACCGTACTTTCGTTATTGGGGCGATGCAGTTCTCATGACACCAATCGTAGTTGCTGGACTTGGAACTGGTGTAATTCTTTTTTTCACCGTGCCACTTGTAGCCCCAGTCATTGTCCCGTTTGCCAAGAATTTGGGGATGGTACCAATACAAATTGGTAAGGGTGTTTTGAATGGTTTGGAAACAGTTGGACAAGCACTTGTTGATGCACCTAGAGCATTCAAAAAGACAAAGGATTGACATTGTGTTGTCAAAAAAACCCTGCAACGGTGTTGCATTGTTGCAGGGAGAAGTTAAGGCGTAGGGCGCGGTGGCGTAAAGCATGGCGAGCGAGTACGCT
>MDSV01134925.1_pt1 | contig 12852 bp, 13 predicted proteins | sample 810851 | NCBI WGS metagenome assembly MDSV01 (sample SAMN05326640, study PRJNA326480) | marine metagenome | isolation source: seawater | place: Atlantic Ocean: North East | collected 2012 | reverse complement strand
TGCTTTACAAGACTTTCTGCCCTCCAGACTTAAACCTCTCGGCCTTTCTCTGGCTGGCCAGTTAAGAGTTGCCTCTTAATTCAGTATTAAAATATCAAATGTTAAAAAAAATTACATCACTTTTTAATTGATTCTTTTAATTTTAAAAATTTATGTGAATAATGGGGATAATTAAGCTTTAAATACTAAAATAAAGTAACTTATTAAAAATAAGATACTCATAATGCTTAAAAACATTGTTTCGATACTTTTGCCACTATTTTTATATTGAATTGAACTTAAAATAATAAAACCAAAAGAAGTTATTAGAAAATAAATTGCAGGAATCTCTCCATCTACATAAGCCATAATTATTGAATTTAATCTATTGACATTTAAAATCACTTAATATATTACTATTGATAATTAATTGTTATCAATAGTAATTTTATGAATGAATTAACAACAGACCTAAAATCGCTTCATGAAGCAACTCTCAATAATCTTAGAAGCTCAAAGTCAAATAATACGTTGAGAGCATATAAATCAGATTTTAAAGATTTTGGAGCATTCTGTGTTAAGCATGGTTTAAATTCTTTACCTTCAGAACCTAAAATAGTTTCTTTATACCTTACGCACCTTTCTAAAAATTCAAAGGTCAGCACCTTAAGAAGACGATTAGTATCAATTAGCATGGTTCATAAATTAAAAGGGCATTATTTAGATACGAAACACCCAATCATTGTTGAAAACTTAATGGGAATAAGAAGGGTTAAAGGGAGCATTCAAAAGGGAAAAAAACCTATATTAATCAATCATTTAAAATCAATAATTAATGTAATAGATGAACAAAAAATTGAAAATATTAAAAAATCTAGAGACAAATCAATAATGTTAATTGGTTTTGGAGGTGGATTTAGACGTACTGAGCTGATTTCAATTGATCATGAAGATTTAGAATTTGTACCTGAAGGGCTCAAAATCACTATTAAAAAGTCAAAAACTGATCAATACGGAGAAGGGATGATTAAAGGACTGCCCTACTTCACTAATGAAACTTATTGCCCAATTGTCAATCTTAAAAAATGGTTAGAAATATCTAAGATTAAGTCTGGACCAATTTTTAGAAGATTTTCAAAAGGATCATCATTAACAGACAAAAGATTAACGGATCAATCAGTAGTATTATTAATGAAAGAATATTTAAATTTAGCAGGTATAGAAAATAAAAATTTTGCAGGTCATAGTCTTAGATCAGGTTTTGCGACTGTTGCAGCAGAGTCTGGCGCTGATGAACGTAGTATTATGGCAATGACTGGTCACAAAACAACACAGATGGTTAGAAGATATATCAAAGAGGCAAATATATTTAAAAACAACGCTTTAAATAAAATAAAAATATGAATGAAGTAACAATTGTAATAATTACTTATAAAAGTGAAAAAATTATTTATGATTTTTTAAATAAAATACCATCTAAAATTAGAACAATAATTATAGAAAATTCATCCAGTCATGAACTTAAAAAAGATATTGAAGAAAAATATAAAAACGTATCTTTATTCCTTAAAAAAAATGATGGTGTGAGCTCAGCATTAAATTATGCTGTAGACAAAATAAAAACAAAATATTTTTTACAAATAAGTCCTGATATAATCTTTGATTTTAAAGATCTTGAAATTTACGTAAATTTTGCAAAAGAAATAAATGATAAATTTGCAGCTATAGGTCCAAGATTTTTAAATGTAAAAGAAAGAAACCATAGACAAATAGATGAGAAGTTAGAATCAGGGAAAATTGATTCTATTCATGGATCATGCATGTTTATTAATAAGAAATCTTATATAGATATAGGAAAATTTGATGAAAGTTTTTTTCTTTATTTTGAGGAAACAGATTATTGTTTTAGAGCCAAAAAAAAAGGCTATTTTTCATATCAAATAAATAAGTCAAAAGTTGTGTCTAAAGGAAGGTCGGTAAATATAGATAATGAAAATTTTTCAAATGTATTAATTTGGCATTTTATTTGGTCGAAATATTATTTTAATAAAAAAAAATTTGGAAACGTGTTGAGTATAATAATTTTTTTACCAATACTAATAAGAACATTATTTAAAATTAAATTATACAAAATAATGGGAAATATTCATTTATTAAAAAAATATAAAGCTAGATTAGATGGTTTATTAAGCTCAATTAAAGGAGCTAAATCAAGTCTGAGGCCTTAAAATTACTTACCCCAAGTATTATATTGTTGCATTTTTTTTTCAAATTCATTTAGAGATGAATATTTTCTAATTTGATTATCAGATATAATAAATTTATCCTGATCTAAATAATTAAAAGTATTACTTTGCATCCATGCGTTTTCAGGAAATTTATCACCATCTGAATTTATTACATAAATTTCAAAACCTTTAGATTTGAAAAAATTAGTTAAACTAGATTTTCCGCTTTCAATACACCAGACATCTTCTTTTTTATTAATAGTCTTGTTTGACATAAAAGAAACAAAATCATTTGATCGTATCAAAAAACCATTTGTTCTTAAGTGAGGATTTGGAAATTTATTAAATAATTTTTTGTATTTCATTTTCTTTAGATAATATCCAATAAATTTATAAAACTTTTTAGGTCGCAATGAACTTAACATGCTTAAATTTGAAGCACTAGTGCCTATGACAGAGTTATTATTATAATTATCTGTTACCTTCTTTAACCAGTTATGACAAGTTGGGTATGAATTTCCATTTAAAAAGAAAATTAATTTTGATGGGAAATCACGTGCTATCCTATTGTAAGAACCTAAATCAAAATCATTAAAGGTACTATTATCAATATATTCAATATAATTTATATCTTTTAAGAGTTTCTTTTTGGCAAGTATTTGATCTTCGTTAAGTAATTTAAAACATATGAGCAAATCATGTAAGATGCCGCTTTTATTTAATCTATATTTTTCAATAAAAATCTTTAAAGATTTATCATCATCAAATCTAGTGATCAAATAACAAACAAGAATTTTCATATTTTTTGTATCACTTTTATTTAAAAAATGATTTTAATTTTTTTGATCTTTTTCTGTAAATATACTTAATTAAAATTCTTTCAATTTTAGTTGTTAGTTTAAATTTATATAAAAATTTATATTTTTTTCTAAATTCTAAAATATCATTGGAAATTGTTTTATCTTGATTGTCTGATTTAAATCCATTATTTTCTATTTGAGTATTTATATTACATAAATCTCTGTCTATCTTAAAAGCAACAATACTCTCAAAATATTCAATTGAATAAATTAATTTATTTAACGAGAAGTTATAATTATTAAGTTCGGGAAAGTTCGAATTAATATCATCAATGTTTTTTTTTGTAAAATTGATAAATGAGTATTTATATGGATTGCCATAATGTTTTTGATAACTTGAATGAACATCTTCAACAACATGTAAGCCACCATTGTTTATATTATTAATACTTTCAACTAGTGTAATAATTTGTTGATCGTTAGTATGACCTCCGTCATCTAGAATTATATCAATATTACCAACTTTATTATAAAAATCTTTCCAAAAATTAGTATCTGATTGTGAACCAATATAGATTTCAATATTTTCATTTTCAAATTTTTTACATTCTGGATTATTATCTATTCCAATTATTCTTGAACTTTTTCCAAAATATTTTTTCCAAATTTGTAAGCTTCCACCATCTAATATACCAACTTCAACAAATGTAATTTTTTGATTTTTATATTTTGCAAAAAGTTTCTCATATATTGGAAAGTACTTTTTCCATTTTATTGATCTGTTTTCAGACGCATAAAATAGGTCTATAAGATTTTGGTTATTATTCATATTTTAATTTTATAAAATCTGTGGTTGCGGGACGTGCGTTATAAATCTTAAACCTTTTTTAATATGCTTCTTTTCTTTATTTAAAATTTCTTTTTTAAAATTCCATGCGCCTAAAAATGCATAGTGATAATTTTTAAGCATACTTTTATTATATTTTAAGATTTTAATATTTTTTCCCGGCATGTAATGATTAATTTTTTCAGGGGTGATATCGATAAAGCTTGAAATTAAATCTTTATTAATATTACAAAAATTCAATATTGTAACAGCTTTAGCAGTTGCTCCATAACCTATTATTTTTTTTCTTTCTTTTTTAATTTTATTTAAAATTTTTAATAGATTATTTTTAGATTTAAAAACGTTTTTTGAAAATTTTTTGTAAGTCTCAAATTTATTAAGCCCATATTGTTTTTCTTTATGAATTTGTTTATTAACTTGTCTAGTTTTTTTTATAAGTTTGTTTGATTTTCTCTTGATATAGTATCTTAATGAACCACCGTGTGTTGATAAATTTTTTATATCAAAAATTTCTAAATTGTAATTTTTTAATAAATTTTTAACTGAGATAGCTGAAAACAAATATATATGTTCATTATAAAACTGATCATATGAATTCTTTTTAATACATTCTAAAAGTGATGGATCTTCAATAATCAGAATACCTTTTTTGGAAAGTACATGGTTGATAGATTTAAATACATTATTAAGATCACTTATGTGTGTTAAGGTATTTGCAGAGTATATTAAATCGATAGATTTAAATTTTTTTTTTATTTTTTTTGAAAGTTCAAAATTCCAATAATTGTCATAAGTCTTATAATTCTTTTTTTTTGTTATTTTTGCTAAGTTTTTACAAGGCTCCACACCTATCACGTTATTTTTATTAAAATTTAAAATTAGAGCGCCATCATTGCTCCCTATTTCTAAAAGTATCCGAGGATTAAATCTTTTTTTTATTTCAGAAGCTAAATCTTTAAATGATTTTCTCATTGTGTTAGACATTGAAGATCTATAAGGATATTTAGCATCAAACATTATTTTAGATGGTATTCTTTTTGAAATAGAGACTAATTTGGACTTTGTATCAAAATATATTTTAAGTTTATATTTTATTTGATTTGATTTAAATTCTTTTAAATATTTATTTGCTAATGGCTGTAACCCTAAATCTAGAAAAAATTTTTTCATTTTTTAACTGAATGTACTTAAGGAGAGACCATTTTGATCTTTTTTAGATAGTTTTGGTTTTTTTCGTGGCCATTTAATTTTTACTTTAGGGTCATTCCAAGATAATGTTCTTTCGTATTTAGGATTTCTATATTTCGAACACTTATAATTAACAGTACATTTTTGGGATAAGCACATAAATCCATGCGCAAAACCTGCTGGTATATAAAATGAAAAATCAGATTTATCTGAAATTATTACAGAAAAATATTTTCCAAAATTTCGAGATTTTTTTCTTAAATCAACAGCTACATCAAAAATTTTACCATGTGTTACAGTGATAATTTTAGCTTGTGATGATTTAATTTGTATATGTAATCCTCTTAGAACATTCTTCTTAGAATATGACATTACATCAAAAGGGAAATTTTTTTTATCAAATAGATCATTTCTGAAAGTTTCTCTTAGAAATCCCCTGCTATCTTTAAAGATCTGTGATTTAATTAATTTAGGACCAGGTATTTTAGTTTTTAATAATTTCATTTTTAGGATAATTAATTTTATTATCGAATTTGTAAATATATTTAAGATATAAATAATTCAACTTATTTAGAATCAAATTTAACAAATAATTTAAACTTATCTTAGGTTCATTTAATGGCCCATTATACTTTGTATCTGATTGTAAAAAAAATTTTTTGAAGAATCTAATTGAAATTCCCCACTTTAATAAAAATATTTTACCTCCCCTGCTACCAGACTCTGTAATAATTTTTTTATCATCTTTGTATTTTCTGGTTACTATAGATCCAAAATGATATACTTTAAAATCATTAATTCCTTTAAAAATCCTCACACCAACCTTCCATAGCTTCATATTTAAATCAGGATCAGAGCCAGTTCCAGGATAAAATTCTTCACTAAACCCCCCTACTTTATTCCATACATCTTTATGTATTAAATGCGGTGCCCATGTTGAACCTTGAAAATCGTAATAATTATAATCCTTATAATTGTCTAAAAATTTTTTTTCGTTAAATTCATCTGCTGTATTGCCACAATTGAAATCAATCTGACCTTTATTAATCATTGTGCCAGAAAGGTAAAAATTGTTATGTCCAATTAATTCTATTTCTTTTTTTAATAGCTCATCCCAATTAGGGCAAAAATAAAAATCATCATGAGCATATAAAATGTAATTATTTGATGCTAACCTAGACGCAAGATTCATACCTTTACATATACCAGCATTATAATCTGTATAGGTGTACTTTATGTTATTTTCTTTTAAAAAATCTAAAGTGCCGTCACTTCCAATATTGACGTGTGGTATTATCTCATGATCGTATTTTGAATTTTTTTTTAAACTATTCAAACAAACTTTTAAATATTTTAAATTATTTAAAGTTGGTATTATTATAGAGAACATTTACCAAATAATTTTATATTTCGGCTTAATATTGAATGTTTTGGCAATTAGATAATCAGAAATTATATTTGAATTAAAAAATTTGAAATATTTCATCTTCCCCTTTTTTGCAATTTCTTTACCTCTTTTTGTGTCTTTTTTATATTTATTAAGTTTATAATTTAAGTCATCGATATCTTTGTAAAATATCATTTCATTATCATCAAAAAAATCGCCTAGTTGAGTTTTTTCATCAACAAATGTTAGTAAACCATTGCCAATTAATTGAACTAATCTATCACTACTGTAATATTTAATTGGTTTACCTCTGCTTAAATTAAGCCCCATATATGAATTAGAAATTCTATTTATAAAAGCTTCTGCCCATATAGGCTGTACATCGTTCATACCATATATATCAAATTTTAATTTTGGATTTAATTTTATTAATTTATTAATAAAAAATTCTCTATCATCCTTTTTACCTGATTTAAGTCCACCTCGATGAACTCCATGACTCATCGCAAAAAAAACGTCAAAATTACAATTTTTTTTATAGTTAGATAAAGTTTCAAAAGATTCATCACATGGATTTGGCATAAAATATGAATTCTTTATATTGAAATTTAGAGATTTTGGTTCTGTAGTTAAGAATGAACTATCAATAATATCAATTTTGTCTAGTATTCTTTTTTTATTGCTTTCATGATCCGGCCCTTGCTTTGAAAGTGGATCTAAAAACCATTGAGCAATTTTTAAATCTTTATTTAATTGTTTCATTTGTAACAAAGTTTCTTGTTTAACTCGATCTGCATGACCTAAGATAACTAAATCTGGTTTATAATTATTAAAATTTTCAATAATTTTGTTATGTAAGGTATTTTCTCCCTTTGGATCTTTAATAGATTTATTAACATGTAAAATATCTCTATCACTTATTGATAAAACATTATGACCATTTCGTATTAATCCGTTGTTTAACCTTCTACCTGTATTATAATGCAATCTACCATTAAATCTCTCATTAAAATTTGTAATATGCATTATTTTTAAAGGATTATTTTTAACATAATTCAATTTAGATTTTACGATAAATTCAGATCTAATATTATCAATTAAATCACTTATATATTTATGATTAAATTTAAAATTTTCATAATTTTCTATCTGTAATTTATTTAATTTTCTTTTATCAATAATCAATCTTTTGATTTGATTATAAATATCTTTTGATGATAAGTTGTCCAAGATAATTGCCGCGCTGGTTGTTTCTGGTAACCCACCTTTATTACTAATTATTACTGCTGAGCCACGGCTAGCAGCTTCTAAACTAGTTCTTCCAAAAGGCTCTTCCCATCTCGAGCATATAACAGAAATACTTACTTTTTTTAAAAAATTGAGAATTTTTTCATGTTTTGTATAACCATTTACTTTTAAATTTTTATGTTTAAAAATCAAATTTTCTCTAGGTTCATCACCGAAAACTACACCGTTCCAATCTTGAAATTCATTTAGAATATTTATGATAGCTTTTCCAAATAAATCATATCCTTTAGCTGAATTTAATTTACCAACAAAACTTATAATTTTTTTTTTATTTTGAAAATTAACTTTTGTTTTTGAAGTTGATTGATAACAAACAGCAGTTTTTTGAGTTAATAATTTATCGTTCTCAAGTCCAACAAAGAACCTTTTCTGTGACCACTTGCTGTTGAAAATCAACTTATCTATGTTGTTTAATAAATTAATTCTATCTTTTAAAGAAGATGAGCCTGTCATTGATATTGGATCATTGTGGAAATATAAAACTATTTTCTTATTAATATTTTTTAGATATTTTATATAATTGGGCCTGTTATGTATTTCAATTATATCTGAATTTATTTTTTTTTCTTGTTTTAAAAACTCACTAACGTAATTTTTGCTAGTACTTTGAAATAATTTTTTATTAAGATCAATATTTATATAATTTTTTAAAAATCTTTTTTTTAAATTTGTATTACCAAATATATGTGTGGATTTGTAATACTTGCTATTCTTGACAGTATCTTTGACAAACAAAGAAACTGCACCTGCATATTCTTCAGAAAAATTCTCTTTATAAGGTAATAGTACTGAAATTTTCATTATTTATATATTTTTTTTTAATTTCATTTCTTAATTTATAGTTTTTTTTTAATTTATATTCCTCCTTTAAAGCAATATTTTTTTTTTTGTATTTCTTCAAATAAATTAAGTTCCATGATCGACCCTTTGTGAATTTAGCACCTTTTCCTTTATTATGGTTTAGTAATCTTTTTTTTATGTCATTAGTATATCCTACGTATGAGGTAAATTTATCTTTGTTTTTGGAGATAATTAAATAAACAAAGTACATAAATGGCGGTCCCTAGGGGAATCGAACCCCTCTTTCGAGGATGAAAACCACGTGTCCTAACCGATAGACGAAGGGACCAAAGTTGAGTTTTTTTATTGCATAACTAAATAATAATCAAGTGTTATTAGATCGCTTAATAATATCAATTATCTCTAATTGAGTAGAATTTTTATTATTCCAATTATTTTCTTTAATCTGAATTATTATGTCTAAATTATTTTTGTTATTTATTATTTCATAAGAAATTACGGAATTAATAGGACTAAATGAAATAGCTTTTACAATTTTGTTAGTAGATTTTATATAACAAGAAATAAATTTATCTTTAAGTATCTGAGGTTTAATCAATTTTACACTTTCTATCAAAAATATAGGATTTGGATTTTGATTACCAAAAGGACCTAAAACATTGATATCTTTTACAAAATTTTTATTAACAGAGCTTAAGGATAGTTTAGAAATAAATTGATACGTTAAATCAAAATTTTTCTTAGCATAAAAATTATTTAGGTATTTTTGAAATAAATCTATTTTTGATTTTAACAAAAAAACTCCTGCAGCTAAATTATGACCACCACCACTTATAATTAGTTTATCTTGAAGTGCTCTATTAATATATTCACCTATGTTAAAATTTGATGTTGATCTAGCCGAACCTTTTACAAATTCACCTGAATTAGTAAATACAATGCAGGGTTTTCCAAAATTTTCTTTAATTTTAGCTGCTATAATACCAATTATGCCCTCATGAATATCTGGTGCCATTATAAAGATTATTCCCTTTTGATTAGAAATATTTTTAAAATTAAGATTTTTAAAACACCTATCTTCTACTGATTTTCTTTTAATATTAAGATTGTAAATATAATTAGAAATTTCTAATATCTTTTTTTTGGATGTTGTTGTTAATAATTCAACAATTTGATTTGCATTATCTAATCTTCCAGCTGAATTAAAAATTGGAGCAATAAAATATCCTAAATCATCTAATTCAATTTTCTTTTTTTTATTTGAAATTTTGAGTAAATTATCAATTATGAAGTTATTATTAACTTTAAAATCTTTTAGAACATTTTTTGCTAATATCTTATTAATACCTCTTAAGGGCATAACATCTGCAACAGAGGCAAGCAGTACATAAATAAGATCCTTTTTAAATGAAATTTTTAATTCATGTAATTTAATATAAAGATCTATTAGTAGATAAGTTAAATAGGCCGTACATAAATAATCATAGTTATTATGATTTAGATTTTTTTTTGGATTTAAAAAAACATTTGATTTCGGGTAAGGTTTTTGAATATTGTGATGATCTATTATTAAAGATTTTACTTTCAGCCTGTTTGTTAAATCTATAGTTTCTTGAGCACTAGAACCACAATCAACAAATACAATTAAATCAGTTTTTTTTTGAGAAATAAGTTTATTGATTAAATCTTTATTAGCCCCATAACCATCTTTTAATCGATCTGGAATATAATAATCTGTATTTAATCTAAATTTCTTAAAAAAATTAACTAGCAGAGACGTAGAAACGCATCCATCAACATCATAATCTCCAATAATTAATATTCTATCTTTATTCTTTATTGCATTATTTATCAAAGAGCATGCTGATAGAAAATCCTTATTCTTAAAAAAGGGATTTGTGTAATTTACTTTATTATTTAATAAGAATATCTCATCATTAGAAAAATTCCTTGATATAACGATTTTTGATTGAATAATTGATAAATCAAGATCAACTATGACTTTGTCAATTACTCTTTTGCTTACCTTAACTTCTTCCCAGTTCTTACCGGAAACTGATTTCATTAAATTTTATGTTTAGTTTTATATATTTTTTTAAGTTTTGAAGATTTATGCGTAATTAATGTTTCGGCTGAAACAAAATCCTTATCAAAATTAACACCTTTTACTAAATCACCTGTAGTAACACCTGTTGCACAGAAGATTGAGTCCCCTGAAACTATTTCACTTACTTCATATTTTTTGTTTAAATCGTTAATACCCATTTTTTTTGCTCTTTCTTTATCTAATTCAGTTTCAAAAATAAATTTTCCCTGAAAAAAACAATCAAAAGCGCTCAATGCTGAAGCAGCCAACACACCTTCGGGTCCACCTCCTATACCGAAAAAAATGTCTACATCATATTTTTCTTCACTTACTAAAAGTGCACCTGAAATATCACCATCTGAAATTAACTTTAATTTTACACCAAGAGATTTTAATTCTTCTATTTGCTTTTTATGTCTAGGTCTATCTAGTAGACAGGCAGTAAGATTTTCAGGGTTTGAATTTTTATAATCTGCTAAATTTTTTATATTCGTTGTTACTGAATTATCTAAATCTACTATTCCTTTTTTAGATGAAGTAATGGCTATTTTATCCATGTATGTTTCAGGTGCATTAAATAAATTTGACTTCTCAGCTACTGCAATAACTGATAACGCACCTGGTAAATTATTTGCAGCAAAATTTGTACCTTCAAGTGGATCAACAGCAATATCTAACGATGGGCCATTCATGGTTCCTAATTTTTCTCCTATATAAAGCATTGGAGCTTGATCTAATTCACCCTCACCGATTACAATCTCACCTTTCATGTCAATTTTATTCAATTCACATCTCATAGCATCAACTGCTGCCCTATCGGCTGCAATTTTATCTTTTTTACCTAAATATGGATACGTTGATATAGCAGCTTTAATTGAGACGTTTAAAAATAAATCTTCAAATTTGTTATCTAGCGACATTTAATTCAATTTGTTTTTCAAATTCAGCCAATCTTCTTCTTACAGAAATTAGTTCAACTATTATTGGCCAACTCCTGACTAAATATTGTAAAGATGATTCTACTCTACCAAATGCTCTAGCAATTTGCTGCACAAAGCCAAGAGTAACTGCGCCTGTAATAATAGTAGGTGCTAAGGCAATATATGGTACTATAACCATTCCTTGAAGATAACTCCATTTAGCTGCGTTAAAGTATAAATAATGAAAATACATTTTATAATGAATTTGTCTTACCCCATCGTAAAGATTGTTTATAACAGGGGAATTGGCTTTATCTAAATTGTCTTCACCTAAAACTAAAACTTTTCTATATGCGGCTTCTTTTTTTTGGATATCATATTCAATACCAGGAAGTTTAATACCAACTAAAGCTAATAAAATAGTGCCTCCTAAAGCCGTTATAACAGCAACCCAAACCATTGAATGGTCTATTGGACCAATCCAAGGTAGTTCGGTGACTTTTTCAGATAATGTATAAAGTATAGGAAGAAAAGCTACTAATGTCATTATTGATCTTAATAACTCTACCCCCAAGCCTTCCATTATTCTTGCAAATTTTAAAGTATCTTCTTGAACTCTTTGTGAAGCTCCCTCAATTAAATGTGCCTTATTCCACTGATTATGGTAATAGTCAGCCATAGCAGTTCTCCATCTAAAGGTATAATGACTAGTAAAGTAATCGGAAAAAATTAAAACTATAATGTAAATTGCTGCAAGTTTTGCAAATTTATATAGCCAGGATAAAAACTCATCCAATTCTACAGATCCAGGTTCAGATAATGCCTTTTGCAATACATCATAAAATTCTCCAAACCACTTATTTATTTGAACGTCAATAAAAACTATGAAGGCAGTTGCACCGAGAATAAAAACAGATCCTAAAATACTCCACAGAAACCATTTTTTTTGAATAAAAAATTTAAACATCGTTTATCTTAGAAAATTATCTGAATATGATTTCTTAACCGTCTTTCTTTTTTTTGGATCAATTAATTCATAATCAATTTTTTTCTTTTTTGCGTAGTTAATTGCTAATTCTTTTGATGAGAATTCTAATTTCAATTCGGTTAAAGTATCTGATGAACTCTCCCAGCCCATTAAAGGATTGCTAGTTGGATCTTTTGTTTCATACTCTAAAATCCATTTATCAGTCTTACCAAATCCTGATTGCATAGGACTTTTATTGGGTATATAAATTTTTGCTTTTTTCATAAAAATGGTCGGAGTGGCAGGATTTGAACCTGCGACCCTCTGGTCCCAAACCAGAT
>MDSV01066818.1_pt1 | contig 12852 bp, 11 predicted proteins | sample 810851 | NCBI WGS metagenome assembly MDSV01 (sample SAMN05326640, study PRJNA326480) | marine metagenome | isolation source: seawater | place: Atlantic Ocean: North East | collected 2012 | reverse complement strand
TTTCGGTACAGGAGCTCGCCATGGTCCGCGGAATACCACTCATGGGCACGGCGATGGATGTGAAGGGTGTGGTTGAGAAAATCCGTCTCCACGAGGCTCGAGCGGCAATGCGCACTGAGGCTGCGGATCTTGCGGTGACTCATCTTGCTGGCGGTGAGACTGGCCACGACGCCGTTGTCGAAACCGAGGGTGGCGTTGACGTAATCGATCGGGCCTTCGGAACTGCGACCTCCGGCCGCAGCGAGACGCACCACCGGAGCCTGGGCCAGCTCCAGCACGAGATCGATGTCGTGAATCATCAGGTCCAGAACGACCGAGACGTCATTGGCTCGATCGGCATGAGGACTGTGGCGGCGCCCTTCCAGGACCACCACCTCCTCATTCGCCACCACCTTCGTGAGTTCCCGGAACGCGGGGTTGAACCGCTCGATATGGCCAACCTGGAGCAACCGGCCGGCACGCGTGGCCGCCTCGATCAGCGCTGAAGCTTCATCCTGGCTGGCCGCGATCGGCTTCTCGATGAGAGCGTGAAGGCCGGCATCAAGGCAGGCCATGCCGACGGAATGATGCAGAAGGGTCGGAACCGCGATACAGACAGCCTCCACCTCCGAAAGCATGGTCCGGTAATCCGCGAACCATCGACAACCGAACTGCTCGGTTGCCAGCTGTCCCCGCGCCGCATCCGGATCGGCCACACCCACCAGATCCGCATCCTTGAGCAGGCTCAGCACCCGGGCATGGTGCCAACCCATGTTGCCAATACCTATCACCCCGACCTTCACCGGAACCATGGGGTCGGGAGACATCAGCGAGCCCTGGACGCAGGGGGAGATTATCGGGGATTCACTTGTCATCCTGAGTCTGATCCGGCAGGACCAGACGGACCCGCTCGATCCGCGGCCCGGCCATGGCTGTGATTTCGAACTGAAGACCGTTGAAGCGCAGTGCTTCTCCGGGGGACGGGATGTGCTGCAGCCGCTCCAGCAGGAACCCCGCCAGCGTGTGATGGTCGTCTGCCTCTGGCAGCTCGAGGTTCAGCTGGCGGTTCAGCTCGAAAATCTCAAGATCACCCGCCACCAGCCAGATCCCCGGTTGATCCTCAACCGGATGCAACTCGGGCTCATGGGGGTCGTGCTGCAGCTCGTCCCCCACGATCTCACCGGTGAGATCCGCGGCGGTGACCAGACCCTCGGTGCCACCGTGTTCATCCACCACAAGAATCAGAGGCTGCCCGCTGCGGATCATCGGCAGCAGTTCAGCGAGGGTGCTGGTCTCCGGCACGCGCACGGCTGGCTGCAGATATGGCTCTAGGGGAGACTCTGCAACCAGTTCACCCCGGGAGATCGGTGCCGCCATCTGACGTAGATCGAGAATCCCCCTGACGTCATCCAGCGACTGCCCGATCACCGGGAAACGGGCATGGCGCGTGTGGTGGACGGCTTCCATCATCTGAGCGAACCGCACATCCACCGGCAGGGTCACCATCCCCGACCGCGGAACCATGACCTCACGGACCTGGGTATCGCGCAGCGCGAAGACCCCCTCGAGGATGTTGCGCTCGTCCGGGAAGAGACCCGTGACCCGGCCGGATTCGATCAGTGTTTCCAGCTCCCCGGCCGAGAGCACCGGCACCAGCGCATCCCACTGGGGCGCCAGTCCTGCCAACCGCAGCAGAAGTGCCGACAGCGATTCCAGGACATTGATCAGCGGGGACAGACAGCGCATCACCGTCTCCAGGACAGGAGCCAGCCGCAGTGCCGCCGACTCGGGACGATTGAGCACCCAGGCCTTCGGCAAGAGACCGGCAACGAGCGTTGCGCTCAGAACGATTGTCAGAAACAGCCCCGTATCCAGCCAGACAGCGCCGGCAGTTCCGTCCGGCCAGAGCCGCATGCCGAGTCCACGACCAGCCCAGCCGAGCGCGACGATGGCGAGAGTTGCTCCCAGCTGGGACACCATCAGAGCCCGTTTGAGGTGACGCTGCAGGCGCTGAACAGCGGACGCGCCGCGCAGCCCTTCCTCCACCAGCACCTCAACGCGGCTGGGTCGCAACCGCAGCAGTGCGATTTCGGCAGCGGCAAAGAAAGCCGGCAGGACCATGAGCAGGACCAGCAGGAACAGCCGCATCAGAAGAAGTGGATGGGGGTCGCGAGGATCGAACTCGCCTTAGGCGAATTATGAGTTCGCTGCATTCACCAGATTGCTAGACCCCCGGGGTCCTGCCTGAGTGTTACCACAATGGAGCTGTCCCTGGGACGCTCCCGGATAGACCAGCATTGAATCCATTCGGCAGATCCATGGCCCTCCAAGGAATCGCAGGACTCTGCTGCTCCAGCAGAGCAGCCGTGGTGTTGTGAATCGCACTGCTGTCCCAGATGATCGTCTGATCTGGGAATCCCAGGCCCATCCATCGGTTGCCATCCGTTCCACCAAGAGCGAAACCGAACAGGTCAGTGATCTGATGCATCAGATCGATCCCCCTGGCATAGGGAGCTGTCCAGGTGAAGAAGCGTTGAGTGACCAGCTCTGAGGTGGACTGAACCGGCTCGCAGACCGTGACCTCCACCGGGGCCGTTCCTGGCTCTCCGACCTCCAGGGAGCTGCTGCAGAGGACGGGACCTGCCTGGACTGGAAGAGCAGCCACCTGAATCAGGATCAGCAGAAACGGAACCGAGAGCAGCCGCTGCATCGCGGGACGTCATGCCTGATGAGCGCAAACTAAGGAACGTTGTTGCGTGCGGCCAGTCCCATGCCCAGTCCTCCGGCCCCCGCGGAAGACCCGACCAGGCTCCTGCTGAAGCGCCTTGCCATGGAGGCTTACCGACGGGGGACGTTCAAGCTGGCTTCAGGCCGCCAGAGCGAGCATTACGTCAACTGCAAGCCGGTGAGTCTCAGCGGTCGGGGCCTGGCTCTGATCAGCACAGCCATGCTGGCTCATGTGGAGGAAGACGCCGCCGCCGTCGCCGGTCTCACCCTTGGAGCTGACCCGCTCGTGAGCGGTGTGGCGATGGCGGCTGCCCTGTCCGGCAGGCCTCTCGATGCTCTGATCGTGCGCAAACAGGCGAAGGGCCATGGAACTGCCGCCTGGCTTGAGGGTCCTCTGCCGGCTCCAGGATCGATCGTGACCGTTCTCGAAGACGTTGTGACCACAGGAGGTTCAGCCCTCAAAGCCGTGCAGCAGCTGCAGGACGCCGGCTTCCGCGTGCAGCGGGTCGTCACCATCGTGGATCGGGAGGAGGGAGGTGCAGCCGCAATGGAATTGGCCGGGCTGGAACTGATCAGCCTCTATCGACTTTCAGAGGTGGCCGGATGCGCCCTGGAGCTGGCGGCATGACCGCAACGCTGCTCTGGCTAGACGACTTTCCGCTGCTGCGGCTGGAGGGGCCTGGAGCCCGTGACTTTCTCCAGGGTCAGACCAGTGCCGACCTCAGGGAGATTCCAGAAGGTGTTCTGGTCCAAAGCTGCTGGCTGAGCGCGACAGGACGGCTGAGGGGGCTGCTGGAGATCCGGATGGATCCGACGGGCGCGGATGTTCTGGTGCTGGCTGGAGATGCCGGCGCCATCACCAATGGCTTCGATCAGGTGATCTTTCCGGCTGATCGCGTCCGCGTCAGCGCTGGCAGACGCCAACAGCGTCTTCAGACCCTTCCCGACGCTGACACCGTGGCCTGGCTGCTCCCGGGACAGGGGCTTCCGAAGGACTGCTCGGACCTGCCACTGGCGGATGCTGATGCCCTCGAACAGTGGCGACTCCTTCAGGGTTGGCCGTCGAGCCAAGAGCTGACAGGCGACACCAATCCCTTTGAACTTGGCCTGGCAAGGCGGATTAGCCTGTCAAAAGGTTGCTACCTCGGCCAGGAAACCATGGCCAAGCTGGCGTCGAGCGGTGGGGTGAAGCAGCAGCTGCGCTGCTGGAGCAGCACAGCTGCGATCAGTGCCGAAGCAAAACTCGGATGCAACGGTGACCGTGCTGGTGTCGTCACCTCCAGCCTGGAGGTGACACCAGGTCAACGCTGGATCGGTCTTGCGCTGGTGCGCCGGCAATGGCTGCAGGAAGCGGAGCTTGAGGGACCGGAAGGTCAATGTCTGATGCTTCAGCGGCCTGGAGGATTTCAGGACCCGCCGGTTTCTGCCGGTTCCTCCTGATCAGGAGCACCATCCCGCTTCAGCAACCATTCAGCGACAGCCCAGGTCGCCAGACAGTCATCGCGGTTGTAAAGGAAGATCCGATCCAGGGCATGGGAATTTCCCCGGCGTCGCTCACCTTCCCCCTGCCACTGACGCCACCAGAGCAGCGCACGGGCTCCATCGGCGCCGGCCTGACCCCAGCGGAATCCACGCCAGGCCGCAACGGATTTGAGTCCGTAACTGTTCAGCGGCAAGCGCCAGTGGCTGCGCACCCTGGCGTGCACATCCACGAGCCGCTGCCGCAGGTCGGTGAGATCAGCATCCGCAACTCCCTGGCGCTGGGCCATGCGTCGCAGGGCCAGGGACTCCGTTTCTCCGTAATGCAGCACGGGCCAGGAGGCGAATCGATCCAGCAGGCACGTCAACCGTCTCCAGCTGCGTTCCTCCGGATGATCCTGAAGCATCAGGACAGGGTGATATTTCGCGGCATGTGGCAGCCAGGCCCCGCTGGAATCCCTGGGCAGGCAAACGAAACCATGCAGGAAATCGTGACGGGCGTCGGGATCCGACTCGATGTCGTACAGCAGAACTCCGGGCGCTGTCTCAAGCTCCGGCACAGCCGGTGACCTCAGCAGACGTTCCACCCGGCCGTCCCGCTGAACCCGTGCCTGGGCCACCAATGTGCGCGCCACCATGCCGTGCTGATCGCCGAAGCGTTCCATCTGCGCCGCCAGCCGATCGGGTTCAGCCGCCGCCAGATCCTCAAGGCCGCGGATGCCGATCTCCATCAGCATTTCGCGCCGGCGGGCGCCGATGCCGCTCACCTCACTGAGATGCCCCTCGGAGGCGGCAACGGCGTTGCAACTGACGCGCCAGCTGCAGAGAGAACACTTGCGACGATCCGCCGCCAGCGCCGGAGGTTGGGAACGCTGCAGATCCTGGCCCAGCTTTCGCAGAGCCTCGCTGAGCTGGCGACGGAGACCTGAGGACAATCCGACCCGGTCCCGCTCCAGCCGCCGACCGGATCCCCCCAGCACCAGCAGGTCCTGGACAGGACTGTCCTGAACCTGCTCCAGAAGATGGCCCATCAGGGCCAGGGGCAGCTGATGTTCCCTGGTGAGACGACGACCCTGACGGGCGATGACCGGCTGGTAGGCGAAAGCCCCCCAGCGGCTCTGTCCCTTCACCCGTCGAAGCAGCGGTGGATGGGCCTCGAGCGGCTCCCCGGAGGGACCGGTGCCCTTCAAGCGCAGACCGACAACCGACTCGGCACCATTGCGACAGGACGCCTCTCCCCGTCCGGGAGGCTGCCGTAGAAGCGCCGCGAAACACCGCTGCTGATCATCGAGCTGAAGATTGCGATGCGCGGTCCACAACCGATCAGCCGCATCACCATGACGATCCAGCCACGCCTTGCGCCGACAGCGCAGCCAGCTGCGCAGCAAACGATCGGTGAGAGCGTTGTCGGCAGGCGGGGTGTCACCCATGAAGCGACCCTACGGCGCGCAACTGCTAGATCCTGTTCGCTGCCAGGTGTTCCATGTCCTCAGCTCCCCTGCCTCTGCACCCTGCACCGATCCGATTCGGCACCGATGGCTGGCGTGGCGTTCTCGGGGTGGACATCACGGTGGAACGCCTGCTGCGTGTGGCGGCGGCAGCGGCTCAGGAACTCGCCCATCGCGCCCCGGCAGGTCTTGACAGTCGCACCGTCGTGATCGGCTATGACCGGCGCTTTCTGGCACCTGAACTGGCCGAGGCGATCACAGCCGCCGTCCGCGGCAGCGAGCTGGAACCACTGCTCACCGAGACAGCTGTGCCCACACCCGCCTGCAGCTGGGCGGTCGTTGAGCGTCGTGCCCTGGGCGCTCTTGTGATCACCGCCAGTCACAATCCCTCCGAATGGCTGGGGCTCAAGATCAAGGGGCCCTTCGGTGGTTCGGTGGAGGGCGACTTCACCGCCGCTGTGGAGAGACGACTGGCTGCCGCTGGGATCACAGCTCCGATTCAGGGAACGATCCACCGCTTCGACGGAAGGCAGGAGCATCTGGAGGGTCTGCGCCGCAAACTCGATCTGACGGCCCTGAGAGCGGGACTCAGGTCCATGAACCTGAAGGTGTTCGTCGACCCGATGCATGGCTCGGCAGCGGGATGTGTCTCCGAGCTTCTGGACTGCTCCGGCGATGGTCTGGTGAAGGAGATCCGCAGTGAGCGCGACCCACTGTTCGGCGGTCATCCGCCGGAACCGCTGGCTCATTACCTGAGCCAGCTGATCACTGCGGTGCAGGCTTCAACGGCAGCGGGGACGCCGGCGGTCGGACTGGTGTTCGACGGAGACGGAGATCGGATCGCCGCTGTGGATGAAACGGGCCGGTTCTGCAGCACCCAGCTGCTGATGCCGCTCCTGATCGATCATCTGGCTCGGGCCAGGCAACTGCCTGGAACCGTGGTGAAGACCGTGAGTGGCTCGGACCTGATGCGCCTGGTGGCCGAGGGGCTCGGGCGCGAGGTTCAGGAGCTGCCCGTGGGTTTCAAATACATCGCTGCGGAAATGCTGGCCGGCGAGGTCCTCATCGGCGGAGAGGAATCAGGCGGTGTCGGATTCGGGATGCACCTTCCCGAGCGAGACGCCCTGTTCGCGGCGATGCTGGTGCTAGAAGCCCTGGTGGAGAGCGGGCAACCTCTGGGGGCACGTCTGAATGACCTGCAGCAGCGCCATGGCGGAGCCAGCCATTACGACCGGCTCGACCTGCGGCTGGCCGATATGGAAGCCCGCCGGCGTCTGGAGACCCTGCTGGCGGATGCACCACCGGAGGAGGTCGCCGGCACCGCCGTGCAGAGCGTGATCAGCACGGACGGCATCAAGCTCCGAATGGGTCCGAGCCACTGGCTGATGCTGCGCTTCTCGGGCACCGAGCCGCTGCTGCGTCTTTACTGCGAAGCCCCCGATGCCGAACGGGTCAACGCCGTGCTGAGCTGGGCCCGACGCTTCGCCGAAGCCGCATGAAACGTCTGATTATCGCCAGTGGAAACCAGGGCAAGATCCGCGAGTTCCAGGGTCTGCTCGGCGCACTTCCTCTGGACGTGCAACCCCAGCCCACCGGTCTGGAGATCGAAGAGACCGGCGCCAGTTTCGCGGCCAATGCCCGCATCAAGGCTCGGGCCGTGGCGGCCGCCTGTGGCGAATGGTCTCTGGCCGATGACTCGGGCCTGAGTGTCACGGCCCTGGACGGAGCCCCCGGTGTGCATTCGGCGCGCTATGCACCCACGGATCCGGAGCGGATCGCAAAACTGCTGGATGCTCTGGGTGAGGTTGAGGACCGCTCTGCCTGCTTCATCGCTGCCCTTTGCCTGGCCGCACCCGACGGGACGCTGCTGCTGGAGGTGGAGGGTCGCTGCGAGGGCTCGATCACCACAGAGCCCCGCGGTGACGGAGGCTTCGGCTACGACCCCGTCTTCGAGGTGTCGGGCACCGGCCTCACCTTCGCCGAGATGCCGCTCAGCGAAAAGAAGCATCACGGGCACCGGGGGCGGGCTTTCGCCCAGCTGGAACCAGGCCTCAGGAAGCTGCTTCAGGCCGCCTGAACACACCCAGGTGCTCTGAGTCACGGGGTGCTGAAAAATGAGTCCTGTACGGTGACCTCTGCCGCTGACGAGGTTCATGGCCATCGCCATGACCACGGGTTACAGCGCGCAGACCGAAGGCGCACTCCTCTGCATCGAAGCCGCCTCGGACTGGGCCTTGACTTGTGTTGACCAACTGGCTGTCTCTGACAGTCACGTGATGATCGATTACGGGGCCGCCGACGGCGGTACTGCCGTCGGTCTCTGGAATCAAGTGCTGGATCGCCTGCATGGCAACCAGCCCGAGGCCCACCTGACCCTGATCGGCAACGATCTGCCGAGCAATGACAACGTCGCTCTGGCCGAGAACCTGGCCCTGCAGCTCCCGCGCCCTCCGAAACCGACGGTGCTGGTGAGTGCCCGCAGCTTCTACGAACCCTCCGTGGGGCCGAACACGGTGAGCTTCGGCTTCTCCGCCACCGCGATGCACTGGCTGAGTGCATCACCTGGCCAACTGGAGACGCATACCCATGTGCTGGCCTCAGGGGATGCGGAAGCACTGGAGCGCTTCACAACCCAGGCGATGAAGGACTGGACGTTCATCCTCGAACTGCGCAGCCGCGAACTGAAGGTCGGCGGGCGCCTCCTGACCGTGAACCTCTCCCGCGATGAGGAAGGCCGCTATCTGGGTCACAACGGTGGCGAAACCCGCAACGTGCATGACCAGCTGCATCAGATCTGGCGTGGCCTGGCTGATGCAGGCGTGATCTCCGAGGAGCAATACCGCAGTGGAACGGTTCTGAATTTCTACAAGTCTCCAGAGGAGTTCATGGCTCCGCTGAAGGACACCACCTCAGCGCCTTATCGCAACGGCCTGCGGCTGGTGAACGAACGCACGGTGTATGTGAAATGCCCGTACCGCCGCCGCTGGAACGAGAACGGAGACACCGCTGCTTTTGCAGCAGGGCTGATGGCCACCATCCGCAGCTGGAGCCGACACAGCTTCGCCAGCGTGGCAGGGGACAGCATCGCTGATCAGGTTTACAAACAGCTGGAGCAACGGATCGCTGAAGCTCCGAGTGAGTGGAGCCTGGATTACGTCGAGCACCACCAGATCATGGAGAAGGTCGCCTGATGACAACCCAAACAAGACCCACACCGAGTGTCTCGGTGCTTGCCGAGCACGTCTCGGATCACCTCTCGGTGTTCGTGGTGGCGGAGGACACCGACGCCAAGCGACCTGCCAACGGTGGCCTTCGTCTTCTCAATTACCCCAGTGATGAAGCCTGCATCGCTGATGGCGAACGTCTTGCGGGGTTGATGACCCACAAGCACGATCTCTACGGCACCGGTTTCGCCGGCGGCAAGATCGTGGCCCGGGCCTCGGAGCCTGCAGCGGTCAAGGATGAACTGATCAACATCACCGCCGAGCTGCTGCAGTCGCTCGACGGAGCCATGATCACCGGCTGTGACCTCAACACCAGCCTTGAGGACATGGAGCGGCTGACCGAGCTCACACCGCACGTGCTGGCTGCGGTCGGCAGTCCGGTGGATGCCAGTGCTGCAACGGCTCACGGCACCCTGGGCGCCGTCGAAGCCGTGCTGGAGACGGACCTGAAAACTGCCAAGCCCGGTCGCGCCCTGGTGCACGGATGCGGCGCGGTGGGAGGCACCGTCGCCCGCGCCCTGGTGGACCACGGCTGGACGGTCTTCACCGTGGATCTCAGTCGTGAACGGGCTTCAATACCCGGCGCGACGCCGCTGCCGCAGGGATGCTCCTGGTGGGAGCTGAAACTGGACCTGCTGCTGCCCTGCTCCATCTCCGGCCTGATCGATGCAGACATGGCAGATGCCCTGCGCACCGAAGCCGTGGTCCCGGCTGCCAACGCCCCCTTCCAGAACCCGCAACTGGCCGATGAGCTGCGCCGCCGTGGCATCCGTGTGCTGCCGGATCCCCTGGTGAATGCCGGTGCCGTGATTGCCGATTCCATCGAGCGGTTCTCCCCCGAGGCCTGGAACAACGCCGGTGCGGAGGACGTGTATTCCTTCGTTCGCTGCGAGGTCCGGCAGCGAGCCGCCAACTACCTGAGTCGGCGCGATCAGGGGCTCTCGGTTGGGGCTGCTCTGGTGGACGTGGCTGAATCCAGCAGCGACCCCATCGGACTCAGCTTCGGAGATGCCGCATGACCCAACCCTCCTCTCTGCCGTCCCAGGCCGCTGTCGTCATCATCGGCGGCGGAATGGCCGGGCTCAGCTGCGCCGCCTCCCTGGCCCGTCACGGCATCGGCGATGTGGTGCTGCTAGAGGCCAGGACCCTGGCCCATGCCAGGGCGAGCAGCTTCGGAGAAACCCGGATGTTCCGCGAGATGTACTCCGATCCGGTGCTCTGCAGGCTTGCTCAGGAGGCCAATCGCCTCTGGAGGGAGGAGGAAACCCATGCCGGAGAGCAACTGCGCGAAACGCACGGACTGCTCTTCTACGGCGAAAGCTGGGATGAGGAAACGATTGAGGGATCGATTCCCGGCGCCCGCCGCGTGATGGACGACCAGGGCATTCCCTATGAAGCCCTCCGTGCTGAAAAGATCAAGGCACGGTTTCCGCTGAACCCGAAACCGGACTTCACCGGACTGTTCGAGCCCACCGCCGGCGCGGTGCGCAGTGACAAGGTGATCGCCCACTGGACCCGAACCGCCCGCAACGCAGGTCAGAAGCTGATCGAACACACCCCCGTGGCCGGCATCGATCCCGATGGCGCGGGCGTCACCCTCGAGAACGGCCATCACATCAGCGCAGGCCAGGTGGTGGTGACCAGCGGCATCTGGAGTCAGCTGCTTCTAGCTCCGCTGGGGCTGGCTCCGAAACTGGAGGTCTGGCCGATGCTCTGGGCCCATTACACCGTCGATCCGGCCCTGGCCGATCGCTATCCCCAGTGGTTCTGCTTCCAGCAGGAACGCGGGGACGACGGCGGTCTCTATTACGGCTTCCCCGTTCTCAGCCACACGGCTGATGGCCGCCCGCGGATCAAAGCCGGGATCGACTGGGCTCCCCAGGAGCTCCGCGTGGCCGAGCCCAATGCCATGGCCACGGAGCCGCCGCCAAGGCTTGTGGAACTGCTTGACACCTTTCTGTTCAACAACGTTGAAGGCGTGCAGGAGCGCGTGGAAACGGTGATGAGCCCGTACTCCATGACCAGTGATGTGAATTTCGTGCTGGATCGGCTCAGCCCGAACCTCAGCCTGTTCACGGGAGGATCCGGTCAGGCCTTCAAGTTCGCCCCGTTGATCGGGGACTCCCTGGCACGACTGGCCAGTGGGAACCAACCCGCCGTTGATCTGTCCTGCTGGAGCCACCAGCGCACAGCTGTCCGTCTCTGAGCCCGTTTTCCATGTCTGATTCCGCCAAGACCCCACGCCACTGGATCCGGGAAAGCCCTCTCTGGGTCGGCGCCGGACCGCTGCTGATCTTTCTGCTGGTGGCTGCTGTCGATCTCACCCTGGCTGAAACCTTCACCAGCGAAGGCAAAGCCTTCGTGAGTTCCCTGCTGGGAGGTGTCTGGCTCTGGATGGTTGTGGTTCTGTTCCTGATCGCCATGGGCATGGCCATCAGCCCCCTCGGCAGCCTCAGGCTCGGAGGGCCCGAGGCAAAGCCCAGCCTGAAATTTTTTGACTGGTGCGCGGTGCTGATCTGCACCCTGCTGGCAGGGGGAGGAGTGTTCTGGTCCGCTGCCGAACCGCTCACCCATTTCCAGTCCCCGGCGCCCCATTTCCAAGGCATCGAAGGCAGCAGTGCGGCTGCGGTGGATCCGGCTCTTGCGGTCAGCTTTCTCCACTGGGGTTTTCTGGCCTGGGCTCTTGTCGCCACCACCGTGACGATCACCTTCTCGATCCTGGAGCGACGTGGTGAGCCGCTCCGGCCGCGAACCCTGCTGGTGCCGTTGCTTCCCAAAGCCATGGTGGAGGGGCCGATCGGCGCACTTGCCGACGGACTTTCCGTGGTTGCTGCCATCGCAGGTACCGTCGGACCGCTGGGGTTCCTGTCGCTTCAGCTCAGCAATGCGGCGGGAAAACTGCCGTGGCTCAGTGACACGGCCGGCATGCAATCCCTGGTTGTTTTGCTGCTGACGGCGGTGTTCGCCACTTCAACGGTGAGTGGCATCCAGAAGGGCATCAAGTGGCTCTCTGAACTGAACGTATGGCTGACGCTGGCCATGGCGAGCGGACTGCTGCTGCTCGGCCCTGGCTTGTTTCTGATCCAGCACTTCGTGAGCGGATTTGCCACCTACCTGACGCATCTTCCCCAGATGGCTCTGAACCGGACCTCCGCCAACGAGGGCTGGGTCAATGGCTGGACCGTTTTCTATTGGGGCTGGTTTCTTGGATATGCACCCCTGATGGGCCTGTTCACTGCAGGAGTCAGCCGCGGACGCACCATCCGGGAGCTGGTTCTGGCCGTGGCGATCCTCTGTCCGTTGGTGACCAACATCTGGTTCACACTTCTCGGAGGCACCGGCATGGCCCTCGAGCTGGATACGGCGGGGGCCATCAGCGGTCCCCTCGCCGCTGAGGGACATGCAGGAGCGCTGCTGGCGATCCTCCAGCAACTTCCCATCTCGGGAGTGTTCATCCTGGTGGGCCTGGTGCTGGTGGTGCTGTTCATGTGCACCAGTGCTGATTCGATGAGCTACGCCGCCGCGATGGTGGTGAGCGGTCGCCAGGAGCCCCCAGCCGCACTGCGCCTGTTCTGGGCTCTGATCATTGGCAGCCTGACGCTGGTGCTGCTGCGGATCGGATCGGGTGCCGATTCCATCGATGCCCTCCAGGCATTCATCGTGATTGCTGCCGTCCCGGTCACACCGCTCGTGCTCGGAACCCTGTGGAGCGCGCCCCGCCTGGCCTGGAAGGAGCTGTCGAGAATCAACACCCAGTCTCAGTGAACGTTGTTTGCCAACCAACAATCACTGCGTCAGGAATATATTTTCTACGTCAGTTTCAGGGATCAAAAAAGGCAGTAATCCAGCTGCATGTGCACCACGATCTCTGGATCCGGAGCTTCATCCGGCCTGAATGGCGCATCTTCTGAAGCTGTTTTCAGCATCGGCCGCGGAATGCCGCCGATGATATTCCTATTGATGCGGATCAGCTTCACCCTGGCTGCACCGATGGA
>MDSV01242295.1_pt1 | contig 12853 bp, 4 predicted proteins | sample 810851 | NCBI WGS metagenome assembly MDSV01 (sample SAMN05326640, study PRJNA326480) | marine metagenome | isolation source: seawater | place: Atlantic Ocean: North East | collected 2012 | reverse complement strand
AGCTCTAGTAATTTGTCTTCTGTTCTCTATGTATACTATATCTCCAGAGTTAGGTGCGATCTCAGGGTTTGCTTTTCCGTCTGTGAAAGAGATGTCAGCTAGTGCTGTATCTTGGTTTGCATCAATAGGACGTGCTGTCGTTGATGTAGCACCAGTCACGTTATTTGTAGCATGATCAAATGCTAGAACTTTACCATTATGTGTGTGGAGGTCGGGGGATTGGAAATACTTTAATATACCATTGGTTGCATCCCAAGAAACAACTCTACCCTTAGCAGTACCACCAGTAACGGTTTGAGTAATTTCTTCATCAACAGTATAATCGCCACTACCTGTTAGTTTAACAGCAGCAGTACCACGAAGAGTACTTGCAGTAGAAACAGTTGTAGTACCATAGTTATATGGATCTTGAATAATTCCAATACGACGGAAATCGTTATCTACAGGAAAGTCTCCAGAACCTTCAGCATAAGTTAGACGAATATTCGTCATAACTCTCTTAGCAAAAAATTCAGCAGCAAGATCAGCACCATGACCACCTTCAGGTGACATGATTACTTCAATAGCACCAGTAGCAGTTGCACCAACTGTAGCAGTTGTTGTAAGACCAGCATCAGTATATACATTACCATTAACTAAACGTACACTACCATATGTGTATCCAGTTCCAGCTGCTTCCATTTCTACAGCACTAATTGCACCACTACCATTTGTTGTAATTTTGACTTTAGCATTAGATCCATCACCATCAACACCAACATAAAGTGTTGCAGATGTAGGTAGATTAGCACCACCATCTGTTATTACAGCAATATGAACTGCACCATCAACAGCAGCAGTACCAGCATATGTTCCCATTGGAAGGAAATCACTTGATAAGAATGCTATAACATCAGCAGTACCTAAAGTGTACATATACTTCCAGATATATCCAGTAGCACTCTCAGTAAAGAGACCATTTGCATATGTACCTTGTCCAGCAGTAGGAGTGGTCTTTGGTTCATATGTTGCATTAATACCTGTTGCATTAGCAGGTGTCTGTCCATTATACAAACACTTGAACACCTCATAATTGGAGTTCATTACATAATACTTAGATCCAGATAATGCGGAAGAACCTAATGCAGTCTGTACACCAATCGCTCCACCACCACCAGGTGTGACAGAGTAATTAGGACGGTACATATCAAACTTAGGGTTTGTTGATAAACTCCAGTTGTAACGAGGAGCAACAAGACGAGCAAATGTAGATGTGATACGCTTGGCAGCAATCAAATCATCGTATACGGCAGTTTTATCAATTTGATTATCTATTGGAGCAGGAGGAGCATCTTCAGTTGCATACCTATAAGTCTTTGTCTTAGCAGTTGCAGTAGAAGTACCACCAGTTACGGTGCTACCTGCTGCTGGTGCTGCTGTAGTAGTTGTTGCAGTAACAAGGAGACTATTCGTATGAATCTCATTTATTGTAGCGGTTAAACCACCACCAGTGATTGTTTCGCCAACTTGGAAAGTTCCGCTTTGGTTGTAGATCTCTAGGTAACCATACCATTTTTGAGGTCTTCCAACGAAGAAATACATGTTGGTTGCTGACGCTTCACTAAGCGACTCTAAGAATTGCTTCGCATTGAAGATTCTAAACTTTTCTGAGATTATAGCTGCCATTGTCTAATTGCCGTGATTTTGTAAGACTGAATCTGGTTTATTTATACGTATTTAATTACGCACTTCTGAAGTAAGGTTCGTTGGTATCATGCGATTGTGCGGTAGTACCATTGACACCTCTTGTACATCCTGTAAAACGATCACTTTGTTTACCAGTATAGGTGATCTGTTCTTTTCCTAATTGTAAAGTTCCCGTTGCAGGGAAGTCAGTAGTATTTTCTGCATAAACAATAGTATCACTACTGTTTAAATTCTGGTTTATCCTTCCCAAATAATAATTTATACTTGGATATCCAACATTAAATGCATATCCAGCATCTGATATACCAGATCCACCCCAATTAGCAAAGTCTGCTAGGTCAAATCCCCAACGTGTAAACTCCTCAATTGTTAATGCGGAAACAGATACACCATTATGTAGGATGTTTCCTGTATCCATAAATTTAGCACCCTCCCACATTTGGAATGTTGGTCTTAAAGTTGTATTAGCAAAACCACTAGGAGGAGTACTCCAGAAACGATAATCTGTGAATCCAAATTGATATACAGTAACTTTCCAAATTTGATTTGAAAGAACTGGTTGAGACTCAATACTTCTATCAAGTTCAAGATGTACTTTAATAACAGGATCTGTTGATGGAGTAGAAGAACTATCAACTACAGTTGATTTAAATGTAAGAAGTAATTCTTTTGAAATTGTAAATGTTGATGCTTGATCAAGTGCAATAGAAGGAAGTTCAACTGTTATTACAGTACCCCCATAAGCAGCAGGAGATATCATTGTCTGCACTAAAGCACTGCCTGGAGGAGTTGTACTAGGAGAAATAATCCTATTGTAATCACTCTCAGCATTAACTGGACCTGGTTGTGCAACACTAGCAAATTGATTATGTAAAATTAAGTTTACAAAAGAATCAATCTTGCGATTTCCTTTCTTAATCTTATATTGTTTTGCAACAACAACTCTTGGTGCTTTAGTATATCCAGAACCACCATTAGTTAATACTATATCTACAACAGTACCATCAACAACAATAACTTCTGCTCTAGCACCACCACCTGCTTGATCCACAGGAACAAAATTCAATATAGGTGCTCTATCATAACCAGATATAGGAATGTTCTTATCCCATGTGATAGTGTCAACCGAACCACCTGATACGGTACATGTTACAGCAAACCCAACACCCTCTTCATCACCGTTATAATTTGTAGTGGCAACCGAACCAAAGAAACTATTTGAAGGATCATCTCCAGCAATATAAGTCTTGGGTTCAAAGTACTGTGGCAATTTATTAATTGTCCTGTACTCATTCTCACCATCAATCTTAATAAGATCACCCTTATTTAAATTTGCAAGACCATTCTTTCTAACATAGAATGCTTCATCTGCTTTTACTGTTCCATACAACCACCTAGATGCATTTCTCTGCATCTTATAAGTATTATCAGAATTTTTAGTTACAGTTACTAATGTAGGTAAAGTATTGATTGATATCTCATCACTATAATCATCTAAACCAGAAAAATATGTTGCTATAGATGTATCAACATCAGGATTAAATCCTGCTATCTGAACAATTAAATCATCATTGCTGTCAATAATATAACTCTTAAGACTACCAATGAATTTCTTTACTCCACCAACTTTTTGATATACAACCATATCAGTTTCATTAAACTTACCCCACCATGTCTTAAATGCATCAAATGATCCAGAAGTACCATCAAAAGTAAGTTTTATTTCATTGAAGTATTCACCTCTTTCATAATCATACAAAGTAATACTTTGTGAAAGATCTCTACCATAAAGATATAGTATTTCAATATTATTTTCTTGGAAAATCTTCTTAGAGAACTTAATACTAGGACCATTAATAGTGTATGAATCCTTATCCCTTTGTAATACTCCATCAATGAATACAAGAGCAAACTCAGGATCAGTTACATTAATAACTTCATTATCAGTACTATTCAGCATCAAGAAAGGACCATTGGATCCTGTTGGGATATCATTCTTATCAATTTCACATCTTAAATAATTTCCTATGCTGTAAGCAAAGAACTTATCAATTGCTATACCTTCCTGTAATGTCTTTGTATTTACTCCTTGAGCCCAAATAGGTGGACTAGTAAATACAACCTTATTTGGTACAGATGTTCTATCAATGCTATAAGCAGAATCATGTTGTAAAACACCACTAATACCAATTAATAGATTTTCATTAGGATCAGTTGATACACCTGTACCATCATCATAATATAATTCAAAAATCTTATTCTTACCATCAATATAATCAGGATAAGATAATGGAACAGTACCAACACCTCCACCAAGAGTTTTCTCTATAATTTCACCAAGAGTTGTTAATGCAGATACAACATCAGCACACTTATCAGTAGCAGGATCAACTGTTATATTTGAATTGGCATATGGTGTGACAGTTGTATAAGTGCCTGTAGGAAGAGTATTGTTAATTGCTAGTTTAGCAAGACCTACAACATGGTTGTATGCTTCTGTGGTCTCTTGTTGCTCTCCTATAATATAATCTAATATATCGTTATTAAAGTACTTCTCAATGGCAGTAACAGTGTAGTAGTTACCACCAAATCTCACATCATTTGCCAAAGCATCAACAACAAATCCAATATCCCTATAACACTTAGATTCTATAGTTCCCCAAGTTAATGTTGGGAATTTATTTTTAGCCCAACCAAGAGTTTCTGATTGGATATATTCTCTATTACGCTCAAGTTGATTATAAGCATCAATCCATCTTCCACTTTTCTGGAATATATTCTTAATCTTTCTAAGATACTTAGCATTCAATGTATCAGTCTTGAACTGATAGTTCTTACCATAAAACTTAACTCCAGGTACTGCTTGACTATTCTTAGTTACTGCACCCAATGGAGGTTGTGCAAAAGTGATATTACTTCCAGACACAGTATATGCAACTCCAGGTTCTTGGAATATACCATCAAGAGTAATTAATAATGCTTGTGCATTGTATGGAGTAACAGAGTTATTATTTTTATCAAGAATACCAAAGGTTTTTGTTCCTGCAAGATTACCATTATTTGATAATGCTCCATCAAATGCAGCACTTAATTTAATTTCAGTTGCTTTAATCTCAGTAGTATTTGTAGCATCCTTTGCTACTGATCCAACTCCATCTTCAACTGTAGTAGTCTGTGCTGATACTATATGTTGAGTAATTTGTTTTCTAACACTCTGTACTGTGATATTGGATTTAAGTTCTACAAAACTATTATGAGTAGTAACAGTACTAGAACTCATAGGAATCTGAGATGAAGATTCTATATCAACTTCACCAAATAATTTAAATCCAGCAGGGTGTGTGGTTTCCTTTATTAAAGATCTCCAAATATTCATTGGAGTATTGGATTGAATTAAATATGAAAAATCTTGATAATAATATGAATCATGGATCTTCTGATTCTGATCACTTATCTTACCAATATCGGAATTATACTTACCAATGTTATCAAAATATGTTTTGATAACAGGAGTAAATTCAGTATAACTGATACTATCAAGAGTTGCAGTCTTACCTCCTGCTAATCCAATAATCTGTTGCTCCTCTCTAAAGATACCTGTAACATTTGATACATTAAGTATATTAGAACCTTTTCTCCAAGAAGTTACTCTTGCTCTAGCAACTTCAGTTGATCCAGATTTTTGTACTACATATTCACCTACATTAAATCCATCAATGGTGAAATTAGACAAACTGAAAATATAATTTGATCTAACACTAGATTTTATCGTTTGGTCATTATGATAAGATCCTCCATTATTTTCAATTTTTATAGTTCTAGGAATACCAATATCAATGCTATTTAAATAACAACTTATATTATTATCAATATTACCATCACTATCATAGATACCAGTTACAATAGGAATTTTCTTATAATCTCTACCAATATTAATAATCTTGACTGAATTAATTCCACCCACTGAAAATAGTGATTTAGAAACATATGTAATAGTTCCTGTACCATCATGAGATGCTTTTATACCAGTAGAATATAGAATTCTATCGCTAGTAATATACAAAGCAATTTTAGACCCCTGTAATGAATCATTGATTACATTGAAATATGATTTTTCTGAATTAACAAGACCATCTCTATCATAATAGTAATACTTCTTATATGGAGATTGTTTTTTAACACTATAAGTGTTAGTAGAAACTCTTGATCCAAATCCCAACTTAAGATCAACCCATTGATTGTTTATCTGAGTGGTTTTCTCTGATGTAACAAGATTAAAGTTTCTACTTGGAGAAATATCAAAACCAACACCACTCATAGAACTATGAGATGTGTCAAACTTATATTTGTAAAATTCTTTTACATCTAATACTGGATTTCTTACAAATGTTGTATTATCAGAAGAAAATTCAAAATAAGTATCTGGACTAGTAACTGAATTTATCTGTATTAATTTCTTATCTGTACTATTATCATAAAATACAGTAGATAAAGATATATTATTAATTGATGAAGTAGTCTGATCATAATCCCATACAAATACTGCTTTTTGAGTAGATGCATCATATGATAGTACCTTAGCATCTTTAACAGTATTGCCTACAAGATGATTAAGAGGAATATTATATCCATAATTATAAACTGATATAGTAGCACCATTAAAATGATCAACTGCTATAGTTGAATTCTGTGCTCTTGCTACAGTTAAAGCAGTACTAGACTTAGCAGTAACCTTTACAATTTCACTACCAATCTGTAAACTATCATCAATTGTAATCTTATCAGCATTGGCAACATTTAATATATTGTTCTCTGCTGCAAAACCTACATGATCAACACGCAATCTAAGATCTGGCTTAGTAGATGGGTTTGATTTACCCAAATCAGATGCTCCAGCAGTAAGAATATCAAATCTATTATATCCTGTTCCTTTATTAGTTAATGTAACACTACTAACAACTTTAGCACTAGAAACAACTATAGTTGCTTTAGCACCAGATCCTGCTCCACCAGACAGTGCAATGTCATTATATGTACCAGCAGTATAATCACCACCACCATTTAATATAGTAGATCTTCCAATACTATCATCGCTAAGAGTCGTTGCTATAACTGAGGTTTGAAGGATTGCTTCTTGATAAACTCTTTTCCTTACATAATATGTTGTTGTAGATGATGCATCATCTGGATTAATATCAACATTAATTTCTTCACCAATAGCAACACCATGTGCAGTAGATGTAGTTAATAATGCTACATTATCTTGTAATTTAAAGATAGAAAGATTTTCACTTAAAGATGTTGTAGAAACAATTTTTGATCCAGTAGTATTAATTAAATTAGAACTAGTTAAGAATAAAGTAGTAGAAACACTAAATGTACCAGTTAAAACTTTTACTTTAACATTATTCTGATCTATAGTTGTTTCAAGTACTTCACCTGTTGCTACTGCTGTTGCAATACCATCACTAAAAGATAAAGTAGCACCTTTAGTATAAGATGATTTCTGATCAAGTATAAAATTAAGTACTTTGGTATTTGATGATAGTACATCTGTACTATTAAAGGTTCCTGCTACTGCACGTAGAGCAAAATTCTTAGCAGAGAATACATTACCAACTATCTTTCCTGTAGCACCTGTATTTGTTTGTGTGATGGTATCCCCATCAAAAAGATAACCATTATTAGTAAGTTCAATATAAAGTGCTTTAGTGGTTTGAGATTCAAGTGATGATACCGTTTTTCCTTTAACTGATTCTATCTCACCAGCAACATCCAATCCTTCAGTTCCACTATTATCAATAACCAATCTACCACCAACAGAAAAATTAGTTCCGCTACTAAGGATTGTAGCAGATGATACAGTTCCTCTTGTTACATCTTCAATTTTTGCTACTGCTTGTACACCATTCTTAGATATACCAGAAGTCCTCAATCTATTTGCACCTATTGGCAAATCATCCTGAGTCATTTCAGAATTGTAATTGGAATCTAGGGGAAGTGAATAATAATTCTTTCCTACAAGATATGGAAATAATGGATCTCCATTACCATCAACTGTAGTAAAATATGCATAGGTTCCATCAGGATATTCTGGTGTAACACAGAAACGTCCATTATTCTGATCCAATGTGCCAGATGCATCAGTAAAAGTATAATCGTCAATAAATGTACCTAAAGGGTATGTTGTTATACTTGGTCCTACCCTAGAAGAATTTCTTGAATAACTAGAGCTCATCTGTAGAATGGCACTAGAAGCGTCTAGAGGATCTGTATATCCATAAGCACCGTATATGGGGTTGCCATCATATGCAAACCCCAGAATCGGTGAATGAGATGATCCTGTGTCATTTGCTCTTAACGTAGTAGGAGATGCATAATAAGCATATCCATAACCTTTAGCAGAATCAAAATTCTGGAACCAATATCCATTCTCAGAGTCTACATTATTTTTGTTTATAAAATACTTGTCCTTTCTCCACTCTTTAATAGTTGCAGTTGCAGTTGCACCAGAACCAACAGGAATTAAATCAACTTGTATATTTGTTTCTGTATAATTTGTACCACCATTAACTATGGTAAATCCAGTTACAGCACCAGTACTTGAAACTGTAGCAACATAATCAGCAAATCTACCCTTTCCTGCATTATCAGTTATTCTAACTTCAGGAGGAGTTGAATAGTATTCTCCAGCATTAGTAACATTAATACTTGTAATTACACCATTAGTAATTACAGCAGATGCAGTAGCATTTCTTCCAGATACTATCTCAATAGTAGGAATAGCAGTATATGCCCCTGCATTTGTAATAGTTATTGATTCAACTACCTGTCCAGATAATATTGATTTTGCTTTATTAGATAAACCATCAACTAATACATATGGAGCATCAATATATCCATTACCACGAGCATTAACAGTAATCTTTTGAAGAGCACCATTGTATACAACACTTGAATCTTTATATCCTGCAAACGGTATACCATTTGTAGCAATACCTACATCTCTATACTTAGTCTCATAAGTCTCAGTTGTAGAAATAGGAGTCTTTCTAATAATTTTTAATTGTTTCTGATCTTTTATGTTAGCAGGTTGGTTAGTTGTTCCTACTGTATGAGAAGGAAACCCAGACGAAGCTATGTAATAACCTTCACCATCTTCATAGATGGATGATACGTTAGTGTTTAGATCACTGATAAGAGGAGAAGCACCAGGCAACGCCCATCTAAGATTATTCTGTGAATCAAAAATCTTTACATCATTTGTTAAGAATCCAGGATCTGATATTTCAAGTATATCACCTGCATTTGAGTATGGTGCATCTGTCTCATTAGTCGCATTATATAAGACACCATAGACTAATAGAGTTACATTAGAACCAGATACATTTGCTCCATATGTTACTGTAGTACCTACAGGATAAGTTGTAGTACCCTCTCTTGTCTTTATTACAAACTGATTAACATTTTTATCTTCAAATGTAAATTTTTCATCGTCAATAATAAACTCACCTTTCTTATCCCAACCCATCGTAGATTCTACATCAATCCTATCACCTACAGTATCACTAATAAGAATAGACTCAGTTAATTTAGTTCTTGCAGCTGTGGAAAACTCTCCATTTACACTTGCTTCGTTAAGTATGATCTCATATAAATCTTCCCCATCATACTTACTATCATAACGTACATTATCAACAATAGCAGAAGCATGTATACCACTGGTTTGTGTAATCTTTTTACCTATAAGATCTGTTACTGTACCTGATAGTACTTTAACTTTAAGAGAATAATTATTAACCCAAGTAGATTCAGAACTCTTTAGTGTAAAATCTCGTGGATATGCAATCTCTGGTTCTGGATCATCCTTGACCAAACACTTGAATAAGAATTTAACAGACTTATCAGTTCCCTTTGATTGGTAAAAAGAACTTATATTTTTAATAAGAGTTCTCTTATCTACAGCATCATTCAAATATGCTTGTGGAAAATCATTTAAGTACTCACTTTCAAAACTTTTAATTAATGCATATAAGAAAAAGTTACTAATATTTTGTACCTGAGATCCATTGGTATGACTGGATGCTTGAGTAGTAACAAATGTACTTGTGGAATAAAGATCTCCTAATTTTGTATTACCACTTACACCACGACTAATTTCTTTAAACTGAGTATCTGTTCTACTCTTATAGAAACAGATCTCATCATCTATCTTAAAGTATCCACCATTTTTAGGGAAAGATGAAGCATCTGCTACAGTTATAGTAGTATCAGAAGGATTGATCAATCCACTTACAGTAGTACTCTGTTTTAATATATTATTCTCGTAGAAATCAATGTCACGATAAGTTTCAAGGTTCTCAACTATATCATACGGTTGACCTTGTAATTCTAATTGCTCATAGTACTTTTGTATGAACTTACCAAAAAGTTCATACTCTTCGTTGATGAAATCAGGTAGTTGAGAATCAACTAAGAATGAAATCTTATTCGCAGTCTTTGACATCTACTCTTCTTTATAAGCGACGAATTTACTCTTTGACACATCTACATCTAGATATGCCTCACGCTTAACTTCAATATCCTTATTAGCAGGTTTAACTCTTAACTCAATACGATTGTCGGAAAAAGTACCTTTAAGGATAGTAAAGTCTGTCATCATTATTTCACCGTTAGTGTAATCAACAGTTCCTACTGAATCATTCAATAGAATCTTGTCACCACTTACAGGGTCTAGTCTATATAGTACCAATTTACCACTTCTATCCTCTAGATATGAGGTATAGGTAGGGAACTCAAATACAGTCATACCCGTTGATGATACAACAGGATTGTTACAATCTACTAAGAAAGGATTCTGATAACATACTTCATAGAAAGCAGATGTATTAATCTGTGCTATGAAATCCTTTCTCATAGTAATGTCAGTATCATTGGAATTGATAGAAATATCGGAATTATCAATAACACCAATAAATTTACTATATCTGAACTTACCATTAAACTTCTCAGTCTGAGATGTCTTAAGATATTCAACTATCGCATTAGATGACTTAGTTGCTATCTCAAGTGGAAGTAATTGAGTCTTTGTTCCAGTGTAATAGATTTTACTGGTTAACTCCAAATACAGTATAGAAGGATCAACAAACTCTGGTCTTATAGAAGCAACAGTATACTTCTTAAGTTCTGATGTTAACTCATTTTTAGTAAATGATGAGAGTGAAGCAGCCTCAGTGGGTTTTACAGAAAGAAATACTTTACCATATGCAGGTGGTACTTGTTCTTCACCACCAAACACTATAACGTCACTAGTTGCTGGATATAGATTTCTTACAATTGCTTTGTAGTCATTACCAGTTACTGCTCTATTCTGTGATCCATAGAACTTAGGAGCATTATATTTAATTTTATCAATAGTCTCAATATCAGCACCACCAGATGCTATAGAGGATGCAGTAAGAGATGTAACAGCAAACGGAAGAGTTATGGTAGTACCATTCTCATCTTCCATAAGACCATTAAAGGTAAAAGTCTTCGCACCATTAGTAGCAGTACCATTAGTTACGATATAACTTAATTGAACTACATTATTATCTTCTAACTTCTTACCTAATACACCATCACCAAAAAATATCTCATACTTCTCATCTTCAATCTCATTGATAAAGTATACCTTATCACTTGCACCAATATCTAATATATTGTTTGCTACTTTATAATCAGTGAATATACTTGAGTTTGCTGCCTGAAATACTCTTACATTTAATGTATTAGTATCAATACCAGCATTTTCAATTATAAAGCGTTGATTCTTAATACTAGTATCAACTACTGTATTACTGACAAGTTGAGAACCTTCATAGATTGGTACTCCTGTGAATGTTGCAACCTTATTAACAACAGAGACCTTATTATCATCCTTTAAGATATAACGATATAGACTGCCATCATAGTTAGTTACAAATCCACTACCTGCTTTGAGTGATACTTCCGCAGGTGCTGTACCAGTGAATGTGAGTGCCATATCAACAGCCGCTTGAGGTGCTGTAATGGATTTGGGCGTATACCCAAGTTGTTTCGCAATTGATACCACATTATCCCGTAGGGTTGCGGAATCTAAGAACGTCTCATTCACTACCATGTTGGTGTTGAATGCGGTGTAATACGTATTGTACGCCATTACATCCAGAATCTGACTAATTGCAGATCCTTCAAAGTCGTAATCAGTGAAATCTGACTGTGCTCTCATATAGTCTTTGAGAGCTGTCTTGATGTCAGCGAAGTCTAGGTTGTTTAACTGGGTATATGGCATTATCTCGTCCTTGCAAGGAAGAAGTCTACGGCTACTGGTGGATCGTCTGTTCCTCTTATCTCATACGTCATTTCAACATCAAATCCATTATCATCAAAGTTCGGTGTCGCACTAAGATTTAAAATACTGATCCTTGGTTCCCATCTATCTATGGTATATCTTATATTACCTGTGATCTGACTAGCAGTACCAAAATCAAGAGGTTCAAACAAATAACTTCTTATATCAGATCCATAATCAGGATTCATCAATCGTTCACCCTTATTAGTCAACAGCAAATTCACAATTGCTTGCTTAATAGCAGAAGCATCCCTACTGACAACTAAATCATCAGTAACAGGATGCTTCTTAAATGTAATATTAATGTCCTTAAAGGACAGTGTACTCGCCATTGACTGACAATATAGGAAGTCAGTTATATTTAGCGACTTTTATCCTACCTTGTAAAAGGTATACTTTAAAAATAACTCTTCTCCTTTCTTAATCTCTTTAATCGTCTTCATATAGTAGATTCTACCCCAAGCTTGGTCTTCGTACCATTTCACGCAATTGGGGTCTTCAGAGTGATTTATGAACCCTCCTAGAGGCGTTCTCATTATCTCGTCTTCCACTACCACGTGGGATACACCAAGGTACATCATAGCATCAATATCTTCTTTCGCAAAAAGACCTTGACCTGCTATAGGACTATCCTTTATATGTAACTCATTTGGTAGTGCTTGGTATGTCATGTCGGAGTCTTCGGCGTTCGGGGTCGGAGACCTCCTCTAGAATTGCTTCGGATGAGTTATCACGTCACCGTGTATTTCACCGATATCATCAATGTGTGCATGATCAATATCAATATGCAACTCT
>MDSV01006808.1_pt1 | contig 12853 bp, 7 predicted proteins | sample 810851 | NCBI WGS metagenome assembly MDSV01 (sample SAMN05326640, study PRJNA326480) | marine metagenome | isolation source: seawater | place: Atlantic Ocean: North East | collected 2012 | reverse complement strand
TATTAAGCCTATGCTCAATTTTATCTCCTTTTACGGGGCTACAAACCCTCTATGGCCGCATTCGCGTTAAAATTTATTGCCCTAAGCTTATCTGAACATCTACCCCGGAGGATAGATCAAGTTTCATTAAAGCATCGACCGTTTTATCAGTCGGTTTGACAATGTCCATTAATCTCTTATATGTAACAATCTCATATTGATCCCTTGCATCTTTATCTTTATGCGGCGAAATCAAGACGGTTGTTCTCTCTTTTTTAACAGGTAAAGGTATTGGTCCATTGATAACAGCTCCTGTTTTCTTAACAGTTTCAACAATTAATTTAGCAGAAGCATCGATTAATCTATAATCAAAAGCTTTAAGCCTAATTCTAATTGATTGATTCTCCATTTCCCTATTTTTTTACCTATAAAAAATTATTTCTTACATCCCACAAATCGCGAAATGTGGCGTATTCTAAGCTTCTTAAAGCATTACTGTCAACTTTATTAAGCAGTTTTATGTATATTGTTATTATGCTGTTTTTAACTCTTCAGCAATATTTTTTGGAACTTCGCCATATTTAGTAAATTCCATTGTAAAAGTAGCTCTTCCCTGGGTTTGTGACCTTAAATCTGTTGCGTATCCAAACATCTCAGCCAAAGGAACTTCTGATGACACTTCTTTTCCAGAAGTAATATCATCCATGCCTAAAATTATGCCTCTTCTTCTATTTAGATCTCCAACAACATCTCCCATGTGCTCTTCTGGTGTGACTACCACAACCTTCATTATCGGTTCCAATAAAGCTGGTTTGGCCTTGTTAGCTCCATCTTTTAAAGCCATAGAACCTGCTATCTTAAAGGCCATTTCATTAGAATCAACATCATGGAATGAACCATCATATAGTGTTGCTCTAAGAGCTAGTAAAGGATATCCAGCAATAACTCCATTTTGCATTTGCTCTTGAATTCCTTTGTTTACTGCTGGTATGTATTCTTTAGGAATAACTCCGCCTACAATTTTGTCTACAAATTCATAATCATCATCTAATCCTAAAGGCTCAAGTTTTAGCCATACGTGACCATATTGACCTTTACCACCACTCTGTCTGACAAATTTTCCTTCAACATCGACAGATTCTTTAATTGTCTCTCTATATGCAACTTGAGGTTTGCCAATATTAGCTTCTACTGAGAACTCTCTTTTCATCCTATCAACAAGAACGTCTAAATGAAGCTCGCCCATACCAGAGATGATAGTTTGTCCAGACTCCTCATCACTTGCAACTCTAAATGATGGGTCTTCTTGCGCTAGCTTTCCTAAAGCTAATGACATTTTCTCTTGATCTTGCTTAGATTTTGGTTCAACAGCTACAGATATAACAGGCTCAGGAAAGTCCATTCTTTCTAAAACAATTGGTTTATTTGCATCTGATAAAGTATCACCAGTAGTAATGTCTTTTAATCCGATACATGCAGCAATGTCTCCTGCTCTTACTTCTTTAATCTCTTCTCTATTATTTGAGTGCATTTGTACCATTCTTCCAACTCTTTCTTTTTTTGAACGAGTTGTATTCATAACACCATCACCAACACTAAGAACACCAGAATAAACTCTGATAAATGTTAATGTTCCAACAAATGGATCAGTTGCTATTTTAAAAGCTAATGCTGAAAATGGCTCATCATCTGATGATGATCTTGTATCTGGTGTTTCTTCTTCATCGCTATTATTGTTTGGGATTACTCCTTCGATAGCCTTAACCTCATCTGGAGCTGGTAAATAATCAATTACAGCATCTAAAACTGCTTGAACACCTTTATTTTTAAAAGCTGATCCACAAAGAGCAAGAATAATCTCATTAGCTAATGATCTTATCCTAAGTCCTTCTTTGATTTGCTCGACAGTTAATTCTCCAGATTCAAGATATGCATCCATTAGCTCTTCATTAGCTTCAGCAGCGGCTTCAACCATATCTTCTCGGAGTTTGTTGCATTTATCCATTAGGTCTTCTGGAATGTCTTTTGAATCAAAAGTTAGGCCTTGATCCTCTTCATTCCAATAGATTGCTCTCATATTAATCAGATCTACGACACCTTTAAAATCATCTTCCGCACCTATGTTGTATTGAATAGGAATAACGTTTGCTTGCAATCTATCTTTAATTTGATCTACGACTCTTTCAAAATTAGCTCCTGCTCTGTCCATTTTATTTACAAATACTATTCTTGGAACTTCATAACGATTTGCTTGTCTCCAAACCGTTTCAGATTGTGGCTCAACCCCAGATGTGCCACAAAAAACTACAACAGCACCATCTAAAACTCTTAGCGAACGCTCAACTTCAATTGTAAAATCTACGTGTCCCGGAGTATCAATAATATTGATTCTGTGTTGCGGAAACTGTTGCTCCATTCCACTCCAAAAACATGTGGTTGCAGCCGAGGTGATAGTGATACCTCTTTCTTGCTCTTGTTCCATCCAATCCATAACAGCAGCACCATCATGAACTTCTCCTATTTTATGAGAAAGACCGGTGTAGAATAGAACTCTTTCTGTGGTCGTTGTTTTGCCAGCATCCACGTGAGCGCATATACCAACATTCCTATATTTATTTAAAACAGTATCTCTTGCCATAATTATCTAATTAATATTATTAAAATCTGAAGTGTGAGAAAGCTTTATTGGCTTCAGCCATTTTGTGAACATCCTCTCTTTTGCGAAAAGCTGAGCCTTTTTTTTGTGATGCATCTTGAAGCTCACCCGCAAGCCTAAGATCCATAGATTTTTCACTTCTTTTTCTTGCAGCTTCTACAATCCATCTCATTGCGAGGGCTTGTCTTCTTGATGGACGAATTTCAACTGGAACCTGGTAGTTTGCTCCACCAACTCTTCTTGACTTTACCTCAACCACTGGACTTACTTCCTCAAGTGCTTTCATAAAGACATCTAACGGATCATCTTTTGAATTCTTATTTATCTGATCAAAAGCCCCATATACAATTTTTTCAGCTACAGACTTTTTACCATCTTTCATTAAATTGTTCATAAATTTAGCTAAAACAACGTCTTTGTATTTCGGATCTGGTAAGACTTTTCTTTTTTCCGGACTTCTTCTTCTTGGCATAACTATTTACCTTTTTTAGCTCCATATTTTGATCTTCGTTGTTTTCTTCCTGCTACACCAGATGTATCTAGTGTGCCTCTAACAGTATGGTATCTAACACCTGGTAAATCTTTAACTCTACCGCCTCTTATTAAAACCAATGAATGCTCTTGAAGATTGTGGCCTTCTCCTCCTATATAGGAAGTAACTTCATAGCCACTAGTAAGCCTTACTCTGCAGACTTTTCTAAGTGCAGAATTAGGTTTTTTAGGTGTAGTAGTATAAACACGAGTACAAACCCCTCTTCGTTGAGGGCAAGCATTCAATGCTGGTACGTCAGTCTTTTTAACCTTAGGCTTTCTAGACTTTTTTATTAATTGATTTACTGTAGCCATATTAATTTTTCTTTATACGCGGCGATTTTATAGAGCATAACGTTAATGGTCAACATTATTCTTCCTTAATATCTTTTTCATCAATTTTCTGAATGTCTTGAGATAGAGCAGACAATAGTTCTTCATCTGTCATAGTTTGTTCAGTTTCACCATCTCCTTGCTTTTTAGTTCTTAGTTTGTCATGGAATTCCATACCTGTTCCAGCAGGTATCAATCTTCCAACAACAACATTCTCTTTTAACCCTCTAAGATGATCCTTTTTACCTGTAACTGCGGCTTCTGTTAAAACTCTTGTAGTTTCTTGGAAAGAAGCGGCTGATATAAATGAATCAGTAGCAAGAGATGCTTTTGTAATTCCTAGCAATACTCTTTCATACTCAGCTGGATTCTTACCACTAGCTTCAACTTTCTTATTTTCTTCTTTAAGTTCAGAATAACTAACTTGATCACCTTGAATAAACTTTGTATCTCCACCATCTAAGATAAGTGCTTTTCTTAACATCTGTCTTAGGATTGTTTCAATATGTTTATCATTAATTGAAACTCCTTGAAGTCTATAAACATCTTGAATTTCGTTAACAATAAAGTTAGTCAATTCAGGAATTCCTTTTAATCTCAAAATATCATGCGGGCTAAGTGGACCCTCAGAAATAACATCGCCCTTGTTGATTCTCTCACCTTCAAAAACATTTAATGTTCGATGCTTTGGTATTAACATTTCAGTATTTTGAGATTTTTTAGTAGCTCCTTCAGGGGTAATAACAAGCCTTACCTTGCCTTTAGTTTCTTTACCATATGAAACAACACCTGTTTGTTCTGCTAATACAGCAGCATCCTTCGGCTTACGTGCTTCAAACAAATCAGCAACTCTAGGTAAACCTCCGGTAATATCTTTAGTTTTTGAAGCAACAAGTGGCATTTTTGCAATAACCTCACCTGCTGAAATTTTCTGCCCATTTGCTAGATTTATTAGACCTTTAGCTGGCAGTGTATATATTGCAGGTTGCTTGAAATCACCAATTAATACTGGATTCTTTTTAGAATCAACGATCTCAATTGTTGGCGTCATGTCTCGACCTGCTGACGGCCTATCTGCAGCATCAATAATCTCCATACTTGAAAGCCCTGTAAGGTCGTCAACTTGTTCAGTTACGGTTATACCTGGTTCAATATCTATAAATTTAACTTTTCCTGATGCTTCGGAGACAATCGGTCTTGTATATGGATCCCATGAAGCAACCAAAACCCCGTCCTCTAAATCATCTGTATCATCAACTGCTAAGACTGCACCATAGGGAACTCTATATTGCTCAATCATCTTGCCATTAACATCTGAAATAGAACACATAGCATTTCTTGATACAACCACTTCAAGCTTGTCTTTATTAGTTACAGTTTTCATATCTTCAGAAAAAGAGACGGCACCTGCGCTTTTGTTTTTGATTGCATTATCTTCGGACGAACTTGAGGCAGCACCACCAATATGGAAGGTTCTCATCGTAAGCTGTGTACCTGGTTCGCCAATTGACTGTGCAGCCACAACACCTACTGCCTCACCTCTATGAACAAGATGTCCTCTTGCAAGATCTCTACCATAACAATTTGCACATACTCCAATAGAAGCATCACATGTCATCGGAGATCTAATTTTCAGACTTGATAAATTAAGCTCATCTATAACATTTAAAGCATCTTCATCAAGCATCGTATTTACAGCAAACAATTCTTTTCCATCTGTATCAAAAATTGGTTCCGCGATAACTCTGCCGAGAATTCTATCAGTAAGAGCTTGTATGATTTCTCCACCATCAATAATTGACGTAACTACTATTGATTCTTCAGTACCACAATCATCAATATTTATAACGGAGTCCATCGATACATCACACAACCTTCTTGTTAAATAACCTGAGTTAGCTGTCTTTAAAGCAGTATCAGCCAGACCCTTTCTAGCTCCATGAGTTGATATAAAATACTGTAATACAGACAAACCTTCTCTAAAATTCGCTGTGATTGGTGTTTCTATAATTGAGCCATCAGGCTTTGACATTAAACCTCTCATTCCTGAAAGCTGCCTTATCTGAGCTGGTGAACCTCTTGCGCCAGAGTCTGCATATATATATACAGAGTTAAAAGAAGATTGTTCAATGCTTTCTCCTTCTGGTGTTTCTGCAGTCTCTGTACTAATTTTTTCCATCATAGCTTTTGCTACTTGTTCATTAGCTCTTGACCATATATCAATAACTTTATTATATCTTTCGCCTCTAGTAACAAGACCAGATTCGAACTGTTTCTCAATTGCCTTAACTTCCTTCTCCGAATTATCAATAATGCTTTCTTTTTCCTCAGGTATAACAAAATCGTTAACACCAATTGAAGATCCAGACCTAGTTGAGAAATCAAATCCCAAGTACATAAGTTGATCAGCAAATATTACTGTTTTCTTTAAACCAGCTTTTCTATATGAGATATCAACCAATTTTGAAACAGACTTCTTATTTAAAACATTATTAATATTTTCAAAACCTACCTCATACGGGGTTATTCTCCATATAAGAATTCTTCCAACTGTTGAATCTTCAAGTGAAGTTTCACCATTAGCATGCTTTATTCTCACCTTTACAGGAGAGTGTATATCTAAACTTTCTGTTTCATATGCTCTAAGAACCTCATCAGGATTACTAAAAACTCTTCCTCCACCAGAAGAATTAGCATTATCTCTGGTCATATAATAAAGACCTAAAACAACATCTTGAGTAGGATTAATTATTGGCGCTCCGTCTGCAGGAGATAAAATATTATTAGTAGACATCATTAGCGCTCTTGCCTCTAACTGGGCCTCTAAAGTAAGAGGAACATGAACCGCCATCTGGTCTCCATCAAAATCAGCATTAAATGCAACACACACTAAGGGATGTAATTGAATTGCCTTACCTTCAATCAACTTTGGTTCAAAAGCCTGTAATCCAAGCCTGTGCAAAGTTGGCGCTCTGTTTAATAATACAGGATGTTCGCGAATAACTTCTTCAAGAACTTCCCAGACTTCAGGAGTTTCTCTTTCAACTAATTTTTTTGCAGCTTTGATAGTAGTAGCAAGCTCCCTATTTTCAAGCTTCCCGTAAACAAAAGGCTTGAATAGTTCAAGTGCCATTTTCTTTGGTAGTCCGCATTGGTGTAATTTAAGATTCGGGCCAGCTACGATTACAGATCTTCCAGAGTAATCAACACGCTTACCTAATAAGTTTTGTCTAAATCTTCCACCCTTACCTTTGATCATATCTGCTAATGATTTTAAAGGTCTTTTATTAGTACCTGTTATTACTCTTCCCCTTCGTCCGTTATCTAAAAGAGCATCTACAGACTCCTGTAACATTCTTTTTTCATTTCTAACAATAATCTCAGGAGCGTTTAATTCTAATAATCTTTTTAACCTATTATTTCTATTTATTACCCTCCTATACAAATCATTTAAATCAGAAGTAGCAAACCTTCCACCCTCAAGTGGAACAAGAGGTCTAAGATCTGGAGGTAAAACAGGTAAGATATTCATCACCATCCACTCAGGTTTATTGCCTGAATCTTTAAAAGCTTCAAGCAACTTCAATCTTTTAGATAATTTCTTAAGCTTTGTTTCTGAATTTGTTTGAGGAATTTCTTCTCTGATAATTCTTATTTCATCATCAATATCAAGCTCCTCTAATAATATCTGTACGGCCTCTGCTCCCATTCCTGCAATAAACTCATCACCATATTCTTCATATTTTTCAACCCATTCTTCTTCTGTAAGGATCTCGCCTTTTTCTAATGGAGTTAAACCTGGATCAGTAACAATGTAACTTTCAAAATATAGAACTCTTTCTATTTCTCTTAAAGTAACATTTAAAAGTAGTCCTATTCTTGAAGGTAATGATTTTAAAAACCAAATATGAGCAACTGGTGCAGCAAGATCGATATGTCCCATTCTTTCTCTTCTGACCTTAGCTAAAGTTACTTCAACCCCACATTTCTCACACACAACACCACGATGCTTCATTCTCTTATATTTGCCACATATACATTCGTAGTCTTTAACAGGACCAAAAATTTTGGAGCAAAATAAGCCATCTCTTTCAGGCTTAAAAGTTCTGTAGTTAATAGTTTCAGGTTTTTTTACCTCGCCCCAAGACCAGGATTTTATAACTTGAGGAGATGCCAAACCTGCTGAGATTGTTGTGAAATCCTCTTGTCCAGTTTTTAAAGATTTTAATAAGTCTTTCAATTTTATCTCCTAATTATCTATATCTAATTCAATGTTGATGCCTAATGACTTAATTTCTTTACTGAGTACATTAAATGACTCAGGAACATCAGCATCCATTTCATAACTTCCATCAACAATATTTTTATACATTTTAGTTCTTCCAGAAACATCATCTGATTTAACAGTTAACATTTCCTGAAGAGTATATGATGCTCCATATGCTTCGAGAGCCCATACCTCCATTTCTCCAAACCTTTGACCACCAAATTGAGCCTTACCACCTAATGGTTGTTGTGTAACTAAGCTGTATGACCCTGTTGATCTTGCATGCATTTTGTCATCTACTAGATGGTTAAGTTTTATTATGTACATGTAACCTACAGTCACTGGTCTATCAAACTTTTGTCCAGTCCTGCCATCGTATAGAGTTAACTGTCCAGACTCTGGTAAGTCTGCTAGTTTTAAAAGATCTTTGATTTCACTTTCTTTGGCACCATCAAATACAGGAGTGGCTATTGGAAGCCCGTCTTTAAGATTTTCTGCTAATTCTAAAATCTCTGTATTATTAAATGAGTTAATGTCTTCTTTATTTGCAGCATTAGCATTGTAAAGCTTATCCAAATATGACTTAAGCTCTGCTGGTTTGGCATTATTCTTAAGCATTGTATCTATTTTTTTGCCTATTCCTTTAGCTGCAGCACCCATATGAGTTTCAAGAACTTGTCCAACATTCATTCTTGATGGAACACCAAGAGGATTCAAAACTATGTCAACTGGATTACCTTCATTATCATATGGCATATCTTCTACAGGCATTATTTCTGAAATAACACCTTTATTACCATGCCTTCCTGCCATCTTATCACCAGGCTGGATTCTTCTTTTAATAGCTAAATAAACTTTAACTATCTTTATAACACCAGGGGCTAAGTCATGACCTCTTATGATTTTAGATTTCTTTTCTTCAAATCTTGATTTTATATCCTTGATATATGCCTTATAAAGAACTTCGGTTTCTTCTATAGTCTCATTAACATTTTTAACATCTAACCTAATTGAGAAAATATCATTAAGTTTTAATGATTCTAATTTTTCTAAGGAAAGTGTTTCTCCCTTTTTGATACCATTTCCTTTTACAGCTTTCTTATTCTTAAGCAGCTCACAGAGTCTAGTTTTTGTAGCCTGTTCAACAACAGCCGCTTCATCATCAGCATCTTTCTTTGATTGATCTAGATGATCTTGTTCAATGGCTTGTGTTCTATCATCTTTTTCAACCCCGTCTCTAGTGAAGACTTCTACACCAATAACAGTTCCCTTAGAACTAGATCTTTGAGATGTGTCCTTCACATCAGATGCTTTTTCTCCAAAAATAGCTCTTAGTAATTTCTCTTCAGGAGATAGTTGAGTTTCACCTTTAGGAGTGATTTTGCCAACTAAAATGTCTCCTGGCTCAACTTCTGCTCCAACATATACGATGCCACATTCATCTAGCTTATTTAATGAGCCTTCTCCAACGTTAGGAATGTCTGCTGTAATTTCTTCAGAGCCCAACTTTGTATCCCTAGCAATACATACTATTTCTTGAATATGTATAGATGTAAATCTATCTTCTCGAGCAACTTTTTCAGAAATCAATATTGAGTCTTCAAAGTTATATCCATTCCATGGCATAAATGCAATTCGGATATTCTGACCCAAAGCTAATTCCCCATTATCAACAGAAGGGCCGTCAGCTAAAATATCGTCCGCTTTAACAATGTCTCCTGCTTTCACTATTGGTCTTTGATTTATGCAAGTATTTTGATTAGATCTCGTATACTTGATTAAATTATAAACATCTGATGCTGTTTTAGATTTTTTGTCTGTTACTCTTACAACGATTCTTGAAGCATCAACACTTTCAACAACTCCTGAATTTCTTGCAACTATGCACACGCCCGAATCTCTAGCAACAACTGTCTCTAATCCAGTTCCCACAAGTGGCTTTTCAGCTTTGAGCACAGGAACAGCTTGACGTTGCATATTTGAGCCCATTAATGCTCTGTTTGCATCATCGTGCTCTAAGAAAGGTATTAAGGATGCTGCTATAGATACAACCTGCTGAGGAGATACATCCATTAAATCAATCCTGTCTGGAGACATTAATTCAAATTCATTAGCATGCCTAACAGCAACTAAGTCATCAATAAATTTATTATTTTTATCTAAAACGACATTGGCTTGAGCAATAACGTGCTCTGCTTCATCAATTGCAGATAAATAAATAATTTCATCTGTTACCTTTCCGTTATTAACCTTTCTGTAAGGTGTTTCTATAAATCCATATTGATTTGTTCTTGAATATGATGCGAATGAATTAATGAGTCCAATATTTGGTCCTTCAGGTGTTTCAATTGGACAGACTCTTCCATAGTGAGTTGGATGCACGTCTCTAACTTCAAACCCAGCTCTCTCACGCGTCAAGCCACCTGGCCCTAAGGCTGACACTCTTCTTTTATGAGTAATCTCTGACAAAGGATTATTTTGATCCATAAATTGTGATAGCTGGCTTGAACCGAAAAACTCTTTAATTGCAGCCGTTACAGGTTTTGCATTAATTAAATCTTGTGGGCCAAGCTCATCAGCCTCAGCCATGCTCAATCGCTCTCTAACTGCTCTTTCTACCCTAATTAAACCAACTCTGAATTGATTGGCTGTCATTTCTCCTACAGACCTAACTCTTCTGTTGCCTAAATGGTCGATATCATCGACCATATCATGACCATCACGGATATCCACAATTCCTTTCATTACTTCAATGATGTCTTGTTTATCAAGAATATGAGGGTTTTCCTTTTTCTCATTAAGTTTAAGTCTTCTGTTAAATTTCATTCTTCCAACTTCCGAAAGATCATATCTTTCTTCGTTAAAAAATAAGTTAGTAAATAGGGTTTCGGCTGAGTCTTTAGTTGGTGGCTCACCTGGTCTCATCATTCTATAAATCTCCACTAAAGCCTCTAGTCTATTAGTAGTTGGATCTACTTTGAGGGTATTGGAAATATATGGTCCTTTTGCGAGTTCGTTTATATATAAACATTTAACTTCATCTATTTTAGATTCCTTTATTTCCTCTAAAACAACTTCGTCAATTTCAGTATTAGCTGAAAATAATACCTCTCCAGTTTCCTGATTTATAATATCTTTTGATAAGACTTTTCCAATTATAAATTCTTCCGGAAAAGTAATTTCAGATGCTTTAGATCCTGTAAGTTCTTTTATGTGCCTAGCTGTTATTCTTTTACCCGCTTCAACATATACTTTACTTTTTACCTTTATATCATGAGATAAGGTTTCCCCTCTTAATCTTTCTGGTATTAACTTAGTTTTGACTGAATCTTTTTCAATTTTAAAAACATCCTCTTCATAAAATTCTGAAAGAATTTCTTCAGTTCCCATATCCAAAGCTCTCAACATAATAGTTGCTGGAATTTTTCTTCGTCTATCAATTCTACTAAAAAGAATATCTTTAGGGTCAAACTCAAAATCTAGCCATGATCCTCTATATGGAATAATTCTAGCGGAGTAAAGTACTTTTCCAGAAGAATGTGTTTTACCTTTATCATGATCATAAAAAACTCCTGGAGATCTATGGAGCTGAGAAACCACTACTCTTTCTGTTCCATTAATAATGAATGAAGCATCATCGGTCATTAAAGGGACCTCTCCCATAAACACTTCGCCCTCTTTAATGTCTTTAACTTCTTTGAAATTGCTATCTCTATCGAATAGGACTAATTTAACTTTTATTCTTAAAGGCGCAGAATAAGAAAGCCCCTGAATTAAACATTCCTGCACATCATATGTATTTTTGCCTATTTCATATGAAACATATTCTAAAGCTGCATTTCCCGAAACACTTTTGATTGGAAACAATGATTGAAATACTTCTTCTAATCCTTGTTTCTTTCTAGCTTCGGGCGCCACATCAGCTTGCAGAAATTCAGAATAAGAGTTCGTCTGAGTTTCGACAAGATTTGGTAATTCCATAACTTTGGCAAATGTTCCAAAGTTTTTTCTTATTCTTTTCTTTTCTGTATAGCTGTATGACATAAATGCGCCCTGTTAAATTAATATAGATGTGTTACTTAAGTTCGCCTGTTGCACCAGCCTCAGTAAGCTGGGCCAACATTTCTTCTGCTTCTTCTTTCTTAACACCTTCTTTTAAGGTGCTAGGTGCACCATCAACCATATCCTTTGCTTCTTTAAGCCCTAGACCTGTTATAGATCTAACTGCTTTAATCACTTGGACTTTTTGATCACCTACTGCTGATAAAACAACATCAAATTCAGTCTTTTCTTCAGCTGCTGGAGCATCATCACCGCCTGCTGCAGCAGGTGCTGCTGCTACAGCTGCTGCTGCAGTAACACCAAATTTTTCTTCAATATCTGAAATCAGATCTACTAAATCCATTACAGACATATCTTCTATTGCTTTTAAAATATCATCTTTGCTAGTTGCCATTATTTTCTCCTTATAATTTAGGCTGACGCCTCTTTATTGTCTCGAACTGCTGATAGAACTCTTGCCAGTTTGCTTGGTACTTCATTTAATAAAGTAGCAAATTTACCAACAGGAGCTTGTAAAACATTAGCAATAAGGCCATATGCTTCATCTTTAGAAGGAAGTTTTGCCAATATATCTATTTGGCTTCCGTCTAATAATTGCCCTTCAACTACCAAAGCTTTGATTTCTAAATCATCAAAGTTTTTAGCATATGTTTTAAGCAATTTAGCTGCTGCACCTGGCTCTTCAAATGAAAAGGCAAATAAAGATGGTCCAAACAACACTTCGTCTGAGCATCCAAAATCAGTTCCTTCAAAAGCTAACTTTGCTAATGAATTTTTAATAACTTGAATATGGATACCAGATTGGTTTGCTTTATTTCTAATCTCAGATAGTTCAGAAACTTTTAACCCTCTAGCATCAGAAATAACTAAAGAGGAAGCATTTGATGCTACTTCTTTAACTTCCCTTACTATATTTTCTTTTTCATTTTTAGATAATGCCACAGCAATTCTCCAATTAAAGCCTTTCGGCTATTTGGCGACAAATTGCATAATTACAATTTGAACACCACCTACGTAGGAAATTA
>MDSV01118000.1_pt1 | contig 12854 bp, 9 predicted proteins | sample 810851 | NCBI WGS metagenome assembly MDSV01 (sample SAMN05326640, study PRJNA326480) | marine metagenome | isolation source: seawater | place: Atlantic Ocean: North East | collected 2012 | reverse complement strand
TTTTAAATATTGACATTAAGCCCCCTATTTACTTATATATATATAACATTTTATGTAAATTATTATAATATATTTTATAATATTATATTATTAAAAAACCCCATAATCATAAATGGAAAACTTAAATACCAGGCAAGAGTTACTTCTTAAAGCACTTATAGAAAGCTTTATTTCTGATGGCCAACCTGTTGGCTCTACAAAATTATCAAAAACATCAGATATAGGTATTAGTTCAGCAACTATTAGAAATGTATTTGTTGATTTAGAAGATCTTGGCTACATATATTCTCCTCACAAATCTGCTGGAAGAGTGCCGACAGAATTAGCTTACAGAATGTTTGTTGATAAAATGATCAAGGTTCAACCCGTGAATAATAATTTAATTAAAAAATTAAAGTCAAACTTGACAAAAAATATAGAAAGAAAAAACATAATAAAGAATACAAATGAGATTTTGTCAAATATAACAGGATTAGCTGGCATAATTTCCCTGCCCACACATAAAAATATTGAACTTAAACAAATTGACTTCTTGAAATTAACCAACAACAAAATATTAGCAATATTAATTAATAAGAACAATGATGTTGAAAATAAAATTATAAGTCTTGATAAAGACTATACTTCATCTGAATTACAAGAAGCATCTAATTATCTAAACACAATAATATCTGGTCAATCTATTCATCATATTAGAAAAATATTACTTAATGAGCTTGAAGATATGAGAAAAGATATGAATAGTATAATGTCGTCAGCAATAACTTTTGGGAAAAAACTTTTTTTAGATACAGAGGACAGTAAAAAAAATGATGACCTTTTTGTAAGCGGACAAACAAGATTAATGAATTGTAAAGAATTGTCAGATATAGAGAAACTTAAAACTTTATTTGACGCTTTTAGTGAAAAAAATAATATTCTGCATTTATTAGATAAAAGCATAGCATCTGATGGTGTAAAAATTTTTATTGGTGCTGAATCTGGATACAATGTTCTTGACGACTGTAGTGTAATTAGTGCACCTTATGAATTTGATGATGACGTCGTAGGAGTACTTGGTGTAATTGGACCAAAGAGAATGGCTTATGACAGAGTAATTCCCATAGTCGATATAACAGCAAAATTGTTAACTGAAGCCTTGAAAACTTCAGATTAAGCCACATATATATAATATCTAAATTTATATTAAAAAGGACCATATGAAAAATAAAGAAAATAAAGAGAATATAGAAAATTCCAAGAATTCTGTTGACGAAGTGCATGAAGAAGTTTCTTTGAAAAATGGAGAACAATTGGAGTCTAAAATTGAAAGTGATAATGAGCTGTTAATTGAGGAAAATGCAAAATTAAACGATTTGCTTTTAAGATCAAAAGCTGAAAATGACAATCTACAGAAAAGAACATTAAAGCAGATCCAACAAGCCCAATTATATTCTACAGAAAAACTATCTTCAGAGCTGCTAATAATTATGGATAGTCTTGAGGCAGCAAATAATCTATCTGAAGATCCAAATTTGAAATTAGAGAGTTTTATTGAAGGTAATAGTCTGTTACTAAAAACCACAAAAGAGGTTTTTGAAAGACTAGGCATTGAAGAAATTTATCCCCTTAATGAGGATTTTGATCCAGAATTTCATCAAGCTATGGCTACTAAGGAATCTGACGATAATGAAAATAAGGTTTTAGAGGTTATGCAAAAAGGTTATAAGCTGAAATCAAAATTATTAAGACCTGCATTAGTGGTAGTTTCAAAAATAAAGTAAATAATTTCTTGAATTATTCACTTTTGTCCATATATACAAGTTATTAAAGATATTAACTAATTAAGAGGTTTAAAAATGGGTAAAATTATAGGTATTGACTTAGGAACTACGAATTCGTGTGTATCTGTCATGGAAGGTGATAGACCAAAAATTATTGAAAATAGTGAGGGTGACAGAACAACACCTTCAGTTGTCGCGTTTACTGACGCAGAAACATTAGTTGGACAATCAGCAAAAAGACAGTCTGTTACAAATCCAGAAAAAACTGTTTATGCAGTAAAGAGATTCATTGGAAGGAAATTTTCTGATAAGGAAGTTCAAAAAGATAAAACTATCTTACCTTACAATATTGTTGAAGCAAGCAATGGTGACGTTTGGATACAAATTGATGATAACAAAATGGCCTTACCAGAAATATCTGCTAAAGTACTAATGAAAATGAAAAAGACTGCAGAGGAGTATTTAGGTTCAGAAGTGTCTGATGCTGTTATTACAGTACCTGCATATTTTAATGACTCACAAAGACAAGCCACAAAAGATGCAGGAAAAATTGCTGGACTTAATGTTCAAAGAATTATTAACGAACCTACAGCCGCTGCTGTTGCGTATGGTCTTGACCAAAAGAAAGGAGATAAAAAAATTGCTGTTTATGATTTAGGTGGAGGAACTTTTGATGTATCTATAATTGATATTTCAGACATAGATGGTGAAAATCAAATAGAAGTATTGTCAACAAATGGAGACACTCAACTTGGTGGGGAAGATTTTGATTCAAAATTAATCGACCATATAGTTGAAGAATTTAAGAAAGAGCAAAGTTTTGATCTAAAATCTGATCCTTTGGCATTGCAAAGACTAAAAGATGCAGCAGAAAAGGCAAAAATAGAATTATCGAATGGTCAACAAGCTGATATAAATATTCCTTATATCACAGCTGATGCTAGCGGTCCTAAACATTTGAATATGAAAATTACAAGAGCTCTTTTCGAGTCAATGGTTGAAGATTTAGTTATGAGAACAATTACTCCCTGTGAGACTGCTTTAAAAGATGCTAAATTATCAAAAAACGATATTAATGATGTTATTTTGGTTGGTGGACAAACTAGAATGCCATTAGTACAAAAAATTGTTAAAGAATACTTTGGAAAAGAGCCAAGAAAAGATGTCAATCCTGATGAAGCTGTTGCAGCAGGAGCTGCAATTCAGGGCGGGGTTTTAGCTGGTGATGTAACTGATGTCTTATTATTAGACGTAACTCCATTATCTTTAGGAATTGAGACTATGGGTGGAGTAATGACAAAACTTATAGAAAAAAACTCAACTATTCCTACTAAACAAAACCAAACATTTTCTACAGCCGATGATAATCAAACTGCTGTTACCGTTCATGTTCTTCAGGGAGAAAGAGATATTGCATCTGGAAATAAGTCATTAGGACAATTTAATCTTTCAGACATACCTCCTGCTCCAAGAGGTATGCCACAAATTGAAGTCACATTTGATATTGATGCAAATGGAATCTTAAATGTTTCTGCAAAAGATAAAGCTACAAATAAAGAGCAATCCATAATTATAAAGTCATCTAGCGGACTATCAGAAGATGAAATTGAAAAAATGGTTAAGGATGCTGAGCTTCATGCTGAAGAAGATAAAAAATTCCAAGAATTAGTTTCCCTAAAAAACCAGGGAGATGCTTTAGTCCATGCAACCAATAAATCGCTTGATGAACTTGGTGAAAAAGTTACTGAAGATGATCAAAAAAATATTAAGGAAAAAAATGAAGCTCTCACAGAAGCATTGAAAACTGAAGACAAAGATTCAATTGAGAAGTGTATAAAAGAACTTTCTGAAGCTTCTTCAAAAATGGCTGAAATGATGTATGCTGAACAAGCTGCAAAAGCTCAAGAGAATGCAGAATCTTCAACAGATGGATCAAATACAAATTCTGAAAATGATGCAGACGTTGTTGATGCAGAATACAAGGAAGTTAATAACGATAAGAAATAATTTAAGAGTGTAACATTTGATATGGATTACTATGAGATTTTAGGTCTTAGTAAAGGCGCTTCTGATGATGAAATTAAAAAAGCTTTCAAGAAAAAAGCCATGAAATTTCATCCCGATAGAACTGGCAACGATAAAACTGCCGAAACAAAATTTAAAGAAGCAAAAGAAGCATACGATGTACTTTCAGATCCTCAAAAAAAATCTATGTATGACCAGTACGGAACGGCAGATTTTGGAGGGGGTTTTGGTAGTGGAGGCTTTAGCGGTCGTTCTCAGGGAGGTTTTAATGCTTCTGGATTTGAAGACGTTTTTGAGGATCTTTTTGGAGATATTTTTGGTGGAGGTCGAGCGAGAAACCCAAATCGAGCATATAAAGGTGCCGATTTAGAGTATCATCTTCAGTTATCTCTTGAAGAAGCAGCTTTTGGAGTCGAAAAAGTTGTAAAATTTAGAACAAAAAATGAAGATAAAGAAATTTCAGTTACGATACCTGCTGGTGTTGATAACGGTGACAGAGTAAGACTCTCTGGAAAGGGTGAACCTGGTATTAATCAAGGGCCGCCAGGAGACCTTTTTATTAGAGTAGTTCTAGAAAAACACTCAATATTTGAAAGAGATGGGAGTAATTTATACTGTAACGTGCCAATCTCTTTTGCCGAAGCTACATTAGGCGCAGAGGTTGAGATTCCAACCCTAAGCAGCAATAAAATCTCAATTAATATTCCTCCAGGAACTCAAACAGGAAAGTACTTTAGATTAAAAGGAAAAGGAATAAAATCAGTAAGAGGAGGAAGTGTTGGAGACTTAATGTGTTCAGTTCAGATTGAAACTCCTGTAAATTTATCAGATGAGCAAAAAGATATCCTATTACAATTTGAAGAAAAATTAAAAAAAAGTAATAAGAGACATAGCCCAAAGTCAGAATCCTGGATTGATGGGCTAAAAAATTTCTTTAAATAGTAATTTTCTTTTAGTACTAATCAAACTCTATGTTAATATAATGTAATTTTAACATCTTAAAAATTTACAATGTCTATAAGCGTCTGCGTACCTGGAATTACAGGAAAAATGGGAATGGAGATAGCAAATCTCATCTTATTAGATAATTCTAATATAATACTATCGTCAGGGATTGTAAGAGATGAAGAAAATCTAAGCAAGAATTCATTTAATTTTGATAAAGAAATTATTACCTCAAATCTAGAATTTGCAATTAGAAATTGTGAAGTTTGTGTTGATTTCACAAGGCCAGAATACTCGATGCAAATACTAGAAGAGTGTATTAAACAAGATAAGAGATTAGTAATTGGAACAACAGGGTTTTCAGAAACCCAAATAAAAGAAATAGAAATAGCTAGCAAAAAAATTTCTATTCTAAAAGCTTCTAATATGAGTATAGGAATTAATCTATGCTTAAAACTTGCTGAAAGAGTAACTTCCTCTATAGGAGATAGTGCTGATATAGATATAATTGAGCATCATCACAAGCATAAAGCTGATATGCCGTCCGGGACATCACTAGCATTTGAAGAAGTAATAAAAAAAAATTTATCAGAAGAAAAAAGTATAAACCATCATTGCTTAAGAGTTGGTAATGTCGTAGGAGATCATATGGTTAAGTTTACTTTAGAAAATGAGTCAATAGAAATTAATCATAAAAGTTTTGATAGAAAAATATTCGCAGAGGGAGCAATTTTAGCGATTAAATGGATTTCAAGTAAAAATAAAGGTTTGTATAGTATGAGTGATGCACTTTCACTATAAAACTAATCGTATTTATAAAATGACAAATAGGAAAAACTTTTGCAACAAGCAATTTTAATCTTAGAGAACGAAAAAATATTTTATGGTAAATCTGTAGGATACAACAAAGACTCTTTTGGCGAAATAGTATTTAATACAGCAATGACCGGATATCAAGAAGTTATTTCTGACCCATCCTATAAAAACCAAATTGTAACATTTACTTATCCTCATATAGGAAATGTTGGAGTTAATAAAGAGGATCAAGAATCAAATTCATCTTATGTAAGTGGGTTAGTCTTAAGTGAAATTCCTACAGATTCATCTAACTGGAGGTCGACGCAAGATTTATCAAGTTATTTAAAAGATAAAAAAATAGTTTGTATTGCAGAATTAGATACAAGATATATCGCTTCATTAATTAGAAATAAAGGGGCAATGAGTGCATGTATTATTCATGATAAAAAAAATATCAATAAAGCAAAAAAGAAGTTAGCAAATTACTCAGGAGTAAGTGGCGCTGAACTGGCCTCAAAAGTCTCTATAAGAAAAAAATATAGTTTTAAGGAAAATATTTTTCAATATGTTGAAAAATCCCCAAGTAAAGAGAAAAGATTTAAAGTCATAGCTTACGATTTTGGTGTGAAGAAAAATATATTACGTATTTTAAATTCTATGAATTGTGAAGTGAAAGTTGTTCCTGCAAAAACAAAAGCTGATGAAATTTTATCTTACAATCCTGATGGTATATTTTTGTCTAATGGGCCAGGAGACCCTGAACCATGCAAATTTGCAATTAAGTCTATCCAGTCTCTCTCAGAGAGTAAAATTCCAATATTTGGAATTTGTTTAGGTCATCAGTTAATCTCACTAGCGAGTGGAGCTAAAACTAAAAAAATGAAATATGGACACCATGGTGCTAATCATCCTGTTTTAGATTTAAAAACAGGAAAAGTTATGATTACAAGTCAGAATCATGGGTTTGTTGTTGATGAAAAGACACTACCAGATAATTATGAAATTACGCATAGATCTTTATTTGATAATACAATCCAAGGGATAAAGCATAAAAAACTACCTATTTTTAGTTTTCAAGGACATCCTGAAGCATGTCCGGGTCCACAAGACGTCAACTATTTATTTAAAGATTTTATAAAATTTATGAAGAAGAAGAATGCCAAAAAGAAATGATATAAAAAAAATATTGATATTAGGAGCAGGACCAATAGTTATTGGACAAGCTTGTGAGTTTGATTATTCTGGTGTGCAAGCATGTAAAGCTTTAAAAGAAGAAGGTTATTCAGTTGTTCTTGTAAATTCAAATGTAGCTACAATTATGACTGATCCTGAGATGGCTGATGCAACCTACATTGAACCTATTAATCACAAGATTGTAGAAAAAATTATAAAATTAGAAAGACCTGATGCAATTTTACCTACAATGGGTGGACAAACGGCTTTAAATTGCGCCTTAGATTTAGATAGGTTGGGTATTTTAAAAAAATATAAAGTAGAAATGATTGGTGCTTCAAAAGAAGCGATTGATTTAGCCGAAGATAGAGCACAATTTAAACAAGCAATGAAAGAAATTAATTTAGATTCAGCAAAATCATTTATTGTTCATAACTTTGATCAAGCAATAGAAAAACAAAAAAAAATAGGATTTCCAATAATAATTAGACCATCTTTTACCTTAGGAGGTAGTGGTGGTGGTATAGCTTATAACATGGAAGAATTTATCGAAATTTCAACAAGAGGCCTTGATGTTTCTCCCACTACGGAAATTTTATTGGAGGAATCTTTGTTAGGATGGAAAGAGTATGAAATGGAGGTTGTTAGAGATTCTAAAGATAACTGCATTATCATCTGTTCAATTGAGAATTTCGATCCCATGGGTGTTCATACTGGTGATTCTATAACAGTTGCTCCAGCACAAACATTAACTGATAAGGAATATCAAATAATGAGAAATGCATCTATAGCAATTTTAAGAAAGATTGGAGTAGATACGGGAGGCTCTAATGTTCAATTTGCAGTAAACCCTAGAAATGGAAAACTAGTTGTCATAGAAATGAATCCAAGAGTATCAAGGTCCTCTGCCCTAGCATCAAAAGCTACCGGATTTCCTATAGCAAAAATAGCTGCAAAACTAGCTGTAGGTTATTCACTTGACGAACTTAAGAATGAAATTACAGGTGGTGCTACGCCGGCATCATTTGAGCCAACTATTGATTATGTAGTCACAAAGATTCCAAGATTTGCTTTTGAAAAATTCCCTAATGCAAATAATAGACTTACAACTCAAATGAAATCTGTTGGAGAAGTTATGTCCATAGGAAGAAATTTTCAGGAATCATTGCAAAAGGCACTCTCAAGTTTGGAACTAGATATAAATGGACTTGATGATATCGAAGAATTTAAAAGCTTAGATACTTCAAACTTTGAATATGAATTAAAAGAACCAGGGCCAAGCAGAATTCTTTTTGTTGCGAGAGCTTTTAGGAAAGGTTATTCAGTAAAAGAAGTATACGAGATATCAAGCATCGACCCTTGGTTTTTACAACAAATTTTTATTTTAGTTGAAATAGAAAAAGAAATAGCTAATAAAAAAATAAATAATATTTCTTCGGAAGAACTTTTATTCTATAAAAAAAAAGGTTTTACAGATTTGAAAATTGCTTCTTTACTAAATACAACGCAACATAAAATTAGAAAAAAAAGAGAGAAGTTTGGAATTAAGCCGGTATATAAGAGAGTTGATACTTGTGCAGCAGAATTTCCAACAACAACTTCTTATTTATACTCTACTTATGAACAGTTCTGTGAGTCTTTCCCAACAAGTAATAGAAAGATTATAGTTATAGGTAGTGGACCAAATAGGATTGGACAGGGTATTGAATTTGATTATTGTTGTGTGCATGCTTCAAAAGCAGCTCAAGAACTAGGTTATGAAACTATAATGATAAATTGTAATCCGGAGACTGTATCAACAGATTTTGATACATCTGATAGATTATATTTTGAGCCAATTACTTTAGAAAGTGTATTAAATATAGTTAATGTAGAAAAACCTGATGGTGTAATTGTTCAATATGGAGGGCAAACTCCTTTAAAATTAGTAAATGACCTTGCTAAGTTTGGAGTTCCTGTAATTGGTACTTCCTCAGAATCAATAGATGCTGCAGAGGATAGAGAGAAATTTAAAAATATTTTAAAAAAAATTGATGTACTGCAGCCGCCAAACAGTACCGCAAGAAATAAAAAACAAGCTTTAGAGGAGGCAGATAAGATTGGTTACCCAATTATTGTAAGACCATCTTATGTTTTGGGGGGCAGAGCTATGGAAGTAATATATGACTCTCAGGAATTAAAAAAATATATAAACGAAGCGGTTAAAGTTTCAAATGATGCGCCAGTATTAATTGACAAGTTTTTAAATGAAGCTATAGAAATTGATGTTGATGCAGTTAGAGATCTCGAAGGAGAAGTTTTTATAGCAGGAGTAATGCAACACATTGAAGAAGCGGGTGTGCATTCTGGAGACTCTGCATGCGCGATTCCAACATATTCAATTAGTAAGTCACAAATAGATTTAATAAAAGAAAATACAATAAAAATGGCCAATGAATTAAATGTTAAAGGTTTAATGAATGTTCAATTTGCAATCAAAGATAATAAAATATTTGTAATCGAAGTAAACCCAAGAGCATCAAGAACAATACCCTTTGTTTCAAAATCAATTGGTATATCTGTAGCAAAAATTGCTGCAAAATGCATGCTTGGCGTAAGTATCAGGAAACAAAAACTTCCGAAAAGTATTAAATATAATTTCTGTTTTGTTAAAGAAGTTGTATTTCCATTTTTAAAGTTTCCAGAAGTAGATCCAATTTTAGGCCCAGAAATGAAATCTACAGGAGAAGTTATGGGAGTTGGAAAGAATTTCGGAGAAGCTTTTGCAAAATCCCAAATAGCAACAAATGTTGTGATTCCTGAAAAAGGAACTGCTTTCATAAGTGTAAAAGATGAGGATAAAAAATATATTATTCAAGTTGCAAAGAAACTTTTAAAATTAGGATTTAATTTAGCAGCTACACATGGAACACAAAATCTTTTAGAAGAAAATAAAATTAAATGCCAAAGAGTTAATAAAGTTAGAGAAGGAAGAACACATATAGTAGATATGATTAAAAATAATCAAATTGATTTAATAATTAATACAACCCAATCAAAACAAGCTATAAAAGATTCGTATCTTATTAGGCGTGAAGCATTAAATTATAAAGTTTGTTACACCACAACTATTGCGGCGGCAAATGCACTTGTCAGCGCTATAGATTATTCCGAAAATTTAGATGTATATAAGTTACAAGACATTTTTTAAACTTGCTTAAAAATCCTATCAACTTCATAATTACCCAATGGATAAATTTCCTATAACAATAAATGGTGAGAAAAAGCTTAGAGACGAACTTAATAACCTTACAAATATTGAAAGGCCAAAAATTATTGATGCCATTTCTGTAGCTAGAGAGCATGGTGACTTGAAAGAGAACGCCGAATACCATGCTGCACGTGAACAACAAAGTTTTATTGAGGGAAGAATTAAAGATATAAAGTTAAAACTATCAAATGCAGAAATTGTTGATCCAAAAAAAATTACTTCAAATAAAGTTGTCTTCAGCGCGAAAGTCAAACTTTATGATTTCGAAGATCAAAGAGATATAACTTACACAATAGTTGGCGATGACGAGGCTGATATTAAAAGTGGTATGGTTTCAATAAATTCCCCTGTTGCTCGATCCTTGATTGGCAAGGAAGTTGGAGATATAGCTTCTGTAAAAACACCAAGGGGTGAAAAAGAATTTGAGATATTAAATATAATCTATGGGTAAAAAAACAACTAATTGGTATAAAAGTCATATTAATGACGAGTTTGTTAAGCTTGCAAATAAAGAAAATTGGCGCTCAAGAGCAGTATATAAATTAAAAGAAATTGACGAAAAATATAATTTAATCTCTTCAAACTCAAAAATATTAGACCTTGGTTGTTCCCCAGGTGGTTGGAGCCAGTATGCGGCTAAAAAACATAAAAATATAAATATTACCGCTGTAGACCTATTAAAAATGGAAAATATAGAAAATGTTAATTTTGTACAGTCAGATATTGACGATTTTGGCAAAAATTACCTAAAAAATGGTTGTTTTGATAAAATTGACCTTGTAATGTCAGATATTGCCCCTAATATAAGTGGTATAGATAGTGCAGATGTTCCAGCAATATTAAATTTAGCTGAAATTGTTAAAGACATTGCATTAGGTAGCTTGAATGAATCAGGCAGCTTGTTGATAAAGCTGTTTCAAGGTAAAGGCACTGATGAATACATTGGAGAAATTAAGCAATCGTTTAAAAAAGTAAGAATTATTAAACCAAAAGCTTCAAGGTCAAATAGTAGAGAAATATATATGTTGGCTTCAATGCTCAAAATAAATGAATAACTTAGGATTAAGATTATGAATGATATGTTAAAAAATATGTTAGTTTGGATAGTTATAGCAGTTGTAATAATGTCTGTTTTCAATAACTTTGTCCCGCAAAAAGAAAGTTCAACTAATCTTTCGTATTCTGAATTCATCAATCAAGTCAAAAATGATCAAATTGAAAGTGTATTAATTGAGGCTGATGGAAAAACAATATCAGGCACTTATAAAAATGGCACAACCTTTTTAACATATGGTTTAAATGATCCAAAACTTGTAGATGATCTATTGGTAAATAATATTGAAATTTTAACAGAACCACCTGCTAAACCATCATTGTTCCTACAAATATTAATACAGTGGTTCCCAATGTTACTTCTTATAGGAGTGTGGTTATTCTTTATGAGGCAAATGCAAGGTGGCTCTGGTGGAAAAGGAGCAATGTCGTTTGGTAAAAGTAAAGCTAAGATGATGACAGAAGATCAAAATAAAGTTACTTTTGCTGATGTAGCTGGAGTTGAAGAGGCCAAAGAAGAAGTTGAAGAGCTTGTAGATTTTTTAAAAGATCCTTCTAAGTTTCAAAAGTTAGGCGGAAAAATTCCTAAGGGAGTCTTGATGGTAGGTTCCCCAGGTACTGGTAAAACATTATTAGCGAGAGCAATTGCAGGCGAAGCAAAAGTTCCTTTTTTTACAATTTCAGGATCTGATTTCGTAGAAATGTTTGTTGGTGTTGGTGCATCAAGAGTCAGAGACATGTTTGCTCAAGCTACAAAGCATGCGCCATGTATAATATTTATAGATGAAATCGATGCTGTTGGTAGACATAGAGGGGCTGGTGTAGGTGGCGGTCATGATGAAAGAGAACAAACTTTAAATCAGTTGTTAGTTGAAATGGATGGTTTTGAAGGACATGAAGGAACAATAGTTATAGCTGCAACAAACAGACCTGATGTCTTAGATCCCGCTCTCCTTCGCCCAGGAAGATTTGATAGACAAGTAGTTGTTCCTCTTCCAGATATTAGAGGAAGAGAGCAAATTCTAAAAGTTCACATGAGAAAAGTACCTATTGCTGACGATGTAGTACCATCAATTATTGCGAGAGGTACACCTGGTTTTTCAGGAGCAGATTTAGCTAACCTTGTTAACGAAGCAGCTCTTTTCTCTGCTAGAGCAAATAATAGTAAAGTAGGGATGAATGAGTTTGAGCTTGCTAAGGATAAAATTATGATGGGGGCTGAAAGAAAATCGATGGTTATGAGTGAAGAAGAAAAAGAACTTACAGCTTACCATGAATCAGGGCATGCAATAGTCGGGAGACTAGTTCCTGAACATGATCCTGTTCACAAAGTAACAATTATTCCTAGGGGAAGGGCACTTGGAGTAACAATGTTTCTACCTGAAGATGATAGATATAGTAATAATAAGCAACGTTTAGAGAGCCAGATTTGTACTCTTTATGGAGGTAGAATCGCAGAAGAGCTAATCTATGGGAAAGATAAAGTAACAACTGGAGCCTCTAACGATATTGAAAGAGCCACAGAAATTGCAAAAAATATGGTTACAAAATGGGGTTTATCTGAAAAAATGGGGCCAATGTCTTATTCAGATGAAGAAGGAGAAGTTTTTCTTGGTCGATCTGTTACGCAAACTAAAACAATGTCGGATGATACTGCAAATGATATTGATTCTGAAGTTAGGCTATTGGTTGATAAATCATATGCTGCAGCAACGAAGATGATTAAGGATAACATGGATAAGCTTCATGCTATGTCAGAAGCACTTATGACATATGAAACTATAGATAAAGACCAAATTGATGATATTATGGCTGGAATAAAACCTCGCCCACCAAAAGGATGGGAT
>MDSV01201261.1_pt1 | contig 12855 bp, 13 predicted proteins | sample 810851 | NCBI WGS metagenome assembly MDSV01 (sample SAMN05326640, study PRJNA326480) | marine metagenome | isolation source: seawater | place: Atlantic Ocean: North East | collected 2012 | reverse complement strand
TACACAGAATCATCTTTTATAGATTTAACACTTAACGCTTCAAGTGACACAAATGAAATGCGGCTTAGCGAAAATCCTGGTGATATTAATAATGAACCATGGATACCTTATTCAGAATCCTATTCTATGAATAGTGTAGTTGACCAAAATATCTTAACGCCAAATATTCATGAAATTGCTGTTTATGTTCAATTTAGAGATTCAAGCAATAATGATTACTCGGTTGATGCTATTAGTAGAGCAACGTATTGGAACTATACAGTCAAAACGACCAGCGGAAGGCCAACTCAATACTATTTTGAACGTACGATAAACCCAACACTATATCTATATCCTGCAGCAAATGAAGCGTACACTCTAATATACTATGCTCTTGTTCGGATGGCTGATTCGGGGGATTACACGAATAACTCTGAGATTCCTTTTCGTTTTCTTCCATGTCTTGTAGCAGGTCTAGCTTATTACATATCTATGAAAAAAGCGCCAGAAAGAATGCAAGCCTTAAAACTTTTATATGAAGATGAATTTAAAAGAGCAGCAGATGAAGATGGTTCAAGAACAAGTGTATTTCTTACTCCCTCTAATTACTATCCTACTGGTGGTGGTTACTAATGCCTAGATACGCAACAGGTAAATTTGCAAAAAGAATATCTGATAGATCAGGCATGGCTTTTCCTTACAATGAAATGGTAAAAGAATGGAATGGTTCAACTGTTCATATAAGTGAATTTGAATCAAAGCATCCTCAACTAGATCCTAAATATCACCCAACAGACTCACAATCTTTAAAAAACCCTAGAGGTCAAACTATAGGGGCAAAAGTTTTAATTGGTATAAATTTAGTAGCAAACAACATTTTTCAATCAGATGGTATGATGCCAATCAATAATAACAAAAATACAAAAATGAACGCTTTTGTAGGTAAACCAGAGGTTATTATATCATGACTACATATGCAGAATTAGTTGATCAAATCAGAGATTATACAGAAACAACATCAGACGTTCTAACAACAACTATTGTAAATGATTTTATCGAACACGCTGAGGATAGAATTTTTAGAGAGGTAGATTTAGATATTTTTAGATCTTATCAAGTAGCCTCTTTAACTCAAGGTAATCCTTTTGTTGCTGTGCCAGGAGCAAATATCGGTCAAACTGCGTTTGTTAGATCTGCTCAAATTTACACATCAGGAGCTACTCCAGTTAGAGATTATTTAGAACAAAAAGATGTAACATTTATGAATGAATATTGGCCAAACAGAGACACTCAAGGAAAGCCAAAATATTATGCAAACTGGGATCAAGATAGGTTATATCTTGCGCCTACTCCAAATTCAGCATATAATATTGAATTAGCTTTGAACAAACAACCAACTGGTTTGTCAACAGCCAACACAACTACTTGGGTAAGCATTAATGCTCCTAAAGTGTTGCTATATGCCGCTCTTTTAGAGGCTTTCAGGTTTCTTAAAGGGCCAGACAACATGTTGGCTTATTATGATCAAGGTTACAAACAAGCATTACAAGGCTTGCAAATTGAACAACAAGGCAGAAGAAGACGTGATGAGTACTATGACGGTATATTGCGTTTTCCTCTTGACTCTAAACAACCATAGGAGAATATAAATGGCAATATCATCAGCTATATGCAACACTTTCAAAGGTGAACTGTTGGAAGGCAAGCATAATTTTGCGTCAGGTGGAGGTCACACATTTAAGATTGCATTGTTCACATCATCTGCAAATCTTGGTGCATCTACTACCGCATACAGCACGTCAAACGAAATATCAAATACATCAGGATCTGCATACAGTGCAGGTGGTGCAACCTTAACTAGAAACGGAGTAACAAGCTCTTCTGGAGCAACTACGGCATTTGTAGATTTTCAAGATGCCCAATTTACTTCTGCTAGTTTTACAGCTAACGGAGCGTTGATTTACAACACTACGACTGCTGGAGGATCAGGCACAACTAATGCTGTTTGTGTATTAGCGTTTGGTGGAGACTTTACTGCTTCAAACGGAACGTTTACTATACAGTTTCCAACTGCTGACACTTCAAACGCTATTATAAGAATAGCATAGGACGCTCTTATGGCTTTGATCATAAACGATCGTGTCAAGGAGACAACGACAACAACTGGCACAGGTGCTATTACTTTTGCTGGTGCTGTTGACGGTTTTGAAACCTTTGGTGCAGGTATAGGAAATAGTAATGAAACTTTCTATTGTATTGCACATAGATCTCTCAGTGAGTTTGAGGTAGGAAGAGGTACACTTAATGGTAGCTCATCTACGCTTACTCGTAATACGATTTTATCATCAAGCAATAGTGATAGTGCAGTAGATTTTTCTGCAGGAACAAAAGAGGTATTTTGTACATTGCCAGCAAAAGAAACTCCTTCTCCTGTAATGAATGCAACGAAGTACGTCACTACACACAATTCAACAATAAGTGAAACACAGACTATGGACTCTGGTGTTTTAGCTGGTCCTGTTACAGTGACAGGATCTTTAACAATTACAGGTAACTTGTTTATATTATGAGTCAGATTGAAGTAGATAAAGTCATACCACAGTCGGGTACAAATTTACAGCTCGGCGATTCAGGGGACACAGTAGATATTCCTGCTGGTGCTACGCTTGATGCTACGGGTGCAACCATTACAGGTTTTGATGCTGCTTCTGATGAAAAATTAAAAATTACAACAAATGATTCTACAGCCAATTTTTTACAAGCAAAATTAGTTGCAGGTACAAATATTACAATAACTTTAAATAATGCTAGTGGTAATGAAACATTAACGATTGCATCTTCTGCTGCAGAAGTAAAACCAGTTGTATCTTCTATTAGCCCTACTACTATTCCTAATACGGCTACAAACGTAGTTATTACAGGTCAAAACTTTGTATCGATACCACAAGTTGAAGCTATTGCTTCTACAGGTGCAATTATTGCTGCAAATACTGTAACGTATACAAGTGCAACATCAATAACTGCAAACTTTACTTTACCTACAGACGGTACATACTTTTTAAGAGTAGAGAACAATGATGGTAACGCAGGAAGAAGCTCAAGTGCTTTACTTACTGTGTCAGACGCACCTACTTGGACCACAAGCGCAGGATCGTTAGGAACTATTGCAGGAAACTTTTCTGGCACAGTTGCCACTGTTGCAGCTACTGGTGACAGCACATTAGCTTTCTCTGAAACTACAAATGTTTTAACAAATGCTTCACAAGCAAATTGTACATTAAACTCTGCCACAGGAGTTATTACAACTTCTGACTTTGGAGGTTCTAGTACAAGTGCAACGACATATAGCTTTACAATAAGAGTAACAGATGCAGAAGGTCAGACAGCAGATAGAAACTTCACGTTAACATCAAGTTTTGATATAGCTAACTCAGGAAGGTTTGACGGATAATGAGCACTTATTTAACAGCAGATAGATTTGGAACACCAACAAATGCAAAAAAATATACTTTAGCTGTATGGTTTAAACTTTCTAAAACTAGAAATAATGAAATTTTAAGTTACAATTATGGTAATGGTCAAAGGGGTATACAAATAGCTGTAAGAAATAATGATTCAACTTTAAGAGTTAATGATTTCACAGCAGGTGTTGGTGATGTTTATGATGTAAGAACAAATAGGGTTTTTAAAGATTTTAGTGCGTGGTATCATCTTGTAGTAGCATATGATAGTACACAAGGCACTGCTGCAGACAGAGTAAAAATTTATGTTAATGGTGTGCAAGAATCAAGTTTTGCAGTAAGCTCCTATCCTAGTCAAGACGCAGATAGTTTTATATCCGCAACTCCTAATAACAACAAAGGTTTTATCTTAGGAGCTTCTTATAATAGCTCTGGCAGTATTGATGCTGGTAATTATTTTTCAGGATATATGTCTCAATATATTTTTGTTGATGGCACAGCTTACGCTGCAAGTAATTTTGGTTCAACAAATGCAAACGGAGTTTGGGTTCCAATTACAACGCCATCTGTTACTTATGGCACCAATGGTTTCAAGTTAGACTTTGCAGATTCTGGTGCTTCTGCTGCAGCAAGTAATTTTGGTGCAGACTCATCAGGTAATAATAATCATTTTACAAGTAATGGTCTAGGAACTTATCCAAATACATCAGATACGCCTGCAAATAATTTTGCAACGTTAGATCCTAATAATGACAGAACTCAAGGTGGTTTTACTTTTTCAGATGGTAATACAAAAGTAACAACAAGTGGTAGTAATAGAAATTATGCTTGTCTCAATCAAGCTTTTACAAGCGGTAAATGGTATATGGAATGTAGATTTACTGCAGGGGCTAGTAATGGGTACGTAGGTTTTTGTGATATGAGTGATTTACAAATGACAGGTACAAGTACACTTGGTGATCTTTCTAATGAAGCAAGAGTAAATTCTGATGGAAGTTATGAAAAAAATAATAGTACAACTAGTGGTTGGGCAGCAAGTTTTACCGACAATGACATTTTAGGACTTGCTTTAGATTGTGATAATAATAGATTTACAATTTCTAAAAATGGTCAATTTGCAGATGGGTCTGGTAATTATGATGAGGCAAACCCTACTGCTTACATTACTTATACTACTGGTAATTTTATGACTTTAGCTTTTGGTGAAGGAGCAGGTGCTGCCACAGCAACAATTGAAATAAACACGGGTAATTCACCATATACTATAGCTTCTGCTAATGCAGATGCTAATGGACATGGGAATTTTGAATATGCTGTACCATCAGGGTATTATGCTTTATGTTCAAAGAACTTAGGATTATACGGAGGTTAACATGGGTGTATATACAACAATTAATGACGGTTCTGCATATTTTCATACACAGTTATATACAGGTAATGGTGCGAGCACACACGCAATAACTAATGACGCTAATGCAGGAAATTTTAAACCAGATTGGTTATGGATAAAACAAAGATCACTAGATACTAGGAGCCACAGTCAATGGGATTCTTCAAGAGGAAATAGTTTAAGGATACAATCAAACAGCACTGGAGCAGAAGAAACACAAACAGGTGATCAGAAAACATTTGATACTGATGGTTTTACTGTTGGAGGTGGAGCTATTACAAATGAAAATAGTCAAACATTTGTTGCTTGGCAATGGAAAGCTAACGGCGGAACTAAAGCTACAAATACAGATGGAGCGACAAATGGATATAATACGACTGTTCAAGCAAATCAAACTGCAGGTTTTAGTATAGTTCAATGGAATGCTGCTTTTGATCAAGGTAATGGAAGATATAATTTAGGACATGGTTTAGGAAAAATTGCTGATTTTATTATAATAAAAAACAGAGCTGCTACTGGGGACTGGTATGTTCATCACAAAAAATTGATGATAATGATTATTTTAGATTAAATTTAAGCAACGCAACTTCAAACACTGGAGCAAGATATACTTTTTATAGACCAGATTTTACAACTTCTATTTTTAATGTAGACTACAATAATATTGTTACACAAAATGAGGAATACGTTGCATATGTTTTTGCATCTATACAAGGTTTTAGCAAGTTTGATAGTTATACAGGTAATGGTAGCACGGATGGACCGTTTATTTACACAGGATTTAAACCAAGTTGGTTACTTACAAAAAGAGCAGACGCATCTGACAACTGGCGACTTGTTGATCTAGCTAGAAACCCAATTAATGATGGTTCAGCAAATGCCTTACAGCCAAATAATAACAACAATGAAGCTAATTCTGGAGCGAGAAATTTAGATTTACTATCAAATGGTTTTAAAGTTAGAACAACTGACCCAGATTCAAATGGTAATGGTGGTTTATACGTCTATGCTGCTTTTGCAAAAAATCCTTTTGTTTCGTCGACAGGTGTACCAACAACAGCGCAATAAATTATGACATCAGAGATTAAAGTTAACACGATCAAAAAAAATGATGGATCGACAATCACGATTGGTGAAGGTGGTGATACAGTAACTATTGCACCAGGTATTACTGCAGCCTCATTAACATCAGGCACTGTACCAACAGCTCGTTTATCTGCAGTTCCTAATTCGTCATTAGCAAACTCTGCAATTACAATAAATGGTTCGGCTGTTTCACTTGGTGGATCAGTCACCGTTGGTGAAACAAAACCAACAATCTCATCTATTAGCCCAACAGTCATTACAAACGATGCAACTAACGTAACTATAAACGGATCAAATTATGTATCGGTGCCGATAGTAGAAGCAATAAATTCTACTGGTGTTATAACTTCTGCAAACTCAATTACATTTAACAGTGCATCTCAATTGGTAGCAAATTTTACATTAGCAACTGATGGCACGTATTTTATTAGAATAGAAAACAATGATGGTAACGCTGTTCGTAGTGGATCAGCATTACTGACCGTATCTGACGTTCCAGCTTGGCAAACTTCTGCTGGATCTCTTGGAACTATAAGTGCTGGAGGTACAATAAACTTTACAGTCTCTGCCACTGATGCAACTTCGTATGCTATTACGTCAGGAGCTTTACCTGGTGGTGGTAGTTTGAATACATCAACTGGCGCAATAACAGGTACTGAAAATGCTGCTACACAAACAACTACATACAACTTTACAATCAGGGCTACAGACGCACAAGCACAAACAGCTGATAGAGCCTTTTCAATTACCGTTTCAGCTGGTATACAGAACGCTATGAGGATGGATTAATGGGCACATATTTAAGTAGAACACCAGCATCGTCTGTAGCAGCGGAAAGACGTAAGTTTACTTTTAGCTGTTGGTATAAAAGATGCCAAAACGGTGCGTCAAGCAATCTTATAGCAGGAGACATCAGTGGATCGAGTTACACATATTTAGCAATTCAATCAGATGATACTATAAGATTTAGATTGTACGATGGTGGTAATCGAGCCGATATACAATCTAATGATGTATTTAGAGATCCTGCGTCTTGGTATCATTTCGTTTTACAGTTTGATAGCACACAAAGCACTTCTACGGATAGAGTAAAAATTTATGTAAACAACAGACAAATAACAAGTTTACAAGCAAATACATATCCTTCACAAGATTATTCAAGTTGGATAAATCATAACGTGGAACAACGAATAAACAGTGCAACTGACGCATATTCATATTATGCTGAAGTTCATCAAACAGGAAATCAAATTTATGCGCCAAGTAGTTTTGGAGAAACAGATTCAACCACTGGTGAATGGAAACCAAAATCTGTAAGTGGTTTAAGTTACGGCACTAATGGATTTCATTTAAAATTTGAAAACGCAGGAGCTATGGGAACTGATTCAAGTGGTAACAGCAATACTTTTACTGTTAACAATGCTGGAACAAATCCGCAAGTAACAGATACACCATCTAATGTTTTTATGACAATGAATCCTTTAGCTTCAGGATCAAGAGGATCTTTTTCTCGAGGCAACACCAAAGTACAACTTAATTTACAAGGCTCTGTACCTTACGGGCAAGTAGAATTTGGTACTTTTGCAGTTAATAAAGGCAAATGGTATTTTGAGGTAAAAAATCTTTCTGCAGGCGGTGGTGGTAAAATGGGCCTTGGTATAAGTGAAAAATGGGAAACAAATCAATATATTAATGGGCATAATAATGTTGGTAGTGTAGGTAATGCTTTTTACTCTAACCAAGGAGATGTAAGAATAGGAAGTGGCTCTGATCAAACTGCAAGTTCGTATACAGACAATGATATTATTGGTGTAGCTTTTGATTTAGATAATAGTAAAGTTTATTTTCATAAAAATGGCTCGTATCAAAGAAGTGGTGATCCAGCAAACGGTACAGGTGGAGATACTCTTACATCATCTTATAATGATTACTGGACTCCGTGGATAACAAAAGACAGTGACAATTCTGCTCATAATCCAACTGTAGAATTTAATTTTGGTAATCCAGCGTTTTCAATTAGCTCAGGTAATGCAGACGCTTCTGGATTTGGAAATTTTGAATATGCAGTGCCATCAGGGTACTTTGCACTTTGCACTAAAAATTTAAACACATACGGATAATATTATGGCATACACAACAATAAACGACCCATCAGCATATTTTCAAACGGCTTTGTACACAGGTAATGGTGGGACACTAACTGTAACTAATGATGGTAATTCTAATTTAAGACCAGATTGGATATGGGGTACACTCAGACAAAATGATGGCGGAGCAAGATTTATGTTTGATTCTGTGAGAGGAGTAACCAATAGAGTAAAAACTAACGCAGCTACAGAAGAACAAGTCAGAAGTGGTGTTACAGCTTTTAATTCGGATGGTTTTACTATGGGTAGTCATACTGATTCTAATACAAATGGTGCAACAACAGTTGCTTGGCAATGGGCTGCTGGTGGAGCAACACCTTCAAAAACATATAGAGTTGTAGTTGTATCTGATAGTGGTAACAAATATAGATTTAGAAACTCTGCCAATACAGCAACCTTCGCACAAAGTGCAGTTACATTAGAATTACAGTCAGGCGGAACATATACATTTGATCAGTCTGATAGCACCGTAGCATCACATCCTATGAAATTTAGTACAACTTCAAATGGAACACACGGAGGAGGTAGTTCTTATAATACAGGAGTTACTTATAAACTTGATGGCTCAACTGTAACAGAATCAGCTTACGTGTCTGGCTTTGCATCAGCTACGACAAGACAAATTATATTGAATGTACAAAATACAACAACACTTTACTATTACTGTCATTATCACTCTGGTATGGGCGGACAAGTAGATCAAAACGCAACTTTTGGGCAAACAAATTTTGATGGATCAATTTTATCTAGATCAAGTGAAAACGCTACATCAGGATTTAGCATCGTAAGATGGACAGGAAATGGAACAGGAGGTGCAACTATTGGTCATGGATTAGGCGCAGTGCCACATTTGATGATTATTAAAAAAAGAAGTGGCTCTGATAATTTTACTGTATATCATCAAGACATGGCTTCAGATCCACAAACAGATTACATAAATTTAAATGGAAGTGGAGCTAAAACAGATTCAGTTGACAGATGGAATGATACATCACCAACTTCTACTGTAGCAACTTTAGGAGACGCAGGTGCAGTAAATGGAAGTAGTGCAACTTATGTCGGATATTTTTTTACATCTATTAAAGGATATAGTAAGTTTGGTAATTATAATGGCAACAACAATACAAATGGGACATTTGTTTATACTGGTTTTAAACCTGCTTTTATTATTTTAAAAGATACAGAAAGAACTCAAAACTGGCGTCTTTATGATGCTAGACGACCAGGATTTAATGTCAATACCATGAGTATAAAACCAAATGAGACCTCTGTTGAAAGTTCAGGTAACCAATTGGATATTCTTTCAAATGGTTTTAAATTTAGAACCTCTGATGGTGATGCCAATGGATATGATGAAAATCATATTTTTTGGGCTTTTGCTGAATCTCCTTTTGTGGCTTCAAACAATGTAGTGGCAACGGCGTACTAATGTCAGAAATTAAAGTAAATGCTATTAAAAAACGTAACGGTAGTTCGATCACTATTGGTGAAAACGGCGACACCGTAACGGTAACAGCAGGAGCAACTTTATCTGGTTCTGGTGCATCTCTTACAGCCTTAAATGGTAGTAACGTTGCATCAGGAACTGTAGCCAACGCTCGTCTGACAGGTAGTGGTTCAATAACAATAAACGGATCAGCTGTGGCTCTTGGAGGTTCTGTTACTATTGGAGAAACAAAACCAACAGTTACTGGTGTTACACCAAGCACAATACCTAACACAGCTACTAACGTTGTTATAGCTGGAACAAATTTTGTATCGGTTCCTCAAGTAGAGGCAATTTCTTCTACAGGTGTAGTAACAGCAGCAAATACTATTACGTTTACAAGCGCTACATCTATTACAGCTAATTTCACATTAGCAACAGACGGTGTTTATTTTATTCGTGTAGAAAATAATGATGGTAATGCAGTAAGATCTGGTGCGATATTAACAGTATCTGATGCTCCGTCATGGACTACAGGAGCTGGTTCTCTTGGCACTATAGCAGGTAATTTTTCAGGAACAGTTGCAACAGTAGCAGCTACTGGGGACAGTACTTTAGCTTTTTCTGAAACAACAAACGTATTGACAAACGCATCACAAGCAAACTGCTCGCTAAATTCAGCAACAGGTGTTATAACTACTACTGATTTTGGTGGATCATCTACGTCTGCTACGACATATAATTTTACGCTTCGTGTTACTGACGCTGAAGGTCAGACAGCAGATCGTGCGTTCTCACTAACATCGAGCTTCCAATTAGATAGCTCAGGAAGGTTTGGTGCTTAATGGCTAGTACGTTTATTCAAAAAGATTTTAGTAGTGCAGGTAACAGAAAAATATTTACTTTTTCTACTTGGTACAAATTTACAACTGGTGACCCCGCAGGAAGTCATGTAATTTTTAGTGCTGGCTCTGCAAGCAATAATTATTGTCAATTAAGAATTAGAGCACAGGACTACATTCAACTTGAAGATGAAACAGCAAGTGGAGTTAACTCTTCTATATATACATCTGCATTTTTTAGAGATCCAACAGCTTGGTCTCATTTTGTTCTTCGTGTAGATACAACACAAAGTACTGCTGCTGATAGAGTAAGATTTTATAAAGATGGTGTTTTATTAACTACAGCTGGTGGCTCTCAACCAGGACAAAATACAGATTTACAAATAAATAATAATATAGGACATGCAGTAGGCACTCTTTGGAGAGGTAGTAATTCTGGTGGTGAATTTGAAGGCTATCTTGCACAAACAATATTCTGCGATGGTCAAACACTCGCTCCAACATCATTTGGTCAATATGATTCTAATGGTGTGTGGACACCAATTACTACACCATCAGTTACTTATGGATCAAATGGATTTAAAATAGACTACAAAGGTAGTGGAACTTCTGCTGATTCAAGTGGATTTGGAGCAGATACATCTGGTAACAACAATCATTTTGCTACCACTAATTTTAGTACAAATGGTAACAATGTTAAAGATGCTCCTGTAAACAATTTTGCAACTATAAACACTCTTGCTACTGAAGCAACTGTTTCAGAAGGTGGATTAAAATCTACTACTGGCAATTCTAGAAGAATGGGTGGACCAAGTACACTTGGTGTAAGAAAAGGAAAATGGTATATGGAATATAAAATTACTGATATCAATTCAATTAACATGAATGTTGGTGTTGGTAATGATCAAGGTAATCTTTTTAGTGACTTTAGAGAAGGTGTAGATTGGTGGAATGCAGCTAATTCGTATGCATACGAAAACAATGGAAACAAAAGATCAAGTGGAGTTAATGCAAGTTATGGAGCTTCATATACTACAGGAGATATAATAGGTATTGCTTTAGATATGGATAATAGAAAATTATACTTTTCTAAAAATGGAACTTTTCAAGACTCAGGTAACCCTGCTTCTGGAGCTTCAGGCACAGGAGCTGCGTTTAGTGTAACAGAAAATTTATTTAATAAACCACTAACGTATTTTTTTGCTTGGGGTGATAATGATGGTTCATCAGGATGTACCGTAGAGGCAAACTTTGGTAATCCAAGTTTTACTATTGCTTCTGGTAATGCCGATGCAAATGGTTATGGTAATTTTGAGTACGCAGTACCGTCAGGGTATTACGCTCTTTGTACAAAAAATTTAGGAGCTTACGGAGGTTAGTATGGGTGTATTTACAACAATTAATGATGGAACAGCATATTATCAAAACATAACTTATAGCGGAAATGGTAATACAAACAGAAGTATAACTTACACAGGTAATTCTAACATGCAACCAGACTTATGTTTTGGTAGAAAAACAAATGCTTCTGGTGATAGTTGGTATTGGGTCAATAGTATTACAGGTGCTAGTGAAAGAGTGATGTCTGATAATAATATTGCACAAGACAGTAATGGTTTACTAAGTTTTAATTCAGATGGTTTTTCTGCTAATGGCAATGTTAATGCTAATACCAATGGGCAAAGTTATATCAATCATGGCTTTCATGCTGCGGGTAGCAATACATCAAATAGTGATGGATCTATAACTGCAAATATTAGGGCCAACACAACATCTAAGTTTTCTATAATTAGATACACTGGTAACGGTTCTGCAGGAGCCACAATAGGACATGGTTTAGGCGTAGCGCCTGATACAGTATTTATTAAAATAACAAACAGTGCAGATGATTGGGCAGTATGGCATAAAAATTTAGGCGGTGCTACATTGAGATTAAATAGTAATGCTGGTGAAAACGGTAGTAAATGGGGTGGTTTTTTTAATTCAACAACACCAGGATCAAGCACAATTACATTAGGTAATGATAACCAAGTGAATGGAAACAACAATCAATACATATGTTTTGCTTGGGCAGAGGTGCAAGGTTTTTCTAAGTTTGCAACTTATTCAGGTAATGGTGATGCTAACGGACCTATGGTCTACACAGGATTTAAACCATCAATGGTTATATCTAAAGTAGCAAACTCAGGAGATACAGGAAACTGGCGTATCAATAACCAAGCTAGTGATGGCGGTGTAAACGTTATAGATATTGGTAACAACTTAAATGAAAACGTTGCAGACTTTACACAAAATAGTTTTGATTTTTTATCAAATGGTTTTAAGGTAAGAGATAGTGCTGGAGGAAACACCGATAACAAAACATTTTGTTATTGGGCTTGGGGCACAAGACCTTGTGTATCTGCAAGCGGAACACCAGAAACAACATTTTAAACCATGGCATTAGGTCATTCAGCCTTTGCCGAAGCCCCGATCGCCTCAGCAGCAGGCGTAAGCGCTACAGTAGCCGTATCAGGTTTATCAC
>MDSV01200990.1_pt1 | contig 12855 bp, 13 predicted proteins | sample 810851 | NCBI WGS metagenome assembly MDSV01 (sample SAMN05326640, study PRJNA326480) | marine metagenome | isolation source: seawater | place: Atlantic Ocean: North East | collected 2012 | reverse complement strand
TGTTGAACATGCTTTTCAAGCCCAAAAAATAGCAGATGATGATCCCAAGGTCGAGGAATACCGGTTTGCTCTTTCAACAAATGTTAGTGATATTTTAATACCCAGAGTTGTTGCTTCAATGAGCGAGAGGGTACAAACCTTATTTAAGGGTGATTATAAACTTCACGTCAACCCTACTGGAAAGTTTGTAATTGGTGGACCGCATGGTGATACTGGATTGACAGGTAGAAAAATTATTGTAGATACTTACGGTGGTAAGGGTGCTCATGGAGGTGGAGCATTTAGTGGTAAAGACCCTTCTAAGGTTGATAGATCTGCAGCTTATGCTACTAGACACGTTGCTAAGAATATAGTCGCTGCTGGAGTTTGTGACGAGGTTCTAGTGCAGGTAGCATATGCTATTGGTGTAGCTGAGCCAGTAGGGTTTTACGTTGACACTTACGGCAGTTCCAAGGTAGAGATAACCGATGGGGAGATTGCTGAGAAGATTAGGACTATTTTTCCAATGACTCCTTACGCAATAGAAAAACGCTTCAATTTGAGATCACCTATTTACTCTGAGACGTCGTCATATGGACACATGGGTAGAGAAAGTAAGGTTGTAACTAAGTCTTTCGAAGCCTTCACAGGAGGGGAGAAAGTAGAAGTAGAAGTAGAATTGTTCCCATGGGAAAAGCTTGATAAGGTTGATGAGATTAGGAGTGCCTTTAGCCTATAATTAATTTACAATTCTGTGTGTTTCAATTAAAACTTAAATGGGTATTCACCACCTTTTAATATTTTATGTTTTTTGATGTAAAATCTTTAGAGTTGTGAGAAACACCTCAATTTACTTTCCGTCAAGTCCTAGTAGAACCAAACTTAAAGATAAAGTTAAGTGGTAGTCAGGTTTTGAAGATGGATATTGAAGCATTTTGTTTGATATAAATCTAAATTTTCATTTGTTGAAAACGGTTGGGATAAAATGTGTAAAAAGCTAAATTGTTGTCTTAGCTATAAGACTGTAACTTGCTCTTTCATTCTAATTTAAAATAACCAAATTAATATGTCAAAAACCACCGATCGTCTTTCAGTGAAGCCCTCCTTCACAAGTGTAACTCCTTCTGTAGCTAACACTTATGGAAAGGTGGTTCCTCAGGCCGTAGATCTTGAGGAGGCGGTATTAGGTGCAATGATGCTAGAACAAACAGCTGTTAACTCAGTTATAGATGTTTTGGGTTCTGAGAGTTTCTACAAACCATCTCATAAAAAGGTTTATGAGATTATTCAACAGTTGTTTCATGATTCTGAGCCTATCGATCTTTTGACAGTGACTGAGGCGTTGAGAAAAGAAGGTAATCTTGAATTTGTGGGTGGAGCGTATGCAGTTGCAAATCTAACTTCGAGAGTTGCGAGTACTGCAAACGTTGAGTTCCACGCAAGAATCATTTCTCAAAAGCATATTCAAAGGGAACTCATTAGGGTTTCAAGCAATATTATCGAAAAGGCTTTTGACGAGAAAACGGATGTTTTTGACCTACTAGATGAAGCTGAATCAGGTCTTTTCGAAGTTGCTGAGGGCAATATCAGAAAGAGTTTTGAAGCAATGAGGTCAGTTGTTAAAAAGGCAATTGATTATATCGATAAAGCAAGGTCTAACGATAGTGGTATAAGCGGTATACCATCAGGTTTTTCAGATTTGGATAAAATGACTGGTGGATGGCAGAGGTCAGATATGATTGTACTTGCAGCAAGGCCAGGAATGGGAAAGACAGCTTTTGTACTAACCATGTGTAGAAACGTAGCAGTGGACGAAGGAATTCCTTGTGCAGTGTTCTCGCTTGAGATGTCATCAGTACAACTAGTCCAAAGATTGATTGCAGCAGAAACAGAAATCGCTTCTGATAAATTTAGAAAGGGAAATCTTGAAGACCACGAATACCAACAACTACATGAAAGAATAGGAAAGCTTTCAAAAGCTCCATTATTTATCGATGATACTCCTGGTTTGAATGTGTTTGAGCTCAGAGCAAAGTGTCGTCGAATGAAACAGCAGCACGGCATAGACCTTGTAGTTATCGATTATCTCCAGCTTATGACTGCAGGAGCAAATAGTAATGGTAATAGAGAGCAAGAAATATCTTCTATCTCTAGATCGATTAAGTCTATTGCTAAGGAATTAGATATTCCAATTATCGCTCTTTCTCAGTTGAGCCGTATGGTTGAAACGAGAGGTGGTGATAAGAGGCCTATGCTAAGTGACCTTCGTGAAAGTGGTGCCATTGAGCAGGATGCTGATATTGTGTCATTCATATACAGGCCTGAGTACTACGGCTTCACTGAGCATGAGGAAGGTTTGAATACTCAGGGACTTGCTGAGTTTATTATTGCAAAGCACAGGCACGGTGGTCTTGGAACGATTAACATGAAGTTCATTAGTAAGCTTGCGAAGTTTACCGACTACAATACTTTTTCTGATTTAGGTTTTGATGCACTTACCCCAAACAAAGCTTTTTCTGATGGGGGAACAATTACTAGAAAGTCAAAAATGAATGACGACCTCGATGATAGGGGAGCATCTCCATTCTAATATAAGTGATATGAAAGCTCTAAGAGGATTTATGCTTTTTGGAATGTTAGCCTTTTCTTTTGTTGCAAAGGCTTCTATGATTTTAATTCCTATGGATGAAACCCAAACTAACCACCTAAAGGCTTATGGAATTACTTTTTGGGCTATAGAAAACAAGGTGCCTGCAGAATGGATACTCAATTACAGAGGTGGAAGTTTTTTGTTGCCAAACCTCACAGAGATTCAAAACCAGTGCATAATTAGAGGAGTAAGTCACCAAGTTATTGCAGATGTTCAAGCCAATACAATTCTAAATGAGATTGCAAATCCTGAAGTGAATATGGAAAGCGTTAAGCTTGAAGTTGCTCCAAGAGTTGCAGTCTATAGTCCTGCTGGGAAATTACCTTGGGATGACGCAGTTACCCTAGTTCTTACTTATGCTGAAATACCATACGATATAGTATACGACAAGGAAGTGCTTGACGGTGAATTACTTAAATACGATTGGCTTCACCTCCATCACGAAGATTTTACTGGTCAGTTTGGTAAATTCTACAGAGCATATAGATCTGCGACATGGTATCAAGAAGAAGTTGAATCTCAAAATTCTTCTGCTCAAATTATGGGTTTCCAAAAGGTGAGCGAAATGAAAAGGGAGGTTGCTCTTAGTATTAAGAACTTTGTAATTGGAGGTGGATTTCTATTCACTATGTGTTCGGGTACGGATTCATTTGATATTGCATTAGCTGCTGAGGATGTTGATATCTGCGAACCAATGTTCGATGGCGATCCTGCTGACCCAGGCGCTCAATCCCAAATTGATTTCAACAAAGGCTTAGCTTTTCAGGATTACAATCTTGAAATGAATCCACTCATTTATGAGTTTTCAGAAATAGATGGAACTATTGATCATAGAGGAATTAAACCCATTAATGATTTCTTCACTCTTTTCGATTTTTCCGCAAAATGGGACATTATTCCAACAATGCTAACCCAGAGTCACGAGAGAGTTATTGCTGGATTTATGGGGCAAACAACCTCTTTTAGAAAAGATTTCATTAGGCCTGATGTTACCATAATGGGTGATAATAGAAACCTATCAACGGCTAAGTACATTCACGGAAAACTTGGTTTAGGTCAATGGACTTATTATGGTGGTCACGATCCAGAAGATTACCAGCACATGGTAAATGATCCAGCTACAGATTTAAACCTACATCCAAATTCTCCAGGGTATAGGTTAATACTTAATAACATTTTATTCCCAGCAGCAAAGAAACAGGAGAGAAAGACTTAATTAGTTGAAATAAGCCAGTGAATGGTTAATTGCTACGTAAACCTTGAGTATGTTTAGGTTTTCGCCTATGTTTTTAATTACAACATCTATGGGCCTATCACAGTTAAGAGCAATGTTTATGATGCTTAGGTCAGGATCTTTCATGCTAAATTTTTCCTTGTTGCACAAAAGCTCAACTGAGCGTTTTCTTAAATCAGCTTTAGACATAGAATTAACCTGATCGATTTTTGATTTAAAGGCCTTTGTAAGTTCATTGTTTATTAAAACACCTGAGCAGATATTTAAACGGTTTTCAGCACTTATAAGTGTTGAAAACAGCATTGTTTCCCCTTTCTCATCTATCCAGCCGTGTGACCTCATGCTCTTGAGCATTTCGTTAATTACCCTTTTTGCTTTAAGTAGTTCAGCTCTAGTAGTACCGCATTGTGTTACAGAGTTTTCTACAAGAGTAACTATAGAATTAGAAGAAGAATCTGAGATAGGACCTGCATATGAAAATAAGACGCCATCCGCTTTGTCTCCATAGTCATATTTACTAAATAGGATGGTCTGCAGCTCCTTTAAAATGCATATTTTGGGGCGCGCTGGAGTTCTTGTCATAAGTTTAGAATCGAGACTAACAAGCAAAAAATATCGATAAACACTAATAAACCTACGATCAGCAACTTTTATTTCCAAATAATTAACACATTCCTCGGATCGATTTTTCCTTTAAAATTGGGAAGCCTTCAGGAGTTTTTATCATAGAATAAAACGATGGGTGCATGAAGTTTAGAGTTCTATGGAATCTTTTTCCGCTGAAAAAGCTCTTCCAAACCTCAAGTGCAATTCGCTTTGTTGAACTCCAAGCGTATGGGCTAAATCCAACTGGTCTTGGAAAAGAATCAATCCATTGTCTTGCTTCTGCAAGGTTGCTTATTGTGATTGATTTTGTAGTTTGGGTGTTGAGTGGTACTGACATGATGAACGATTTGTTTACGATACAAATCAATCTACCCTCTTCGTAAACTATTTACGTTGTAAAAGCTGTGGCTACTTTTTTTCTAAAATTTTCAGTGAAATCAGTATTTATCGCTCGCGGTCTTGAGCATTTCTGCTAGCTTTTTTCTTAAATTAAGTGGTTCTAAAAGTGTTATATCTTCGGAGTTACCTCTTAGCCAAGCTAGTAGTTCGAACGTGATTAGGACTTTTAGGGATACAATCGAATGGTCGTCAAATTCTTCGATTGACTGAGAGTTGTGGAGAGGACCGGATTTGAGGTAACTACCAAGAAGGGGGGTGCATTTAAATTTCACGAATGTTGGAGGAGAGTCGTCAATTACAGTTATGCCTAAAGCATGCTGGAAATATTCTTCAGCGTTGAAATTTACTTGAGAGAATTTTGAGTCGCCGAGGATGTCGATACTTTCTATTCGGTCACACCCAAAAGTCCTTACTGAGTTTTTTGCAGTGTCCCACCCAAGAAGGTACCAGCGACTTCTATATTCCTTCAGAAGATAAGGGTGGAGGGAATAGGTAGAAACGGAAGAGCCACAGAATTTTTTGTAGCCTATAGTAATTGGGTGCTGGGACTTTATTGCTTCGAGAAGAACAGCAAGGTGATGTGAGCCAGAAGCTGACGGAGTTGATTCAAATTGAATGAATCTATCAACTCCCGTTGTGTCAAGATTGGGGGCTACTGAGAGGCGGTCGGCGATTTTGCCTATGGCCTGGTCGAATTGCTGAAAGATGGGGAGGTCTCTGAATTGAACAAGGGTGTTTGTCGCAAATTTTATGGCTTCTAGATCTTCGTTGTTAAGCGAGATTTCATTGATGCTATATCCTTCTTCTTCATAATAGTAACCCCTGTGGTCACGGTGGTATGCAATGGGCGCGTAGTAGCCGAGTTCTGACTCGTTACGCATAGCCCAAATATCCTTTTCAATAGTTGATACGCTTATGTTTTCTCCGTCACTACCATAAAGAGCTTCCTCGCACGCATACCTGAGATCTTCCTTCGTGGGATAGGGATTCGATCGATTGTTGATGCACCTGTCGATAATTCGATATCTAAGTAAAGCGTATTTATTCGCAGGCATTCTTATACTTTTCTATAACCGCCATCCCGTGAGGAACATATTGCGGATCATGAGTTGTTGGCCTCCCGTTTGAAGGGTAAGGTCTTCCGGTATTGTGAATGTGAAAGCAATCTTTAAACTGTTCCTTCCTCAATCTTTTCCCATAGGCCAAATCTATCCATTTCGCTCCATAATGAACAGCTCTAGGACCACGAATATCTTTGATTTTAACACCGAGTAAAATACACTTGTATCCCATAAGTTGAAACGGTCCCCATGAAGTAGCCAGGTTCTTAAGAGCCTCATCTGAAGCATCGGCAAGGTGCTCCTGAGTTACATTTTCATAATTCTTTCTATTTCCATCACGAACATCCTTTAGCCTCTTAAAGACATGCTTTTCATAGCGATATCCTGCCGGCTTCTTACCACCACATTCTAGTTGAATCAATGCCATTAGATATGGAAAGGGTAAATCAAATTCTAATGCTGCACTTTCAACTTCTAAGGAGTAATTGCTAATTGCATTAGCTGAAGAAATTGACTTTTGAATAGAATTCTTTATGGGATTTATGTATTGTGAATAATTATAATAAGTCCAAACAAGAGCCCCTAAAACGGAGAGCGCTGCTATGAGATGTTTGGCCTTATTAATCATCAAGAATTTCTATTTTACTCTTTTTTGCAGTTAAGTAGAAAACAAGTAGATGTGAGCGTAGTGTATGATGCAGAGTATTAAAAACGCAGGAACTAGGTCTAATATTTGGAATTTCTTTACATCGATTAAATCTAAACCTAAAGCAAGCAGAAGGATTCCGCCAGTTGCAGTTAAGTCGGCAATGAGATCTTCAGGAATCAAAGATCCAATCATGAAAAAGGCAAGAGTGAGTGATCCTTGAATTATAAAAACACCGACTGATGAGAAAAGGACGCCTCGTCCAAGTGCTGAGGCTAGGAAGAATGAGCTAATTAGGTCCATCAGTGATTTGAGAGAAATGAGATCGTAGTCACCACGAATTCCTTCGTTCATGCACCCTACTAATGTCATACCTCCTACGCAGAAAATTAGGGTGGCTTTAATAAATCCGTTAGCTACACTTTGCTCGCCTTCTACATCGAAGCGCTTTGCGAAGTTTGAAAATCTATTGTGAATCCCCAGAGATTCACCGATTAAAAATCCTATAACAAGAGCGAGGAAAATGTGAATAGGCTCATTCAATTCCGCAACCATTAATGTGCTAATGGCTAAGGTGAATAGACCAAAAATGACAACTATTCCGGTTTGGGCTTTAGAGGAAAAACACTTCCCAACTAAAAGGCCCAGGGTAGATCCGACCGCGATAGAAACTGTATTAATAATCGTTCCTAGTAATACCATGCTCACAAGTTACATTTGTAATAATAATTGAGACAGCATAAAGTGAAGTTTAAGTTAGAAACAAAGGATAAAGATTCAAGCGCTAGAGCAGGTATGTTGAGTACGGATCACGGGGAAATTAGAACACCCATTTTCATGCCCGTTGGAACTCTAGGTTCAGTTAAAGCGGTGTCGCAAACAGACCTGAAAACAGAAGTGGGAGCGGATATAATTTTAGGGAACACGTACCACTTGTACCTCAGGCCTGGTATGGATACCATGGAAAAGGCAGAAGGGCTACATAAGTACATGAATTGGGATAGGCCCATTTTGACAGATAGTGGTGGGTACCAAGTTTACAGTCTTTCTCACAAGAGGAAATTAACTGAAGAGGGTGCTGCATTTAGAAATCACATCAATGGAGATTTAGTGATGTTTACTCCTGAAAATGTAATGGACATTCAGCGGACTATAGGTGCTGATATCATCATGGCTTTTGACGAGTGTCCACCATATCCATGCACTAAGCAATATGCTAAAAATTCTATGGATAGAACTCATAGATGGTTAGATAGATGTATTGAAAGGCTAGCTGAGACTATGCCTAAATACGGTCACAACCAGGAGTTGTTTCCGATTTTACAGGGGGGAGGGTACGCGGATTTGAGAAAGGAAAGTGCCGAATATATTGCTTCGGTTGACGCTGCAGGTTATGCTATTGGAGGATTGAGTGTGGGTGAGCCCGCTGAAGAAATGTACGAGACAGCTGAACTAGTATGTGGAATCCTACCCGAGGATAAACCCAGGTATTTGATGGGTGTGGGAACGCCAGTAAACATTTTGGAAAATATTGCCCTAGGTGTCGATATGTTTGATTGTGTTATGCCTACAAGAAATGCACGAACAGGAACTGTTTACACTTGGAATGGGGTGATGAACATCAAGAATAAAAAGTGGGAGCAAGACTTTTCGCCACTAGATCCAGTGGGATCTGCATTAGTGGATAAGATGTACAGTAAATCTTACGTTAGACATCTACTGAGGGCGAATGAAATCCTTGCTTTAAACATTCTAAGTACACATAACTTGGTGTTCTATCTAGAATTAGTAAGAGAAGCGAGAAAGCATATCATTGAAGGAGACTTTAAAGAATGGAAGGATAAAATGGTGGTTCAATTGATTAAAAAAATCTAAGAAAACTTTAGACTTTGAATAAGTTAGATAGGTATATAATCAAGAAATTTCTTGCAACATTTTTCTTTATGTTGGGGGCTTTCTGCGTTGTGGCTGTAGTTTTTGATTTAGTAGAAAATATTGGGAGGTTAATTGAACATAAAGCGCCCATTTTAGATACGATATACTATTACCTTTCATTTTGTTTTTTCTTTGCAAACCTACTCAGCGGATTCATAATCTTTATAACTATTATTTGGTTCACCAGTAGGCTAGCCCAACAAACGGAAATCATAGCAATGTTAAGCGGAGGGTTGTCTTTCCCCAGACTCCTCAGACCATATTTCATTGCTTCAACGATTTTAGTTGCCTTCTCTTTGATTCTATCGCACGTCATTGTTCCAATTTCTAATAAAGCCAAACTAGATTTTGAGGTTCAATGGGTACATGTGAATTTTCACGTAAAGGATCAGCATCTATATAGAGAAGTTGCGCCTGGAACTATCGCCTATTTTAGGAGTATAACCTATGGTAGAAATACTGGCTATAAGTTTCAACTAGAGACTTGGGGAGATGATGGTGAGTTAGATTCAAGAATAGTTGCAGCTAAGGGGACATGGGTTCCTAAGGATAGTATTTGGCGTTTGATAAATGTCGACTACAGAACCTTTAATAGTGACGGAACAGAGATGTACAAGTTTATAAATAGAATTGATACTGTTCTTCCAATGAGGATGGAGGATTTTGCCATGAGAAATGCTGTTGTTAATTCTATGACCACGCACGAGCTTGCCCTTCACATTGATGACGTGAGAGCCTCTGGCGCAGATGTAAGTCCTTTAGTTCTCGAAAGGCAAGCTAGGACTTCACAGCCTTTTGCAATTTATGTATTAACTCTAATAGGAGTAGGTATTGCCGCTCGTAAACAAAGGGGAGGTCTGGGAGTTCACCTTTTTGCAGCTGTTCTAATAGGATTCACATTTGTTTTCACTTCTAGAATCATCACAGTTTATGCAGCAACATCTTCTGTTCCTGCATGGTTCCCATACGGGATTGATGGAATTCAGTTTGTGGCTGCTTGGTTGCCAAACATTCTATATACAGGACTTGGACTTTTAATATACAAGAATGCGCCTAAATGATATTTCCAGAATAAAAACTCCAGCCCTTATTCTTCACCTTTACTGCCACTTTTTTCTCAATAGCTTCGAATTCACTGTCTTGACTTTTGCTTTTAAATAGACTGAACACAGCTGAACCGCTTCCTGTCATTTGTGTGTAGGCACCATTTAAGGATTTTAAGAATTCAATTACTTCTTTTATTTCTGGCACTTTTTCAGAGACTGGTTCCTCAAAGTCATTTGTAAGCGTATTGAAAGATGAATAGTCAAACTCACATTGCCAAAAACTTCTACTTTCTCCTAGAATTTTAAAAGCATCTGAGGTACTTACTCCTACACCAGGGTGAATTACAATAATTTTCATTTCTTTCAAAGCATCCAGATTTTTCTGGGGATTTTTTAAAATATCCCCCCTTCCCTCAACTTCAGATATTATGTTTCTAATAAAGAAAGGGCAATCTGATCCAAGCCTACCTGCGTACTCTTCAAGTCTATCCTCACCAAGTCCCAATCTACATAATTCGTTGATAGCCTTCAGCATAAAACTCCCATTTGAGCTTCCTCCTCCTAGACCAGAACCAGTAGGTATTCTCTTCAGTAAAGTCACCTCCATTTTTGGCAACTCAAAGTCCTCCCTTAACATTTTGTATGCCTTGACAATCAGGTTTGATGCTAACTCTCCTTCAATTTCAACACCTTTGATGGTAAGATTTAGAACACCAGGCTTACCATCCTCTATAACGTGAACCTCAATCACATCACTCCAACCAATTGGTACAAATAAACTTTTAAGCTGGTGATACCCATCATCACGGCGCCCTATAATCTTTAGACCAAGGTTAATTTTAGCGTTAGAGAAATAAATCACAGTAGAAAGTTTTTGTCAGTATTTAATCAAAGTAGCCAAATCTTTTGAGCTTCTTTTCGTCATTTCTCCAGTGCTTATCTACTCTTACGTATAAATCTAGATACACTTTCTTCTCTAAAAATGTTTCCATATCCTTTCTTGCTTCAGTGCCAACTCTTTTAATCATTCGACCTTTTGTGCCGACTACAATCTGCTTCTGCGACTCACGATCGACCCTTATTTCAGCTCTAATTTTACAAATTTTCGGTTCATCCTTATATTCTTCAACCACGACTTCACAGCTATATGGAATCTCTTGCTTAAAATGAGTTAGAATCTTTTCTCTTACTATCTCTGAAACGAAAAACCTCATGGGCTTGTCTGTGAGCTCGTCCTTTGGAAAGAATGGTGGCCCTTTGGGCAAAACGTCAACAATCATCTCCAAGATACAGTCAAGATTGAAATTGTGTAGAGCGCTAATTGCAGCAATCTGTGCCCGTGGAATTTGCTCTTTCCAATATTTCATCCTTTCAACAGCTTTTTCTTGATTACTCAAATCCACCTTGTTTATCAAAACGATGATAGGAACATCCATTTTTGAAATTTTCTCAAGAGTTGCTTCATGAGCAATGTCGTCTTCGTAAATGTCAGTCACCAGCAATAGCACATCTGCATCTTGTAGGGCAGTCTTGACGAACTTCATCATTCCTTCTTGAAGTTTGTAAGCTGGGTCAAGAACTCCTGGCGTGTCGCTGTAAACAATCTGGAAATGTGACTGGTTTACCATGCCCATGATGCGGTGGCGTGTGGTTTGAGCTTTAGAATTAATAATACTCAACTTCTCTCCTACAAGTTGATTCATTAGCGTACTCTTACCTACGTTAGGAGAACCAACAATGTTTACGAATCCTGCCTTGTGTTCTTCAGGTAGTTCAGTTATCTGATTATTTGCTTTTTTTTTGCTCATCTTAGATGGTAAAAGGTACGCTTAAGTTGCGGTCTACTTAACAGATTTAAGCCAATCTACAAGCATTTTTCTCTGCAAATTAGTAAGCCTAGCTTCCTGATGTATCAATTTGTAAGAACCTAAAGGCATCCATCCTTTTTCTATATATTCAATGGTTTTATCAATTTTATGCGATCTAACATCGCCAGTGTATTTACTCCATTCAGAGTAATTGATTTTACGCTTTCCGTTATCCACATGCCTCTTTAACCACCAACTTATTGGAGCGATGTTGCTATACCAAGGGTAATCAGTAGAATTTGAATGGCAATCGTAACATGATTTATCGAATAGTTCGGCTATTTCTTGAGGAGCACCCTCTAAAACTATAAAGTCTGCACTAGGATTTATGTCTCCAGGGGTCTTGTTAATCGTCTTAAATTGAGCAATTAACAATAGAATTATGAGGATGAGTCCTATGTTCTTTCTAGTTAAATATTGTTTCATAGGATGAAGTTAAGGTTATTTATTCTAAATATAAATAACTGTTAGTGAGCTATTTATATTGATTCTAAAAGAAAGAAATTATAAATTGCGGTTATAAATTTTAGAAATCATGTCTCTACACACAGTAAACACGTGCACAAATTGTGACAATCTTGAGAAGAATTTTAATTGTAGCATTCACCATGTAATTGTCGACCTAAACAACACATGTGAAAGCCATAATTTGAAAGAAAACATTACAAGGTCTTCTTCTTGTTCTAACTGTTCTTCGAACGGAACAAGTAGTTGCTCTCACCCCAATCAAGCTTCAAACGATCTTCTTTGCTTTGATTGGAAAAAAGGAGAAGCTTAAAATTTTATAACTACCATTTAAACACCACTCTACGAGTGGTGTTTTTTTTTGCTTTAACTTCTGAATTATTGTAGCTTGACAGACCCTAATAAAATATAATTATGATAATTGATCCCTGGCACATATGGGCAACTATTGCTCTTGTCTGTTTAATATTCGAAGTCTTTGTTCCCGGTTTGATTTTTGGCTGTTTAGCAATTGGATCCGTAGGTGGATGCGTAGGTGATTTCCTTGGTTACGGATGGGAAGGTCAAACTATCATAGCGTCTTTCACGTCTATCGTTGCATTTATTTTCGTTAGGCCCTTTGCTATGAAAAAGTGGTTTAGCGGTGATGGAGTAAAGACTGGCGTTGACGCTTTGATAGGTAGAACTGCAGAGGTTACTCAGGCTGTCGATGGAAGTTCAGGTTTTGGAAGGTGCAAGATTGATGGGGACGACTGGAAGATGAAAGTGAAATTTAGTGACGAACTTAGAGTAGGCGATAAAGTTGAAATTGTCGCAGTAGAAAGCACTATTTTAATAGTAAAAAGTAAGTAAATAATATAATAAATAATCATGGAATACACAGCTATATTAACTGTTTTGATTCTAGTCTTTTCGACTTTAATCGTTATAAAAGGACTTAGGATTGTTAAACAAAGCGAGGCAATG
>MDSV01114528.1_pt1 | contig 12856 bp, 7 predicted proteins | sample 810851 | NCBI WGS metagenome assembly MDSV01 (sample SAMN05326640, study PRJNA326480) | marine metagenome | isolation source: seawater | place: Atlantic Ocean: North East | collected 2012 | reverse complement strand
GGGCAAATAGTCATATAGATAGCTTTGTTATATCCAAGCTACTAAAAAATGGAATGAACCCCGCAGATCGTGCGGATCGTAGAACTTTGATTCGACGCTTATCATTTGATCTTGCAGGGCTGCCGCCAACTCCTGTCCAGGTGAAAACATTTGTTGAAAATAGTTCACCTAATGCCTATCGAGAACTTGTAGATCAATTTCTAGCTTCGCCTAGATTTGGAGAGCGTTGGGGGAGGCATTGGTTGGATGTGGCTCGTTATGCTGACACTAAAGGTTATCTTGCTGGTAATCAGGCAAGGCTTTTTACCCATTCTTATACATATCGAGATTATGTCATAGATGCCTTCAATAACGACCTTCCTTATAATCGGTTTTTAATTGAACAATTGGCTGCAGATAAACTCGATTTAGGTGGTGATAATCAACCTTTGGCCGCTATGGGTTTTCTCACATTGGGGCGTCGCTTTCTTAATAACACGCATGATATTATTGATGATCGTATTGATGTAGTCACTCGTGGACTGATGGCTTTGACTGTCAGTTGTGCGCGTTGTCATGATCATAAATATGATCCGGTTCCCACAGCTGACTATTATTCTTTGTATGGTGTTTTTGCAAGTAGTCATGAGCCTAAAGAAAAACCTTACATAAGTGAATCTGATGATCCGATTAAACGTTTGTCTTTTCAAAAAGAATTAAAGCGCAGACAAGACAATCTAAAAAATTATGAAAAGGCTCAGTACGAGCGAATTCGTAAACAGGTTAAAGAGCAGACTGGAGACTATATATGGGCAGCGCACAGTGCGACTAAAGTTGCAGCAGGTGAGCTCGATGAGCTTGCTCGCAAGTTAAAACTTGATCCTGAAGTTACTCGTCGATGGATGAATTACTTATCTAAAAGACGTAAGGCTAATGATCTAGTTTTTGCTCCATGGTTTGCATTAGCTGAGATTGATAAGAAAACTTATACGGCCAAGCTTAAGGGAGTGCTTGATCAGCAATCCTTGAAAAAGGTGCCTTCAGAAATTCTTGAAGTACTTGGGAAAACTGAATCTCTTAGAGAGGCAGCAAAGGCATTGGGGAAACTATGTTTCGAAGCGGATGAAAGTCAGTTGATCTTACGTGAGGTTGTTTATTCAAATGCCTCGCCAGCTAAATTATCTGATGGGGATGTTTGGCGCATTATGGAAGTTGCCGGTAAGGAGGGTATCCGATCACGTCGACGTCGATTTGATGAGCTTGAAGGAGAGCATCCGGGGGCGCCTAATCGGGCAATGGTGATAATTGATAAAAAAGAAGTCTATAATCCTTATGTCTTTCGTCGAGGCAATCCAAACTCAAAAGGGGAGAGCGTGCCGCGCCGGTTTTTAAGTGTGCTTACAAATGGAAACCGCAAACCATTTTCTAATGGTAGCGGACGCTTGGAAATGGCACATGCCATAGCTTCATCTGATAATTCATTGACGGCTCGCGTAATGGTTAATCGAGTTTGGATGCATTTGTTCGGTCAAGGTTTGGTGGATACACCGAGTGACTTTGGAGTTCGTGCAGAATTGCCTTCACATCCAGAACTACTGGATTATTTGGCTTTGGAATTTGTTTCTAAAGAATGGTCTGTAAAGAGCTTAATTCGATCTATTCTGCTTTCGAACACATATCAACAAGGTGAGAATGTGCATTCGGAGTATGCTATAATTGATCCATCAAATCGCTTATTATGGCAGATGAATCGCCGCCGTTTAGACTTTGAAGCAATGCGTGATTCTGTACTTGCCGTTTCTGGAAATCTCAATTTAAGGCAAAGGGGGCGTTCGGAGAAAATTGAAAATAAACCCAATGCTAATCGTCGAACAATTTATGGCTTCATAGATCGGCAAAATCTACCTAGCCTATTTAGAACTTTTGATTTTGCGGGTCCAGATACGACTTGTGGTCGTCGTTTTACTACTACTATTCCACAACAGTCACTGTATCTTTTAAATAGTCCATTTATTGAGGCTCAGGCAAAAAAGTTAGTAGAGTCTGATCAGGTTCGTTTAGTTGTTGGGGAGGAACGAATTCGCGTGATATTTCGACAAATTTATCAACGCGACCCTAAGGAATGGGAGTTAAAATCAGCTAAGTTGTTTATTGATGATTTTATCCCTGCAGCAGCAGCGTGGCAAATGCTTGGTCAGGCTTTGTTGGTTTCTAATGAAATGATGTTTGTTGATTAGTTATGAAAAAAGTAGTCCGAACTGAGATTCCTAGAAAAGCAATTTATCGATTATCGGTATATTCACGTTGCTTGCATCGACTTGAGAACAACGGAATTCATACTGTATCTAGTGAGGTATTAGCTAAAGCAGCGGGGGTAAAACCAACCCAATTGCGAAAGGATTTAACATACTTTGGTCAGTTCGGTACTCGAGGTTTGGGCTACGAGGTTAAACAGTTAATCGAGATGATTTCGGAGTTGCTTGGTACGAAAAGTTTACAGCCAGTTGTTATTGTAGGGATTGGTAATTTGGGGCGTGCGTTGTTGAGTTATCGTGGATTTGAGAGGGAAGGCTTTGAAGTTGTTGGGGCATTTGATGTGAATCCCAGTCAATATTTATCAAATGATAGTCCAATAGACGTTCAGGCTATGGATGTTTTGCCTAAGATTATTAATGAACATGTTATTAAGATGGCTGTGCTTTGTGTTCCTCCAGCAGCTGCCCAAGAAGTAGCTAATCAGTTGATAGAATACGGTGTGGTTGCAATTCTAAATTTTGCCCCAATCGTGCTTTCTGTTCCGGACGAGATAACTGTAAATAACGTGAATCTTGCTATGGAACTGGAAAACCTTAGCTATTTTATCAATGAATAAATATGCTCAAGACGAGGTTTAGCAGTAATCTCAACTTTATTTAAAATAGTTCTAAAAGTTAAAGTTATTTTCTTTACCTTAACTTTTTTTCTCTTGTTGTTGTGGGACTCGTAAATTGATGTGAAGGTCTCGCAATTGTTTTGGTTCAACAGATCCAGGAGCATCACTCATTAGGTCAGCACCTTTAGCTGTTTTCGGGAAGGCTATCACTTCGCGAATACTTTCAGCTTTGCATAGCATAGCAATGAGCCGGTCGAAACCTAGTGCAATGCCGCCATGGGGAGGGGCCCCGTAACGGAAGGCTTCTAGCATATAGCCAAATCTTTCTTGAGCTACGTCAGGTGGGATTTGTAGTACTTCTTCAAAGATGGTTTTTTGCACTTCGCGATTATGAATACGAATGGAACCTCCCCCTAATTCAACCCCATTGACAACCATATCATAGTGCTGGCCTCTAACGGACTTAGGATCGCTGGTTAAGTTTGGAATATCTTCAGTAACTGGTGAAGTGAACGGATGGTGGCCGGAGTACCAACGGTTCATCTCCTTATCGAACATTAATAGGGGAAAATCTACAACCCAAAGGAAGTTAAATTGATCGGGTGGAATAGTCAGTTTACCCATCTCAGAAAGCTTCTCAGCACAGTATAGCCTAATTTTTCCGAGTATCTCACAGGCATTAAGCCATTCATCAGCGGCAAATAAAATAAGGTCACCTTCCTCGATAGATAGTTTTTCCTTTAGAGCGTTTTTTTCTTCTTCACTGAAAAACTTAACAATAGGAGATTTCCAATCACCATTTTCCACTTTTATATAGGCAAGTCCTTTTGCTCCGAAGCTCTTGGCATAATCGGTCATGGTTTCCATTTGCCCTTGAGTGACACAGGCGAACCCTTTTGCATTAAGCGCTTTAATAACGCCACCGTTTGCCACGGTTCCGCTAAACACCTTAAATTCGCTAGAGGCAAAGTCTTCAGTCATGTCGATGATTTCCATTTCGAAACGAGTATCAGGTTTGTCTATGCCCCATCGGTTCATTACCTCTTGAAATGGAATACGAGGAAAGGGAGTAGTAACTTCAATGCCTAAAGCAATTTTCCATATACGTTTCAGCAAGCCTTCAATTAAATTATATATATCATCTCTTTCTATGAATGACATTTCGATATCGACCTGTGTGAATTCAGGTTGCCGGTCCGCACGCAAATCTTCATCACGGTAACAACGTGCAAGCTGGAAATATTTATCTACTCCAGAGCACATAAGTATCTGCTTATATTGCTGAGGTGATTGTGGAAGAGCATAAAACTGCCCTGGATGAAGTCTGCTAGGAACAAGGAATTCACGGGCCCCTTCAGGTGTGCTCTTGAATAAGGTTGGTGTTTCAATTTCAAGAAAGCCTTGTTCTTCCATAAAAACACGCGTGGCGGTAGCGACCTTGCTGCGTAAACGCATGTTGTAAATCATCTCCGGTCGACGCAGATCAAGATAACGATGCTTAAGTCGAAGTTCTTCGTTTACTTTTGCGGCGACCTCGGGATCATCGATAGTGAAGGGCAGTATATCTGCGTTGTTCAGTACTTCTATCTGATTAACTAAAATTTCAATTAATCCAGTATCGATTTTTTCGTTTTTTGTGCCGTCCGGGCGCATTCGTACTTTGCCGGTGACACTAATGACACTTTCACTATGAAGTTTAGATGCAGTTTCAAAAAGATCAGAAGAAAGATCGCTAGGGTCAAAAACCGCTTGTGATCGACCTTCTCTATCGCGAACATCAATAAATACAACTCCACCTAAATCTCGGTTGGAGTGGACCCAGCCATTTATAGTCACAATCTGGCCGATATGCTCTTCTCTTAGCTCGTTGCAGTGATGAGTACGCTTCATTCGCTCAAAGTTGTCCTTTTTAATTAAAAGGGCGGCGGATGTTGCAGGGAAAAAGGCCGGTTTTCAAAGTTTATTTCTAGAAATTAAAGATTCAGTAATTCTCTTTGCCACGGCAAAATCCTATCTTTTTCATCATCATCCTCAAGAGATAGCTTTACGAGTGTAGAGCGACTAGCGATTAATGTGGGGTCGATCTTTAGCTCTTCGGCTTGTTTATCTCGAATTTTCTTCAATGATTCGTAAAATTTTTTTTCGCTAGCTTTAATTCTGCGGCGGGTGATTCTTGGTGTTTCAGGGCAATTCTCCGAATTTAAGTCTAGAGCTTTTCCAACCGCTTCACGTAAGGAATTGAAACGTCGAGTTGAAAGTTTATGGGGCCAAATAGTTTTATTTTCTCGATCAATGACGGTCTCAGATAGTTTAACAAGGTCCTCATGGCGTACAATAAAGTAGGGAGGTTTATTAGCTGCGACAGCTTCTTGCTCGCGCCAATGCCATGTTTCCCTAAGAATAGCCAAGCTGCGTCGATTAAGTTTGCTGGAGCCTTTTAGCCTCCAAGCTTGATCAAGATCCAGCTGGCGGTCAGATGAATATTCCTGAATGAGTCGTTTGCAAATTTGTTGATGCCATTTTAAGCGTCCTTTTTCCTCAAGTTCTGTTTTTAAGATATCAGCCAAAGTACGAAGGTGGCGGCTGTCATTGAGTGCATAAATTTTCATTTTATCAGTCAATGGTCTACGTGTCCAATTGGCCTTTTGTGATCCTTTATCCAACGTTATGCCAATAAGTTTTGAGAGAAGATCATTTAATCCAAATGCTGTGAAACCCAGTAATCTTGCAGCCCACATAGTGTCGAATATTCGGTTTGGCACAAATTTATTAGCAGCATACATTAATCGTAAATCATTGTCCGATCCATGCATTAATAGTTCCTTATTATGAAGAGCTTTAAATAGAGGGGAAACATCCATTGAGGATAGTGGATCAATTAAAACGTCTTTGCCGGGAAAGCTAATTTGCAATAGGCATAATTTTTCTGGATACGAGTGCAGACTATCGGCTTCCGTGTCGAGGCCGACCCAATCTGTTTTTCGTAATGCCGGTAAAAACTCCTTTAGTTGATCTTGATTGTCGATCAAGTGGACGGATTCTGTCATCAGACTTTATATTGCCAAGGCAAAATTCTTGTTCAGACGACTTGACGCGATATATGTAACTGTTTTTTATCTGCCTGTCTGTTGAGAATTAAAATGACCAATCTTGCCAATCAATTTACGGAAATAGTTAGAGTAAATCCCAATAAAACCGCTATTTTTTGGGATGGAAGTGAGTATTCTTTTGGACATGCATATTCTGTAGCAAAGTGCTTGTCAAATCGCTTAAAAGATCAGTTTGAACTTCAGTCAGGTGATCGAGTGGCGCTTTGGTTGAAAAATTGCCCAGAGTTTGTGTTTTCCTTATTTGGAGTCCTTTTGGGTGAGGGTGTAGTGGTTTCCATTAACAGTTTTCTGACCCCTGATGAAGTTGGGTATATTGTCGAAGATTGTGGGGCTAAAGTAATTATAAGTGAAACTTCGATGGCTGCAGAAACATCAAAATTAGTTAAAGACAATCCTAAATTAAACGTTATCGATGTGGAGTCGCTTAGTCAAACTGAGCTGGGTGACCAGTTCGATTTTAGTTCGCTTCAACAGTCTCCAGAGGACCTAGCTTTGATTATTTATACATCCGGCACAACGGGTAAACCAAAAGGAGCGATGCTTAGTAATCAGAATCTGATGAACAATGTTGAAGCTATTGTTGAGGCAGCAGATATTGTCAGTGAAGATCGAATGGCTGTGCTTCTTCCTATGTTTCATAGTTTTACTATGACTGTGGGCTTGTTATTGCCAATGACACGAGGTTTGTCGATAGTAGCTGTAAAGTCTTTGAACCCTCCAAAGAATATCATTATTGAGATAATAAAGCATCGTGCGACGTTAATGCCTGCTATACCGCAGCTCTATAGAGCCTTTATTAATGTTACACTTCCTTCAGATTTGCCTCTTCGTGTTTGTTTTAGTGGGGCAGCACCATTGCCGATTGAGGTTTTGAATGCATTCAATGAGAAAGTGGGGATTCCTCTGCTTGAAGGATATGGTCTTAGCGAGACAAGCCCGGTGGCATGTATGAATCCGCTATATGGAGAAAGGAAAGCAGGATCGGTTGGACTCCCTATTGGTGACGTAGAATTTCAGATAAGAAATGATGATGGTGTGGTATTGCCAGTGAATGAGCCAGGTGAAATATGTATCAAAGGCCATAATATTATGATGGGTTATTGGAATAATTCAGAGGCGACAGATGCATCGATTAAGGATGGATGGTTTTTAACCGGAGATATTGGTCATCTAGATAATGATGGTTATTTATATATAACTGATAGAAAGAAAGATATGCTGCTAGTTAATGGTATAAATGTTTATCCTCGTGAAGTGGAAGAGGTGATCTATCAATTTGAAGGTGTGTCTGAAGCGGCTGTTGTAGGTATAAATGATCCAAGAAAAGGCGATTTGGTAGTTGCCTGTATTGTGCCTTCTGAAAAAATTAAGATCGATGAATCTGCATTGAAAGAATTTTTGAAAACTAAACTAGCTGCATATAAGTTGCCGAGAAAACTAATGATAATGGAAAAGCTGCCGCGTAACGCGACAGGCAAAATACTTAAAACTAAACTTCGTGAAATAGCTTTAGATCGGGTGGGGCGCTAATACTCTGTCTACTAGACTTCGCTTGAATTTTTAGTGTTCAGATAGTTCATGCCCTTTCTCTAATAATTCAAATTTAGTGCCTACAATTTTTACGCAATAAAACCAAAGGGCTACGATTATGCAGGTAAAAAATCCTAAAAGCTGAAGACCTATTAGACTAGTTTCCAATTGTCCTTCTTCATTATGACGGTTGAAAAGCATTGGGATTAGAAATGCTATTAGCAGTGCAATGACTTTACCTGTTCGTTGAACAAATACTTCTACGAAAGAACGTGCTACATATTTTTGTTGTTGTGAGAGTGGGTTGTATAATGTTTCCCTCCCAGTTTGGTTAATCGAATATGCGAATGTACTATCTACAATCTTGAGAAAACTTCCAGCAATGAGAACTGGTGCAATGATGAAAAAAAGTGACCCAACTGCAATTGCTAATGGAAGTGCCAGTAGGATCCAATGAATGCGATATGATGGGAATTTTGCAGCAAAAATGCTAAAGCCAAGCTGAACAGCAAGCGCTGCAACATTGCCGATCGCATAAACAGATCCAAAGTGGCTGCCTAATTTACTTTCTTCGACGAATTTTTCAGTCATTGCTGTGAATTGAAAATCTAGAACTTCAGACGTGATTTCATAAAAGCCAACGATTCCAGCGATTGCTAAGAGGTAGCGCGAATTAAAGACCATAGATGCACCTTCAATAGCGGCGTTGATTTTTTGTTTAGAAACTTCATGTGTTTCTTGATTGGGTTTATTATTTGGGATGCTTTTTGCTAACCATCCAGCGATAGCTGAAAGAACACATATAATTAAGCCTATTCCAATAATTAGATGCAGCCATTGTTGATGTGTCATATCGTCGATCCAGCTTCTAAAATATGTGCTTCCTATTGCTCCTCCAGAAACAGCCCCAAGAATAATGAATCCATATAGGCTTTTTGCATTTTTCAAATTTACAGTGTCATGTAGAAAAGAAAAAAATGCTGCCAACATTAAGCTAATGTATAAATCTCCAAACCAATAAAAAGACCATATTACGAACTCACTTGGATTGTTTATTTTTAAAGAGAAAAAGATCGTCATCGCGATTATTAATCCAATACAGCCAAATGTTAGTGTTTGCCTTTTTGCAATTCGGGTAATTAGGGTGAGAAAAATTACGAGTAGAAAGGCGATAAACATATTCGCGCCCTTGGCCAACAGCTCAGCACTGCTGCCTAGCATTTCTAATGAACCTAGTTTAAAAGGGTTTTCTCCATCGTATTGTTGAATGAAAAGCGTTTTTTTAAGTGGCTTAAGAATCCAGAAAATTATTAACACTAAATTGATGTATAGAAACATCGTTGCAGTGAATGCGATTTTTTTGCCGGTGGAAAAATTTAGTTCAGGCATCGGCATAAGGATAAATGTTATCTCGAATCTACTTAAAGTTTAACTTGGTATTCAAGAGAATCGCCACCATCAACGCTGAGTTTGAATCGATTATCTTTTTCGGACAAAAGTTCCAGCTGAATATTGGACCCTTCTTCAAGTGGAGCTTTCTCAATTTGGTAATTTGTAACGCCTAGAGATAAGATGCTATTGATCATACGTAATGTAGGACGAGCCCCGAAAGTCATGCTTCTGCTTTCGCGGGCGATTAGATTATGAATGGCATCATCCACTTTGAGATTCCAATTGTAGGTCTCCTTCATGCCTTCAGCTTTTAATCGAATATGCAATTTAGCCATGTCGATATATTCGGAATTTTTAAATGGCCTAAACATCGATATTTCATCGAATCTGTTAAGGAAACTAGGCCTAAAGCGGTCAAGTAGCGCCAATTCAAACAGTTCCCTTACATTTTGCTTCTCTCGATTCTTAACAATAACATCGTAACCGGCATTGGTAGTCATTATGACAAAACAGCCGCGAGCATACATGGGTTTTTGATTACGATCGTAAAAGATACCTTCATCAAGAAGGAAATATAGTCGATCAAGTACTTGAATATTTGCCTTGTCGATTTCCTCAAATACATAAACTGCATGAGGATTAATAGTTAGATTATCTGTCATTACATCAAGAAATCGATCCATACTTATGGAGCTGCGGTAAGTAGTCATATCCATAGTTATTAGCTTAAGTCCTAGGTTTTTCGCTAGAAGTTTAGAAAGGTAGGTTTTGCCGGTGCCAGTTGGTCCTGCGAACATAATACTTGCTACTGGTTTTTCATCGGTTCGACCACCTCCATATCCAATTCTTGAGAGGCGCACGACTCCATTCACTGCTTCGTTCTGACCGATAAAGCGCGAACGAATACTGTTCGGTAGTGACTTAAGAACGCTGAAATCTTTTGAGATAATCCATTCAGGAACTTGTGCCGTTCTCATTCCAGCTGCTTTGAGAGTGGCCTTATCTATTACGAATTGACCTTTATCAGCTATGGCTTTTTCCATCATAGTTACCAGTTCCTTAAAGACTGCAAGAGAACGTTGAGGTTCTGGTTTATTTGGTTGGTAGTAACTAATAGTTTCCTTGATGTATTTGATATGTGACTCGGCTAGTTTTAATTGAGGAAGATATGCCTTTGCGTAGTTTAGTAGTATTCCGTTGATATCTTTGCTGCTGTATTCTGGCAAAAATACAATATCGCCGAATGAGTTGATGACATAATTATTGTCAGCTCTTACTCTTGAATAATTATAATAATCAATAAATGCGATGCTACGCAATTTACCCCCCTGAATATTAGGCGAGTAAAGAGCCTCAACACCGGTTGAGGAACGGTTGGATGCACCAAGTCCAATCATTGATCCAAGATTCGTTATGTACAAAATAATGTCCTGTTCGAGTGCAGGTTTACTGATGTTCTTTTGCCAGTATTCTTGGACCTGACCCAATAGTGTATGTCCTTCAACAATCTTTGGAAGATCAATTTCCAAATGAGCAAATTTAGAGAATTTAGAATCTTTGCTAAAAGCCATGCTGGCCAAAAAATATCTATAGGCAGAAGAAGCATCTCCGACGATAAGTACAGATTTATTTCCATGTTCTGAAGTAACAACGTCGCGTATTCTTTTTGTCAGATCGGGGAGGATTTCTAGTCCATTCATTACCTTAGCCGGCTCTTCCCACTCAGGGCTGACATCATATTTCCCGACTGGATCGTGAAGGATAAAACAGGATTTAGACAAGGTTCTCAGGCTAGGTGCTGCAAACGATTGGGAAACGAACAAAAATGTCGTTAACAAAAAAACACTCCACTGATTGAAGCGATTTATCATTTTTTGTTTCATTATCTTTAGAGGTTAATACAATGAAATCGTCTGATATTCTCAGATTTTGGGCAGAGAAATTGGCATGATCTTTGACGTTGTCAAAAGAAAATCAACATTTGAGCTTACTATAATATTAAAGAAAGTATACTTGTTGGCGAAATTAAGATTAATACTCGTTAATCAAACAATCACTCAAAGGATGTTTTGCTTAAATTTTGGATATATATAAAAAACTGCTTTTAGGTAATGTTTTTTTCGGTTTGGATTGCGCTAAGCAGTTAAAACACATAAAAGACGGAAACGATGCACAGCGAAAATAATTTTCAAATTTCACTTTTTTTAAGGCTCACAATTTTTTTGTTTGGGTTTTTAATTATTCATCTTTCATGTGCGTCGGATTGGCCGACTTATCAGCATGATAACTCCAGAAGTGGTGTTGCTGGTGAATCACTTCTGACGCCGTTCACAGAAGGTTGGGTACATCGTTCTAAACATGAGCCAAGACCTGCTTGGAGAGGGGAAGCGAAGTGGGACGGTTACAATAAAGTGTATGATATGAAATCACGGCAGGTTTTTGATTATGCCTATCATACGGTCATTGCTAATGGGTTGCTTTATTTTGGTTCATCCGCTGATGACAAGATATATTGTTTAGATGCCAAAACGGGAAAAGAGAAATGGATTTTTTTCACTGAAGGTCCAGTTCGTTTAGCTCCGACTATTGCTGATGGAAGAGTTTTTGTTGGTTCCGACGATGGTCATGCTTATTGTTTAGATGCAGCTACTGAAAAGCTGATTTGGAAAACGCGGCTTGGCCCAAAGGACTATAGAATACCAGGTAACGGTCGGATTATATCACGTTGGCCATTGAGGACTGGTATTGTTGTTATTGATAATTTGGCTTATTGCGCAGCCGGAATGTTTCCTGCAGAAGGTATATATATTTCAGCTGTTGATGTTCGCGATGGTAAAATTCGGTGGCAGCAAAAGCAGGGAGACTTACCTGCACAGGGCTATTTACTGGCATCTCATACTCGTTTGTATGTGCCGGCTGGAAGAAATAATCCAGTAGTACTAAATCGCTCGGATGGTAAACGCATTCGTGTTGTTAGTGGGCAAGGAGGTACTTATGCGCTCTTGACTGGCGATAGTCTAGTTTTTGGACCAGGAAAGACAGGAACGCTTGGCTTTGTTGAATCGAACAAATCCGATCAATTGGCTTCGTTTAAGGGTAACCATATGATTGTTACTCCAGAAATGTCATACTTGCAGGGAGATACACATTTGAGTGCTCTTGATCGAAGTCGATATCTAGATTTAGCACGCAAACGCCGTTCGCTTCAATCTCGTCAAAAAGCACTTTCGGAAGAACTAAAAAAAATAAAAGCCACATCAACGGCAAAACGGCAAACATTACAAAAACAACTTACAGATATTGGCCAATCAATTGACGGTGTTACTACTGAAATGGGGCAATGTTTTCCTTGGAAAGTCCGATGTGAACAACCGCTTAGCATGGTATTGGCTGGAAAAACGCTAATTACGGGGGGGCACGACTCTGTCTCTGCTTTTGATGCTTCCAATGGTCAGAAACTTTGGAGCGGTAAAGCCGAAGGAGATGTCTTTGGATTAGCGGTTGCTGATGGACGGCTTTTTGTCAGTACTAACCGAGGTGTTATTCACTGTCTTGTAGCCAAAAGCTTGGTAAAATAATGAAACGAAAAATCAAAACTGAATTTCTGAAATTAGCTGTTGGGTTTTTTTTTGTAGCTAATGCAGTAGCTCAAGAGTGGCCAAGGTTTCGAGGCTTGAACGGAACGGGTTTAAGTGATGCAAAGGGTATCCCCTCCAAGTTTAATTTATCCGATGCCAACTGGCGTGTTGCACTAAAGGGAGAAGGTCACTCTTCTCCAATATTGTGGGGCGATAAGATTTTTGTTACTGGATTAGATGCAAAAGAGAATCTTTTTCATCTTCAGTGTTTAAACGCTACGAATGGCTCGGAGTTATGGCTAGTATCACGGGCACAATCTAAATTTAGAACTCATCGATATAATCTTTTAGTTTCTTCTAGCCCTGTGACAGATGGTAAGCATGTGGTGGTGGTG
>MDSV01086396.1_pt1 | contig 12856 bp, 3 predicted proteins | sample 810851 | NCBI WGS metagenome assembly MDSV01 (sample SAMN05326640, study PRJNA326480) | marine metagenome | isolation source: seawater | place: Atlantic Ocean: North East | collected 2012 | reverse complement strand
GTCGATCTCGGGACACGCCTCCAGTCCAAAGAGGATCGCGGCCGCGCGCAAGTCGGCGATGCGCGCATCGGTGCGCATCGCCGACGCGCCACGCCGCGCGCCCACGTCCGAGAGCGGCGTGACGACGGCGCGCTCGAGGGCGTCCCATGGCAGGCGCTCCCGATCGTCATCGTCAGTTCGCACAAGGCGGCCCGTGCGCTCCTGCACGATGCCCGTCGCCCACTCCGCCAAGATGGGACGGAGCGCGGGTCGGTGCTCCTCCGCGAGGAGGTGGTCGGTCGAGGGCAGCGTCCGCAGCAAGGCGTCGAGGCGTCCCTTTAGGTTTGACCAAACGGTCGCATCGAGCGCGTTGCCAAGGGTTTCGATGAGCTGGTGCAGCACGGTGCCAGCGGTGCGTGCGATGCAGTCGATGCGCTGCGCATCGGGCCAATTCGGCGTTTGGATCGCGTGCATGGCACTGAGGTAGTTGAACTCGACCCTGGGCCGAGACCGGAACGCGGTGACGGCCGCGTGTGTTTTCGCAAACCAATGCGTGTGCTCTCGGACGTCGTCGAGGTTGTCGAGCACGTCGAGCAGAAAGAGGGGCAAGGTCAAGCGGGTGCGAACGATCGCAAGCGCGTTGCCATCATCGCTGCGCTTCATCCGCTGCCGCACCAACGCCGCGTCGTCCAGCAGCGAGAGCTCGCCGTCCGACGCGTACAGCTCCTGCGGCTCGGCCTTGGCGCTCACGAGCTGGCTCAGTCCCCAGCACAGGTGCAGCGAGGCGTCGCGCAACGCCGCGGTGCGCTCCTCAATCTTGCGGTTGAGCTCGTCGTGGTTGGTGAGGAGCGCTTGTTCTTCGCGCCACTCGCGGTACATGCGCTCCCACTCCACGACCCGTTGCTTGAAAGCGTCGGCGGGGCTGGGCGCATCATCGGACTCCGATTCGGTCCGCAGGCGCCCGAACTCGTACCGGTCCTTGAGCCACGAGTCGCGCGTGCGCATGGCGGGGCGCGTCGCGAAGGCACAGTCCCTCTCCGCGACGCGCGCGCGCGCATCGCGCAGTTCGTCGTCAAGCTCGCGTCCTGCCGTCAGGAGCGACTCGAGGCTCTCGTCGGAGACGCCCCCCTCCCGCGAAATGGCGGCCCTCTTCTTGCGGACCTCGACGGCGTTGGCGCGTATCTCCTCGACGAGTTTGACAACCTCTTGGTCGTCGTTCACCCACGGACCGTCGTGCGTTTCCCATTGACCCGCTGTGCGCGGTGGGCGGACGTTGCGCGGAAGGACGTAGTCTGGGTCGGGCTCTAGGCGAGGTCCTGAAGGGCCGTCGTCGACTATCCGAAACCGGTCCTTTTGCTCCCAGTAGTTTGGGCGCTCCTTGAAGAACTCGTGCCACTCCTTGTCGCCCTCCCGCACGGCCTGCATGAAGTCGTCGTACTCCAGTGCCACCACGTAGATCGGCACCACCAAAGTCCTATTAAGGTGGGAGGCCGCGCCATCGGTGGCCCCGGAACGAGCAGTGGAACGCACATGGCCGTGCTTCTCGTGCGCGATCACGTCGGGCATTGCTTCGGTCTTGTACGTCGAGTCAACTCTCTTCTCTTCCACTTTTTCGGCCTTGTGCAGATTGTCCACCATCTCCTTGACGCTGCCGCGCGAGTCGAGCGACAAGAGGGTCGGGTAGATGGGCATGCACGGCACGCGCGCATCGTGCCGATGCGGCAATGCCTCAACCACCGCCCGCGCCTCGGTTCGCACGTCGGCCTGTGGGTGGTCGCGCGCGGCTTGCGCCGCCGGGTAAAAGGTGTCGAAGAGCACCGCTTGTCTGGCGTGGGTCCGGGGCGGTCGCACGTCCCTCTCGTATCCTTTGGTCGTGGTCGGCACGGCGAGCCCCGTTGGGTGGAGCTTTACATTCGTCCGGTTGAAGTTTGGATTGACCAGCGCGTCGTGCAGCGGCCACCCGTTCGCCTGATCGTTCGGTGCCCCTCCCGCCTCGGCACGCTCGGGAAAGCCGGTGGCCGTGTCGAGACGTCGCATCTGCGAGGCAGAAAATCGGTGTGCTCGCGCCTCGTCGCGCGGCGCGACGCCGGGAAGGTATTGGTAAAACGACCGTGCGCTCTCGATCGTCGGCAAGCGTGTCAGCACGTCTTGTACGTCGTTCGTGGGCGGATCGGACGCTGCGACGCCATCGGTCCACGGCGACACGATCCTCTTGTCGACAACGCTCGTCACCGCCTTGTCGAAGCGGTACGGGTCCGGGACCGCGTCCGCCCCCGCCGCCGCGCGCTCATCGATTCGCAGGTTTTCGTGCATTTTCGTTTGCTCGTCCACCCACCACGCCGGCGGACCAGCGCGTGCCGTGAAGTCGTTGCTGTGCTCCCACGGATCGGGCGGGGGATAGGGGCGCACGTAGACATAGTCGTGCACGCCGCGCGCGAGGTTGACGTCGGCGATCTCGTACATGCTGGCGTCCATCGGAACCGGAAAGCGCGAGTCGAGCCCACCTTCGCCGCGTTTCGTGCCTGTATCGATGCGGCACGAAAAGTACACGCCTCCGGGACGGTGCAGCCCAATCTGTGGGGAAGTCTCGAGCGGGGTCTTCCCGTCTGCTTTGGCGTACGCCAGCACCTTTTCGTGCTCCACCATGTAGCGCGCCATGACGCCCTCGAGGGTGGTGGGCGCCAGCTCCGGGTGCTCATCCAACTTGTCCATCAGGAGCTTGAACTCGTCCGTGTCCGTCGGGTTCTCGTTCGCCTTTCTGGGCTGATAAACGGCTATTCTCACCTTCTCGACCTCGTCGCTCCACCACGACGCGTACTTGCTCTTTCGTGTATTCTTCAGGGTGCCCATGGTTTTCAAACGATTGTTTCGGTCCGTTGGCGCGTTCATGGTCGCCTCGGGGTAGCACTGTTTCGTGTACCTGACAATGCCTCTGGGATTGCTATCGGTCGTGGTAAAGTTGAGGTACGTGCCGGCCCTTGCGAAGTTCGGCTTCGTCCTGGCCTTTGGCAGCGTCTGCACGCTGCGGACGGGCATGGGTGCAAACATGTGCTCGCGGTAGACCTCTGAGTAGGACCTGACCGAGTCGTTGTCGCTTTTCTGGTTAGAGCCAGGGTCGTGGATACGCACGTCGGCAAAGACTCCGCCGTTGGTGCGCTTGTTCGTGCCGGTGCGAGGGTCCCTTTCGGCAGTAGCGCACATCGACTTCTCCGCGAGGTCCTGAGTTCCAAAGAAGAGCGGCAGGCCCTCGAAGGCCAACTCGAGGCGCTCTTGGCGTCGCGCCTCGTCCGTGGAGGCGAGGATCGCCGCTCGGCCAGTCCCGTCGACCCACGAGTCGTAGCCACGCACGTTGCGTTCTTGCTGCAGACGGGCGTGGTGGGCATCGAACCAATTGGCGTTGGAATAAAACTCGTAGTCACCACCGTCGCGACCCGGAACGGCGAAGATGGTGGACCAGCACACTTCCTTTTCCGCGTCCAGGAAGAGCAGTGCCACGCGGCCCTCCTCCTTGATGGTTGTAAAGACGCCTTCGTCCCCTTCGGGTAGCTGCTCGACCAGCGCGCGTAGAGCAACGAGGAGCTCGCTCCCGTCGTTGTTGTTGCTGGTCCGCGACAGACGGGGCAGGCCGCGCAGCCGCTCGACCGTCCACTCTTGCTTCAACTGCTCCCTCGACTCGATCGCCGCGGTCGCCCCGCCATTACCGTAGAGGGCTTGGAGCGCGACACCCGTAAACCCCAGCGTGCCGCGCGTGAGCAGCGGCACGGCCGCCGGCGTCTCGTGCGCCTTGAGTTTTGCGTCGAGGTAGGGGGTCATGCTCGGCGTGTCGAACATGCCGTGGTTTTCGAGCCAGCGCGAGTAGCTCCACTCCCAATGGTGCGCGTTGAGGCGAATGGAGATGATTTGCACCCTGATGCTCCTGGTGGCGCTCACGCCCGCACTCATCGTTGACTCGCGTCGAAACAGCGCCGATTGTTCCGTCTGGGCGCTCGACGCGGGACGCGCCGCTGCGGCCGGCGGATTGGCAACGGGACCGCGCGACGCCTTGCGCGGAGCGACGATGGGCGGCCGCCTGCAGGGTTCAATCTGGACGACGGTGCCCGCCTCGCTGGTGGCGTGGATGTGCCACAGAACGAGAACGTTGGCCGGTGTTTGCTCACTTACCAACGCGTTGCGGACGTTGGGTTCGCTGCTTTTGAGGGTAACGTTCCACAAAATCTCGCGAGTCTGATCGTCGCGCACAAACGTGCCAGAGAACAAACGCATTCCGGGTTCGTCCTTTGGACCGTACTGTAGGTCCTCTTGCCAGAGCACGGAATCGTGCAACGCGGGCACGAGAGGTGCGATGTACCTTGCCCCCTCCCTTTTGCGCCGGCTGTTGACAATCAGCTGTAACATCCACAGGCGCCACACCTCACGCGCCTCGGAAGTGTCCCCAGGCGCACCCTCAAACAGCGCCGCGATGCTGGTTAGGGTTGGGGCCAGAGCCGACGCGTCATCGGGTGCCCCGCCTTCCAGTGCCGCGACAAGGCTGCGTGCATCGTCGTCTGCCGACCCTCGATCGGGACCCTGGAAGGCCGTCACACCATCCAACACGACACTCGGGTCGAGTATATCGCCAAAGTCGTTGTCCTCCGCCTCGGGCGCCTCGGGCGCCTCGGCCTGCGGCGCCGCGGGCGCCGCCGCCTCCTCCGCCGGCGTGGAAGCGGACGGGCCGTCCGCCTCTAGTGGTCCCAAGTCACCGAGCGTGTCCTCGTCTTCCATACCACCTTGCCGTGCACGGCCGCGGGGGGTCGCGCGGGGTCGCGCGGGGTCGTGCGCTCGCGAGCCCGCCCGGACACGCACGACGCAAGCGCTACCAGGCAGCGTCGCGCGGAGTGCTTATGTTTTGCGCCGCCACCCCGCCGCTCCACAAACGAGGTGTGGCAGAAGCGTTGTTGCCACACCACACCAGTTGCCAAATATAGATCAACTTTTTTTCCGAATCGAAGTGTTTGCATTTTTGGGGCGTGCCAACTTTAGAGGAAACTTTTTTTGGCCAGATTCGGTTTCTGAAAATGGTCCGAGCGTCGATGTGAGTGCGACGTTCGTGTTACGAACACCTCGATGGATACCTTCAAGACGGTACTCGACACGTCGCTCGGGCCGTTTTCAGAAACCGAATCCGGCCAAAAAAGTTTCCTCTAAAGTTGGCACGCCCCAAAAACCCGAACACTTCGATTTGGAAAAAAGTTGATCTATATTTGGCAACTAACTGTGCCATACATATTTGGCAACAGATTTTCCGAATCGAAGTGTTCGGGTTTTTGGGGCGTGCCAACTTTAGAGGAAACTTTTTTGACCAGATTCGGCTTCTGAAAATGGTCCGAGCGTCGAGGTGAGTGCGACATTCGTGCTACGAACACTCTGATGAAAACCTCCAACGTGGTACTCGACACGTCACTCGGGCCGTTTTCAAAAAGTGGATCTGGCCAAAAAAGTTTCCTCTAAAGTTGGCACGCCCCCAAAATGCGAACACTTCGATTCGGAAAAAAAGTTGTCCATATTTGGTAACTAATTAGACCGTGCATATTTGGCAACGCGTTTTCTAAATTAAAGTGTTTGTATTTTGGGAGCGCAACGTTCCGCTCCCAAAATACAAACACTTTGACTTGGAAAAGGCAGTCCATATCTGGAAACCACCTTGAGGCAAAGACGGGGGGAGAGGGGAGGCGGGTGGGGAGGCACAGCGGCGTATGCTCACGGCTTGGCGCGCTTTGCGAGCGACCACGCCTCCGACGACGACGCCGCCGACGATGGCACCATCATGACGGTGACGGGCGAGTCGGCCGCGCCGCCCGCAAACACCTCCACGTCCGCCCCCCATTCATCGATCCACGCCGTGTCGCGCTCGGCGGCCACCTTTGGTGTCTTGGGGTGCAAGAGGTCGTAAAACTTCGTCCTGGTGGCGCTCGCTTCGCGCTCTGGCAGTGCCGATTTGCGCTTGAGTGTGCGCTTCCACCGCCTGCAGGTGGCGATGGCCAGGCTCACGCCAGCCCGCCAACCCTCGATTGTGCCACACTCGCGCTTGACGGTGGCTTGCAGCTCCTCAACTTCCTCCCGTTCCGCATCGGCGATGGCCCCCCGCTCCCCGCGCTGTTTCGCGAGCTTCTCTTGCTTTTCCATCCCCATTTTGTTGGCGCGACGCTCCTCCTCCGCCCACAGTTGCGCGCGAACGGGGGAGGCTGACGCACGCGTGGCCGTCTGCTCTCCACCACCGGCCAACTCGCGCGCGCGGGCCAGCCAACGCGCCTTGAGTGCCGCGTACGTGCCGCGACGTGGAAAGTGGAGCCCGAGGTACGCGATTGCTTGCATGGCCTTCTTCCTCAGCACCTCCATCTCATTGTCGTGGTCCGCCACCTTTCTCTTGTGCTTCGTCACAAGATTCGCGTGAATCCTACAGTTGACCTCGTGGGAACGAACAAGCGCCGCTGCGCGCGCCCTGCCACGCGCTCCCGAAAACAACGGGTCTCCCTTTTCGATGACGGGTTTACTCGGTGCAGCGGCGGGCGGAGGCGGCGGTCCTTCCAAGTACCGCATGCGCGCAGTGGCCAGTTTGCTCATGTGCATTCGGCCGCGCACGCAGCGCCGGCGAAAACCCTCGTCCACGAAATTACCATCGCCGTCCTTGTCCGAAACCGCTGACATCATGCGGAAGAACTCCTCTTGGTCCTCCGCGAGGTTCTCTAGCTCGATTGTGATTTTCAGCGTGCGACTGTCGCACGCATCCTTGCCATCAAAGGTCGGTTGTCTCCTAAGAATGCGACGCGCTTCCACCACGTCCATGTTTTGTGTGCGTGTCGCCATCAGCTTTGCCCATGCGACAGGGGGTGCAGCGGCAGCGTCCTGTGGCGGCGCTGGTTCATTGACGACTGCGCAGCCACCGGAGACGAGCGCGACAAGTGCCTGCTCATCGTCCAGGTCGTCCACGTCGTCGTCACCAACCGATGTGGCCATGATGGCACGGCAGTTGGGCACGCGCGCGGGGTGAAGGGGCACGCACACCCGGCAAGCGGGACTCGTGATGTCGCGTGGGTTGGCACGTGCGTGCGTTGGCGGAGGCGCGTGCGCGTCTGGCAGACTTGAACACTTGAGCGCGCGGACCGGACCTCCCTTGCTCGAGGCGGGGCTCCCCAGTCGGAGGGAGTGCCTTCGGCCGGGGAGCCCCGCCTCGGGGCGGGTTGCCCAAAAAGTGGCGCGAAGGCTCCCCAGGATTCCCAAGGCGCCAAATTGCCCGGGACGCGCCACTCGTGACGCGCGCTCTGCGACCAACCCACGCGCGACTTGCGGCGTGCGCATTGTCGCGCGCACACGCTCACGCTGCGCGCGCCGCCATGAAGCGCGTGCGCAAGGCGGTGGGCGATGGACGTGCAGGGGAGGACGTCAAGGCGTACTGGATGGCACAGGGCATGAGGACGTGCAACGACGTTGTTGACCACGTCACGTGGCACGGCGATTCCTCCGCACGGCGCGATATGGCAAAGGAGATTGGCAAGCTCGTGCGCGGCGCGTCTGGCGTGCACCTTCGCGAGAAGCACGCTGACGAGCTTCGCGGCCTACCGAACAACCACTATCTGGTGCTTGCCTGTGCGGAGCTCGAGGAGGAACACAAAGAGTTGGTCCACAAAGAGGCCAAACGAGCGGCCGCTGCACGCAAGAGTGGCGCAGGTACGAGCATCGAGACTGTTCCGCTCGAGACCGAAGACGTGCGCGTCGAAGTTGTCAACGCACCGAAGCCCAATGGGCAACGCCCGGTGACAAAGCGCGACGAGCGCGGTCTTGGCGAGTTGGCGGAGGTCATCAAGAGCGCGCCGGGCTATCCCGAACGACTCGACATGTGCGAGACGCTCGCCAAGGTGGTCGATGATGACGGGGACGACCAAGACGAGTCGTTGCTGTGGCCAGAGGAGTGGCCGCGTTCGCCCGAGACCACGACGGTCGTTGTTGACACGGAGCACTGCGCGTACGCCGGCAACGCCGAGGGGTACAACCCGGAGACGCTGATCACGAACGGTGACTGCCTGGAACGGGGACTCTCCAAGCTGACAGGGGAGGACAGCGTGACCGCGCCAGAGGCGATCACGCCTGCCATTCCGGGCCAAAGCGGCTTCAACCTGGCACGGTTCAAGTGCCGCTTTGGCAGCAAGACGTGCACGCGTACGGCGTGCGAGGTGCAGTCGCTTTCTCAACTCCACTGCGTCGAGTGCATCCGCACCGGCGACAGCGGGAAAGCCGACGAGCTAGTGGCGCGGATCGCAATGCGGCTTGAGAGCGCCACCAAGTCCGACGATGCGTCCCACGCAATGGAGCAGGACCTGCAGGCACGCGTTTGCTGCAGCAGTGTGGATTGCAAGCTCGCCGCGGGCATCCTCGGCCTCGAAGCGCGTGCCGTCAACAACATGAACAAGAAGCAGGACGCAAACCAACAAGCGGGCAATCGTCGGTACGGCTCTGACGACCTTTTCAAGAACGAGATGGCACTCGCGAGGCGTCTGTTCAGGAACAACACGATCACGAAGCCGGTGGCAATGCGCATGGTGCACGACACCGCGCAGTGGTCCTACTGGGTGGAGAGCCGGACGCGTGAGACCATCACCATGTGCGACGTCATGACACGTCTCGCGTTGTGGTCGTGGGACACCACCACAACGCAAGAATTTCTGGACCGGTTTGCGGGATTGGTGATGAACTACACGATCAAGGTGGTGGGCGACCACGTCACGGATCCACGACACGAGGGCTTTGGCGAGTACCAAAAGCGGGGCTGGGACAAGATGTTCTGCGCGCTGCTGAAGCAGCACTACCCCGACCCAGTGACGTCGATTCACGCATGGGTGAAGATCAAGAACTGGGACGTTCAGGGACGTTTACACGACGCAAAGACCAAGGCACTCGTCGACCGCGTCACTGGCAACTCGACGCTTCTTCCTCTCTTGTCTGGTGCGCAAAACTTCCACAATGCCGTTGGAGAGGCGATGACCCACCGAATGGACGAGAAGCGGCAGCTCCGCTTTGCCGCTTGTGAGGGCGGCCTGGCCGACGGCTCGCAAACCGCGTCGCACCAGCAAGCGCTGAGTCACGTCATCAAGGGCACGTCGGAGACCGCAGCGATCACGCGCATCACGATTGCGAAGTTTATGCAACAATACGGCGCATTCGAGCAGGCCCAGCAGACAAAAGACACGCTCATTCACAATTCGGGAAACGACGCTACAAAGTGCTTTGCACCATCGAGCACTTGTTGCTTTGGCACGAACAACAGCAACGCCAAGGAGAAGATGGTGAACTTTTCGCTTGCGTTCGGGTGCGACGCGGACTATGAGGAGTTTCCAAACTTTACGCGCGACTGGCTGCCGAGTATGTACTTGCAGCCCAGCAAGGACGCGGCCAATGCCAATGGTCACACGATACGGCCCTCGCGCGTGTTCGACCCGGAGGATGTCGATGGCTTGCTCAGCGCTGCGGACATTGCGGGCAGGTCCGTTGCCGAGGCCGTCGGCACGAAAACGCGCCAGCTGGAGCGCTTTGGGCAGCCGGCCACTCTCACTGTCCGAGGCGTGATCTCGGGACGCCTAGACGGCGAAGGTGCCCACAATAGCCGCAATGACCGCAGCAGCACGCCGCTGCGCAGAGCATCGACCGAAAAGTCGCTCGCTCGAGTCGTGGAACGCTACAAGGCCCTCGTCAAAGAAGGGGTGCTTGACAGCGCAACGTACGACCTCAACGCGTACGCAACGTTGGGCGCTAAGCACGTCTTTGTGCAATCGCACATTGCGGAGAATCGCGCGGCCAAAACGTGGTTTGAGCACTTGCGCCGCGACGTCTTGACGCGGAAGCCCTGCCCGAGCCTTCCCGCGGGACAGGCACCCACCACCGCCGCCGAGCGCATGCGCGCGCTCGAGTACGAGCAAGCCGTGCAGCTGAAGACCGTCCTTGCAAGGCACAAGCAGTGGTCGCCACGCGTGCCGCGCGACCCTCTGAACACCGCCAACGGGCCGTACCCCACTTGGCCCAAGCTGCGCGACGAGCGCGCACGCCTTCGCCAGATCGCCATAGATAACGTTGAAGACGTGAATGAGGTCGACTACCCACTCGAGCCGATCCACTTTGGGTTCTGGGCGTCGCGCAACGGCTACGACTCGCGACTTCGCTGGCCAAGCGAACTGCAGCTGCGCGAAGACTACGCCAACGAACGCCTGCACGATCGGGAGGTGGTGGTGTCTCGGCTGCTTAAGCAGGTGGAATCGGCGGCGCAGCGCGAGCGCCAGCAAGTGCACCGCACCTTTGCAAAGGGCGCGACCGACGCGGAGATCGAGGAAGCCGAGGACCGCCGCAATCGGTGCGAGGCCCCGTCGGAACAGTGGTCGCAGAGCTGGGATCTCCTGGAGAAAGAGTCGCGAGACACCGACATCGGGTACAAGAATACGCTTGTGAGCTGGCTACGCGCCACCAAGCGCGACGAGAGCGCGCCGCTCGAGGAGCGGAAGATCGAAGAGGCGTTCCAGGCGTGGCTCTGGACCCACTTCGCTGGGGGCATGGGGCGCCACCTCGAACGCCAGCGCGCCATCTCGGCAGGGAAGGGCGACGCGTGCCCCGCTCGCGAGCAGGAGCGAGATCGCGCAATGGAGCGGGCCATGCGCGAGGCGGCCAAGGGCGCGACGTACGCGCGCGAAGCGCCAGACGACTTTCTCAATTCCAATGGCGGTTTAGACGACCCTGACGAGCAAGACGACGACGACGAGATATCGAGGCACCTGCGCGCGCCCGAGATGGCACAAGCCGACGCTCTCGTGTGCGACGCGGACGCACAAGCTGTGCCGACCCCGGTGCAGGACATTGTCAATCACTTTTCGACCATCGCGTCGACCAGCCCGTCCTCCTCCACGTCCACAACCGCGGGGTACACCAACTGGCGGCTGTTCAACCACCCGACCCTCGGCCCCAACGGCCGACCTCACACGCGGTAGGATGGCCCTCACCACTCCAGCAGCGTCCAAGGGGGCGCTGTGGTAGTTTAACAAAACACGAATTGCTGCTCACTATGAACCCCGCCACAGTGCGTGTGTGTTTTTACACGGGTTCCCGCTACCGGTTCACCTATCATCATCATCACCATCCACATAAACACTGCTCATACTACCATTGGAATTCGTAAACATTTGGTCCATGCTTGTGACACTGTTTATGCTCCAATCCAGTACCTGATTGAATGCACTGGCATCGTAGAAGACTTGCGTCATCCTGGTGACTTTGGACGTGTCCCATAGCAATGGCTGATTGAATTCACTGGCGTTGTAAAACATAGATTTCATGTAAGTGACTTGGGACGTATCCCAGTCCAGTGGTTGGTTAAATTTGATCGCGTTTTTAAAGATAGATCGCATTTCAGTGAGTCGGGATGTGTCCCAGTTTAGAGGCTGGTTGAACTCCAGGCAAGATTTGAATGTGGATTTCATGTAAGTGACTTGGGACGTATCCCAGTACAACGGTTGGTTGAAGCTTATTGCTTCTTCAAAAGTCGATTCCAGGTCAGTTAGGTTAGACGTAATGAAGTACAGAGGCTGATTGAACGCGTAAGCCCTGTAGAACGCATCCTGAATGTTTGTGACCCAGGACGTGTCCCAGTTCAGCAATTGGTTGAATGCCCACGCGTTACCAAACATGAACTGCATTGTGGTAAGTTTGGACGTGTCCCAGTCCAGAGGCTGGTTGAAGTTGGCAGCATAGCCAAACATTGAACGTGCTGTGGTGAGTTTGGATGTGTCCCAGTCCAGAGGCTGGTTGAAGTTGGTAGCATAGTTAAACATTGAACGTGCTGTGGTCAGTTTAGATGTGTCCCAGTTCAAAGGCTGGTTGAAGTTGGTAGCATAGTTAAACGTGCTCATCATGTTGGCGACTTGCGACGTGTTCCATCCTCTGATATTTGCATTGAAAGATTCAGCATTGCCAAACATTCCCTCCATGTTGGTGACCCTGGACACGTTCCATGCGTTGATGTCTGCATTGAAAGATTCAGCATAATAAAACATCGTGCTCATGTCTGTGACACTGGACGTGTCCCATCCGTTGATATCTCCATTGAAAGATAGTGCAGTGAAAAACATCTCACGCATGGTTGTGACACTGGACGTGTCCCATCCGTTGATATCTGCATTGAAATTGTTGCCAGGACCCCGGAATAAAGCACTCATGTCGGTGATCTTGGACGTGTCCCAGTCGCTTACTGGTCCATGTATGGCATTCGAGAGCGTTTCATTGTTTTTGTATTCATACAAAGCTGTCTTGAGTTGGTACGTATACAAAAAGGTGCCAGGAGAGGGCGGCGGTGAGGGCGGTGGTGGCGAGGGCGGCGGCGAGGGCGGTGGTGGCGAGGGCGGCGGCGAGGGCGGCGGCGAGGGCGGCGGCGGCGCGGGCAGCGGCGGCGGCGGCGAGGGCGAGGGTGGCGCAAGGGGCGGCGGCGAGGGCGAGGGCGAGGGCGGTGGTGCGGGCGAGGGCGGTGGCGCGGGCGAGGGCGAGGGCGGCGGCGAGGGCGTGGGCGACACCGGAGGCGGTGGCGGTGCCTGCGGCGCTCCAATGGGTATGCCTGGAGGGTGCGAAGGCAAAGGCGACGAGGGCGAGGGCGAGGGTGGCGGCGACGGTGGTGGCGCGGGCGAGGGCGAGGGCGGTGGCGAGGGCGAGGGCGAGGGCGGCGGCGCGGGCGAGGGCGAGGGCGGCGGCGCGGGCGAGGGTGGCGGGTGCGGCAGCGCGCTGGGCGGCGGGAGCGACGGCGGCGACGGCGGGCGCGGTGGCGGCTTGGGCGGCGGCGGCGAGGCGGGCGAGCTCAGCTGCCTCGCCCTGAAAT
>MDSV01128492.1_pt1 | contig 12858 bp, 21 predicted proteins | sample 810851 | NCBI WGS metagenome assembly MDSV01 (sample SAMN05326640, study PRJNA326480) | marine metagenome | isolation source: seawater | place: Atlantic Ocean: North East | collected 2012 | reverse complement strand
TCCAAAGATTTTTATCCAATGATAAACACTACACTTAATCATAACACCTTGTATGGTATCATCATCCTTCTTCACGCCATGTTTGGTATCGCTCCAGTCAGTGAACTCCCAGAAAGAACGAAAACCATCACCTCGAGTGTGTGGTTCAAGCTTGTGTCTCTTCTCGTGATTTCGTTTTCCGCGACCCGTGATTTTGAAGATGCCGTTCTCGTGCTCATAACTTTCCTCGGTTTGGTGCAACTCTTGCGTACGAAAGAAGAACGCAAAAAATACCCATACATAATAGCATAGATGATTCGAGCGTCATATCAACCCAATGATATTTACAAGTACAGGCGTATCAAGATTCGTACTACTATACTTGAAACTATCTACAACAAACCATCGGTGCAAATGAGATTCGAAAAACACGATAACGATCGTTTACGTCTCAGGTTCAAGGAAGCGATACGCGAAGCTCATGAGATTTGCGAAGAAAACAAGGGGTGTAAAGCGTGTTACGAAGCGTGGTACGAGGTTGATGAACTCGAAGACTCACTCATGCGACTCGGCGAAGAAGTTATCCAAGATAATAGTATGAGATACGGGTCAGTTATGCGTCGTAATTTCAAACTCAGGTGGGGTGTTAAGAACGTAGAAGACCATCACGTGATTCCCCGACAATTCAAAAATCATCCAGTGATTAAGTATTTGAGGTATGATGTAAACGACGGAAAGAATATAATCATGATGCCGAGATACATCACACCCGGTATGCGCGAGAATAGACTCACACATATAGATGGACACAAGAGATACAATCAGTATGTTGGTAAAATGCTCGATTCACTCAATAAACTCGATGAACCAGAGAAAGATTTTGAATTGTTTACCGAGTTCCTAAAAACTGCGTGTCGGTTTAGACCGCAAGACATACCCTGGAAGTGACGGATCGCGTCATATACACTCTGGGGGCGGAACGCGTGTATACCTTGGAAGCGACGAACCGTGTCATATGTGGTGAATTTCTACACATGTCATCATATTCCACTTTCGTAAAATTCTGTGGCTCAGATTCCTCATCCATGCGTATCAATAGTATACGTCCGTTTACCTCCATGTTAGAAAATGGTCTAGGTAATACATTTTCGTTTATTTTTAAGTCAAGTACACTTTCTCTACACTTTAATATGACCACGAGTTCATCTTCCCATTGCCCGAGAAAAGTTGCTTTACCCCTGAGTATTTTATAAATTTCGTTTTTCTCTGGTGATAGGTCTACGTTTATTTCATGTACATCGTTTCGCTTTTCATTTAGTAATACGGCCCTCACCATCCTTAAAAACATACGATAAAAAAATTAATAGCCTTTTTCTAAAAGATCTGTCGTTGCGTCTGGATATTTCTTTGAGAAAAACTCTTTATTTTCCCAATTACTATGTCCTATGAGACTCTTGTGCGATCTGTCTATGAGTATACAGTGTCTAAGGTCTTTGTAGTATACACGGGCTCCTTCGAATATGAGGTCTTCATGTTTCATGTCGATATGATTGTCCATGATTTCAAAATGATGGACGTAGTTTTTCATATTTTCCGTATTGATGAGATAACACTTTGTGCTCGATATCCATTTTACGAGTTCTAAACCACTCTTACCCGTATCCGATGACGTGTATCTAGACAAACAGTGAAAGAAGCAGAGTTCAAAATCATCACCTAATTCATCAATCACGGCTTGTACCTCATCGAAGAACTTATGGTTTGTTATGACGACGTTATCTTCAAACACGAGTGCGTACTTATGTCTTGAATTTAAGCATTTGTCGTATATTTTCATGTGTCCCGCGTAGCATCCGATAGCTCCTAGGTTGAAGTATGTTATATTAGGTCGAATGGCATTTTTATCGTGATACAGTTTAAGCGCTTGTCTATAATATTTTGGGTCTACATTGGGTTGATATCTTTTAGCTTCCTCGGGTGTTCGGGTATCGGGTCCTTCGATTATTTCGAGTGGCACGGTGTGATCATAAGTACGCAAAAATTGTTGGGCTCTTGGCCCGTGTTTATCTGTAGTGAGCATATAACATGCGTAATCTACTTTGGGTCTATAAAGTATGGTCTTCAAAATGATTAGCGTGGCGATTAAAATTATTACAATAATCATACTTCTAAAATAAGTAAACAAAATTATACACGGATTGTCGCTATAAAGTTCATAGAGGTCTTGGTTTGTGTCCAGAAATAGTATTCACAAAGGGCTGCCTGTACTGCTGGACATGGTATACCCGCGGAAATACAATGAATAGAAAAAGTCTTTGCATATGTCACCGTTTCACTAATCACTTCATGTGGGTTTCCTGTTTTGAACATGTCACATTCGAGTGTACTCGATTCAATGCAGCCTTTGATTGCTGAGCACGCTCTGGTAGATTCGATGTAAATCATGGCGTACATGAAGCGGATAGTTTGGGCCGCAACAAAATCATCTTTAAATTTATTAAATTTCTGTTTTGTACCACGTAGCTTCATGTCTCTGCTCATAGAACGCGCGTTTGCATTTGATTGTAAAATTGGTACACATACACCCGTATTGAGAGCGTGAACCGAACACCACGTCGATCGCAAATTTTCATAGGCGATGTCGTCATAATTAGGTGCTTCGTATATCCGTCGCTTGGTATTTTTTAAAATGGGTCCATTTACATCAGTCTTCGATGCCATATTTAACACTTTTATAATGTCTGGATCCTGATTAAAATATCCATATATTTCTGCATAAACTTGGTACAATGCACATTCGGCGGCCTCGTGTACCGATTTTACGAGTTGTGCAGTTCCTGGATCACCTTCCAGGTGTACGAGTTTTTTAGAGAATGTTCTAAAAAAGATCTCTTGGCTGTCGACGACTTTTCTCGAACCATCTACCATTAGTAATTTATCAGATAACCCACCCGTGACGTAATGAATTCCCTTTTCCTCGCAGTCTTTTACATACCCATTACCTTTTCTGTAATTTTCCAAGTTTATATTGACGATAGTATCTTCTCTATCACACCACTCAATCAATTGATCCATGGTTTTCTCGTGTTCATAGTCATCTGGGTTGATGAATGTAGCGATTGTACGGGGCCTCGGCATATTTAACGAAAAATCCGCGACCGTTTGATACGCGCGCGCATTCTTAAATGGTGTGAGTTCCTTGTTTAGTTTATCACATACATGAACATTCTTAAATTGTTGCATGTCCCGGATAACCTTGAGGCTATCCGGGTTAATACCAACAATACCATATGAAGACATCTTACTTCATAATAGCGCGTGTCTTTTATATTACTTCCAACCATACATGGACATGTCCGTGTGATTACACCATGGATATACATGAAGATCGTAACCCACGAAGTTAAATGCAACCATACCAGCCTCTTTACATTGAAGACATGTGTGCATGTTATCATCAAAAATTGTATTTATTGCGAGGGATCGACATATATCGACCTTTGAGACTTCATATTCCGTAAAACTGTTTGTTAATATCACGTCGTCAAATAAACCTTCAAAATGTTGACCGAGCCACGCCTCTGTCCGGTCCCGTACGATATCCTGTCTACCTGTCACCGCGTACACTCTATCAAAATTACTGCGAACTCTCGACATACCCAATTGGGATCCTGGAATAGGTTTGATTCCAGAAAATTCATCTGATTTGTAAAATCCGCGAACCATTTCAATTGATTCTTCTTCGGTAATATTAAACATTTCCCTGTATACATATTCGTATTTAGTATTTGGAGCTGGCATCTTTACACCTTTCCACTTAGCCATGGGGACGACAAACGGCATGAGGACTTCATCGATATCAATTGCTACGCGCTTCATATAGTATAACATCATTCATAATCTCTAAATGCTATTCCGACGGGAAATCTTGGTACACCTAAATCGGTGAGGTTTTGGAATTTTACGGTCAGCATCTTACCAATGTAAGAAGAACCATTTTTAAACATTTCACGGCGAATTTCGCGAGTTCCTTCGGGTCTGACTGTAAATTCATTTCCAGATGGAGTCACACAGACCCATGTGGGAGTACCCACGTCTTTACCGGTGCATTCGCGCATACCAATAACCTTGTATTCCTCCGTCATGAAATCTTTGTGCTTCAATAGGTAATTGCTTCGCTTACCAACTTCGTATACACTCGAAGCTTCGCGAATCATAGTACCTTCGTATCCCGCCTTCATGTACTGTTTGTGTACAGCTGGAAGATCTTTCTTTGAATGTACCCATTTTGTTTCCACGTTGACTTTTTCCAAGCGTTCGTCAAACGTGAGATTGGGTCTATTCGTGTCGAAATAATCAAACACGTGAAACTGGAGAGCCTTTGGGTTTGTTTTATACAAACTCGTAATCTCTTCGAATGTTTTTGTTGGGTCATAGCATTCACCATCGAGGTATTCACCTTCCTTGAGACCCTTCCCCCAGTGTTCCGTACCGGGTACGACTTTACCAGTTCGAGAGATACCTCCCTTGTTAGACACGAGAAGACGAACTCCGTCTATTTTTGGCTGAACGTAAAACGGTTCAGATATATGCTTTTGGCGGTCTTCCCACTTATGAGCCAGCATTGGTGTCACGGGGACTACCTTTTCATTTTCCCACATAGTCTTCGCACGTTTGAGAGCGCTATCATATCCAAGCTTCACATGAATTGTAGAAACAAGTTCTTTACCACCAACCAAACCACTCTTTTTGATGATGTTGGCGGTTCCATCAGGCATTTTTTGAACGCTTATCTTCACGTAGCGTTTTCTGCCTTTAGAATCGGTTTTAAAAATTGTTTCCATTATAGTAAGGGTAGATATGATTCCGGTCGTAAATTACGAGCGAATGGAGCGACTTAGGCCACCCCCACCCACGAATATTCCATTGAATGCGAATACCGCGTGTATAGTTATTATAGTGTTAGCTGTTATTGGTCTGTATAAACGGAGTGTTGACGTTAGTCAATCGAGGACACGACATTATACTTGAGACATTCTTCAACGTTCAAGTAGATGTCCTTCTTCATGAGCTTCTTGAATTCCTTTTCTGGGATTTCAGTCTTCTCACCGTAGACCTTCGTAATCATGTCCATGAACTTGGAACATGAATCCATTTCATTCTTGAGATCCTCGAATTTGCCCCAGAAACCGTTGGTGGACAACTGGTGAATGAGGATGTGGGCGTTCTTACCCATGCGACGTTCGTGACCTCCGAGCAACATGAACGTCGCAGCGCTGCAACACGCCCCCTGAGCGATGGTCACAACCTTGACTCGACACTTTTCGATAACATTCATGGCACTGAGCCCAGCGAACATTTCACCTCCGTCACTACAGATGTTAATACGGATTTCAGGCTTGAATCCCGGGAAGTCAATGGATTGCTTCAGTAGTTTGTTTTCAAGCTTCTTGAGCTCTTCGGTAAACTCCAAAATATCATCTGTCGTTACATCACTGTAAAAGAACATTTCATTTCCGATGATGCGAGTCGTCTTAAAGTCGTCTTCAGCACCAGTAGCGATTGGCAAAATGGTAGGAGCTGGCATCCTGTATTGGGTATACGTGTACACGTTTTAAGTTACTTTTTGTACTTTTTAAATGCGGATCGACTCGATGTTCCTGGTTTTTTCACATATTTTTTAAATGCAGAAGTCTTGGATGATGTGATTTTCTTTTTTTGTGGTGCGGTATAGGACATAGCACTCTTCACAAGGTTTTTCATTTGTCTATTGACTTCCTGTCGTACACTGTTTACTACACCGGACACATTAAGTTTGCTGGTGGCGGTGTTCTTATTGTTGGACATTTATATATTCTTTTATTTTTTTCTTGATCTGGGATACCTCACGTGGTTTGAGTTTATTCCCTATACATAAGTGATTAATGACGTCAAAATCCTGTGGTGTGAGTCCATAGTGTGTATACATTTCCATATTTCCCCGCTTTGCGTATTGTCGCATGAGTGCGAGTTCTGCATGAGACATACCACGCGTCCTTTTGGAAATATTTCCCAGTTTCTGACTTCTCATTTTGTAATTACCGTATTTTGTCCAAAAGCTACCGGGTCTTATTATGGTTTTATCTATCTTTTCACCTAAATAGTAGGCTGGTGTAGATATTATAGAGTTTGTAAAGTATAACATAGAATCCCAAAAACCATTGTATATACTCGAGTCGTGTAAATCCGCATCTGAAAGGGCTTGTGAAATTTTATGTATGTTCACATTTGATGATTCGGGGTAATTTTCGTGTACGATACCCCACACGTGACCATGTTCACACATTGCATCCGATGATTTTATGATTTCTCTGTCACATAAGAGTGAGATAGCGATTTCCTTTGGTTCTACGAATTCGTCCTTTTCATCTGAAAATTCCGTATAGTGAAAAAAGTTGTGTATGTTTCCTTTACACGCTTCCGCCGCTTTCATAGCACTGGGCACACCTGGTCTCAATGAAGCGATTTGTTCGGGTGCACGTTTTGGTAATATTATGAGTTTGAAATTTGATATGAGATAGACACTCGTCGAACACACCACAAAAGAACCTTTTGTGAATGAATCACCTTCGGATACTCGATCTACTATCTGCCTCTGTGCCATCACATCGTGTCTATAGTCATCTAAGTATGCGTTCATTTTAGAGTTTTTTAGTTCATCCTTAAATTTCAAATCAGGTGTTATTTCTATGGAATTGTATTCATCTAATACTGAATTAAGTATGAATGATTTACCTGTCCCACATGCACCACAGATCATTACATTTTTACCTTCATTTATGTACGTACGTAATAGGTCTATTTCTTTTTGGTGGAGCGTATTGGACACAGTCTTTTTTTGTGTTTTTATTTTAACAAAGGCGTCCATGTCTGAAAAAAGAACTGATGATCTCGCTAATCAGGCTATAGATATTATTTTTGAAAATAATGCGATCCAGGATAGATTGATAGATCCAATAAAAAGGAGGGTTATCCCTTACTTGTTATGTTTTGGTGTCTTTAATCTAATCCTGTTTGTGTTGGTCGCTTTCATAGCCAGTCGCATGTTTACTCATTCCTCTTCTTCGTCTTCTTGAGTCGCCGATTCTACATCGGTCTCATCCTTCTTTATTGGTGTCTTCTTTGTAAATGATTCAACAAACGCAGACGTACGTCGGCGAATTCCAGTCTTTTTCAATGGATTTTCCACATCTTTGTTTCCGGGCATAACACGTCCGCGTAACTCATCCAGTTCGTCCTTTAATTCTCCGTCGGTCATGTTTCTTTCCCGTGGATCTTTGAGAAGACTCATGATGGAATATTCCTTGATGGCCTTGAAAGGGAGTATCGGGTGAACGTGCAATATTTCCGGCTTTGTAAAGACATTGTCATTGGGGAATTCACGATCGAACGCAATTAAGATTGATTTGGGTAGAGGTGGACTTTGTTCTATGAGCCTGTCCATTTCTTGTTGACAATCATGAACCATGTCACTTCCATCCATCGATCTGTTTACGAGTGAAAGATTGAGTTCAAGTCTAATTTTTCGCGACAATTTACCATACAATTGTGACGCGGAACGATGACTCTCCATGAGTTCGTTAATCTTCAAAAATTGCATTATAGTCGCTATAATACCGGCGATGAGGTTTAAACCTCCGATGATGGATGGTACAGATGAACGTATACCAACGGGGAATTGTTCTTGGGCGAAATTTGCGGTGCCGGTTATGGTAGAGAGCACGATAACAGGGAGGGTAAAACGCATACTTAATTTTTGAAACATGAGAAATGCCTGGTAATTTAAGTATCTATAGCACGCGGCGGCTTCACCCCATTCCTTGAGTACCTTTTCCTGTTGAGGGTGCCACTTCCTCGGTGGCTCCGGTTTCTCTATGTCTTTGGGAAACCCCTCAATGGCGTTATTATTTTCTTGCTCCATATAAATAGATGAATATTATATTCTTCATTCACCTCGTATTATTTGGGGCGGTACTCGTGACACCTTTCCTGAAAAAAACGCAGTTGCTTGAAATGTATAGTATAGTGGTTCCATTCATCTTTTACCATTGGTCCGTAAATGACGACACGTGTGCACTCACACAGATGGAGATGTTCGTCACCGGAAACAGCAAGGAAGAGACATTCTTTGGTCGTATCATGGGGCCTATATATAAGATGGATGACACGGATGCAAATAAATTTTTGAAAACGGTCATGTTTTGTCTTTGGTTGTTCACGCAATACAGACTTGGGAGAATTGATTTAAAATAATTTGGTATATTAAATGAGTAGGTCGTATGCTAACGCACTCGGGGGAGTTCAGAAAAAATCATTCAGGGAGTTTGCTGATATGGTAGCCGCGAAGCCAAATCGTTTGGTCATAAATGTGAAACGTTTACGAAAATGGTATGATTGGTATTCGAGATCGTCGCTCACAAATAACAAAAAACATGCCATGATAAATCGAGCGCTCAAAGAACAGGCACTCATGAAATTGTTACCGAGTATGATGAACCAAACAGATGTTGAATTTGTTACAAAAATTACAAATTATTATAGACCAGATAATGCTGATATACGTAAGATAAAGGGAATGCTCATTGGTCAAAGTCCGGGTACTCGCTCGAGAATAGAAAATGTCATGCGTTCGAATGCGACAAACAAGGATGATAAAATATTTTTATTACTGAAATCGAGAAATACACGCGAACGCTTGTTAAATGGGACTTCGACCGGGCTTACGAATGACCAACTAAACCAAAAACTACTCGAACAAGGTAGACCACTCAAAAAATATAAAAGAAATAGAGTTCATACACGCGTTCTCATACACGGTGGAAACGGTGGGAATGGGGGTAATAATGCGATGAACGGTAAAGTTGGCAAACCCATAGGAGTTTCCATATCCGGAACGGGTATGCATAATACGGTACCAAAGTACGTAAATAACAATTCCAAGAGAAGTGAACACAACGTTGTTCGAAAAATAAACATACGAGGTGGTATGGGTGGTAAAGGTGGTTCAGTCGGTATGGGTGGGGAAGGTGGAGAATCCGCTAACATAAGACTTAACTAAGTATTAAAATCTAAGTGTAATAATAATGAAGGCGAAGACTAAACATACGGCGATGCTCATGACTATATTCGTATTGTTGCTCATAATTTTGTATAAGCTCACACAGCCCCAACCCGTGAAGCGAATCCACACGAGAGAGCGCGTCCACGTCCCAGTTCAAATTCCAGTGACCCGTGAATTTAGAGCGCCACCAATCAAAGAGTACAAACCACGACGCGTTCAACAAATGGGAGTGTTACTCGGTGAAAACAACGAGACGCTCCCCTTGTACGGCAAGGAAGTTCGTGGACGCAGAGACAGATACCATTATTACACGGTAACTCCGGGTGATCAAATGTACTCTCTTCCAGTGTCAATGGGGGAAAGAGATTGCATGGATGATATCGGATGCCAAGAAATCTATGGTAATGAGACTGTGAACATTCTCGGACAATCAGGTGATTTTGCGGCGAAGTTGTACCGAACAGACAATTTCTTTTAGTCTCTGTATAAATAAAGGATGCGATTGAAACAGGTGATGGAGGTGACACCGATTGCGTCTAGAAGAATAAAAGAATTATTACTGGCGAATGATAAGGAATACCTAAAGATCGGGGTAAAGACGAGAGGATGTAGTGGTATGATGTATACGATGAATTACATGGATAAGAGTGAGCGCAAAAAGCTTGACGAGTTAGTGGAGACGGAAGACGGAGCTAAGATCGTCGTCGACACGAACGCGTTGATGAGTATCATCGGGACAAGGATGGATTATGTGAGTGATCGTTTGAAGAGTGAATTCACGTTTGAGAATCCAAACGCAAAATCTAGTTGTGGATGTGGAGAGTCTTTCATGACGTGAGTGTGGTTGTTATTAATGCTCGCAAATCTACCGGATCTTTGAGGGTTTCAAATGTTAGGGGTTCGGGGTGGATAGACGTATTTGGTGGATTGTTGACTACTTTATGAGGTGAATCATCGATCAATAATGTATTCGTTTCGTCATAATACGGAAACATCTCCCATACATATTTAAGTTCTTTGAGAAATATAGGCTTTCCACTATCCATAGTACCGACATTGGTACATTGTCTCTGAGAATAAATAAATTTCAGATCTTTCATTTTCTTACCCCAAATATTCCTCACAATAGGTATCGTATTGTGAGGCATAGTTGAAGACCACACAGCCACGTCGTAATTGTGGTGCACCCATTTAAGAAACTTTCGAACGCCCGGACGCACAAAACATTTGAATTTTCCGACTATAAAATCCGGTTTTTGGGAGGTCGTATCTCGTCGGCGAACTAAAAAGATCCCATTGAGGTCAAATATTAATAATCGCTTCATCTAAACTGGTTTAAGTTATTATAAGACTGCATTCGACTTAGGTTTACTCTTCCGCTGGAACATCAACACCCAACGCCTTTGCGATCGCCCCGTCCACTGTACTCTTGAGTCCTGTGTATTGAAGACCGCAATCTGCGAGAGTCACACTGCTCGAGCTCATGCAACAACACAATAAGCACCACATTATCGTGATGTTAAATGGCACGGGCGCACCTATGGATTTTAATGCGCTCCTCGTCATCCCAACTGGTTTATATATCATATATAAGCAGCAAAGGCAGCTTAGCGTCGAGGCGAGCGACCCTGTATTACATTTCCAATCAACCATGATTTATTATTTATATATATTTTATTCTGTGTCCGGGTTAACGATATACTTTTCGAGAGCTTCGATTCGGTCACTGTATTTAGCGATCAAATCGAGCTCCTCTTCCATGGCACCCATTACATCGGAATGTTCACCTATACCCGAGGGGTTTGATAAGTATATTTCTACGTTGGCGCGGTGTTTGGCGATCATACCCCGCGCGTGCGCTTTCATGAAAAAAATTAACATGTCTCTGTCCATTTTTATAATAGACGTGGCTCACGTTTAAGTGTATTAAATACTACAGCCAATCAACATGGACGCGAATATGACCATTGCCACGCGACCAGATTTAAGATAGGTCGTGTCTTCAAATTCCTTGATATTTTGACAGCGTTCAACCGATTTGTCCACAGATATTGCTGATAAACTGGAACAAAGCACGGCCAAACCTATAAATTCCGCGTAATGTAATTGTTGTAATGGGTTAATGTCGGCGACGACCCAATTAGTGGTCCCCAAAATTACACCGTATATCGCCGATTTTCCCGAAACAGCTTCGATGACCTTGGCCGGTGTGATTTCCTGTCTAGAGGCACGCGTTACGTTTCGTTTACGTTTTGGTACATATGGTCTTGTGATTGTTCTCACGTGAAGGGGTGTTGTTATCATTTTTTTATAATTACGATGAATTCTCTAAGTGGTACTTTTGGAAATATCTAACCCGAATTTCATTTTCATGTGTTTCATCGCGTCTCCTAGACTTGGTTCACTCCATAGAAGCCATCTGGACCAAAATCCCGCCGTCTTCAAACCCGAGATTTCCCAATCCTCGAGTTTGCTCTTAGTCACTTTAGACATTCTTTCGTGTACCCTCTGTGGATCGCTGAATTTACGTGTGTCTCCGCCACCGTGTCGTAACACGTAGAGACGCATGCGCATTGGGTTCTTGTGTATGGTATAGTCCGTGTATCCCTTGCCCCCAAAGTCTACATGGTCGCCATCTGGAAATGTCACTCTGTACTTCTTATCCCGGATCGGACTTTTCTTGAGAGTAACTTTCATTATTATTAACATTTGAAAATTTTTAAAATATTTTTTTTATTTTTAAAACTTTTTTCTTTTAAAAGAAAGTGAAAAAAAAATTATTTTTTTTTCAATTTTCATTTTCGAAAAAGTATGGTGTTCATTCATTTTCGAGAAGACCACTGAACAAATTAAGAATATCGGCGAAGTAGTCGAACGACGCACCCACAAAATTACCTTCATAGTTTCGTCTCAGTATGTTATTGGTATCGTATATGACGAAGAGAGCAAACAGTGGTACGATGAGCTGAGAATGTCTCTTACCCGTGAATAACCTTACCAAAATCAAACCTATGAGACACGCGAACAAAATTGATCCAAGCATCCTGAGGTCATATCCGAGCATGCGCGTGATTACACCTAGTACAAACATGGTGATGAAAATGGTGACCGCATCGAGTAAAGCCTCCTTTACGTCTCTTTTACCTCGTGTACCCAAGAACATACCCGCGACAGCGGACAAAGCCGTGAAGAGCATGAACCGCGTGATGATGTTCTTCGTAAACGCAAACATGAGAAGCGCGACGAACCACGCGACCATGTACGTGAGTGCATTTTCGGCGACAGCCTTGCTCATTTTTGGATCTTCTATGGTAGCCTTCGCAAAGCCGTATGTCACGAGTGACTGAAATATCAAGTTTGCGAACACCTTTGATAGGAACATTCTATTAATATACACGTCTAAAATAATTTACCTTTTCAAGAGGAGGTAGTGGTGGTACAAGTGAATACCATTGATGTACAAACCAATGGTGAGTGGTATCAATAAAGTTGGACGCTTTTTATACACGGCTGGAAGTGCCATGGCGACGGCGAAAAGAACCATGGTGAAGTAGAGCACTGGTGGTGCGATCAAACCGGTCTGCGTTCCAGTGAGACCCATGAAGAAACGCTTATCGAGAGTGTCGACCTCATCGGTTGGTTCTGGCGCGTAGTATTCCTTTCCTTTATAACCTGGCATTTATTATATATGAAGAAAATATTGAAATATCTACTAGGTTCGGTTGTATTGGTGGCGTTTGATTATTTTAAAAATCCAATAGACCGCCTGTATTTCAGTA
>MDSV01079187.1_pt1 | contig 12858 bp, 12 predicted proteins | sample 810851 | NCBI WGS metagenome assembly MDSV01 (sample SAMN05326640, study PRJNA326480) | marine metagenome | isolation source: seawater | place: Atlantic Ocean: North East | collected 2012 | reverse complement strand
GGGCTTGCGGTCCCGATCGAATAATTCGGCCCCGACATAATCCTCGATCGCGCGGATGCGGCGCGAGAAGGCTGGCTGGGTGACGTTGCGCCGCGCGGCCGCCGCATTGAACGAGCCGGTCTCCACCACCGCGAGGATATCCTCGAGCCATTCAAGCCGCATGCAAGCCTCCTAATATGCACATCCTGCATTTTATCGCGCGAAAACGGCATTTGATCAACGAAAGGAAATGCGCAAGATTTGAAATCACGCAATTTGATCAAGGTTGGTTTCCATGCATCTCGCCCGTTTTCCCCGCGTTCACCTGGCCCACCTGCCGACGCCTCTGGAGCGGCTCGACCGCCTGACGGCGGAGCTCGGCGGCCCCGAAATCTGGATCAAGCGCGATGACTGCACCGGGCTTTCGACCGGCGGCAACAAGACCCGCAAGCTGGAATTCCTGATGGCCGAAGCCCAGGCGATGAAGGCCGACCTCGTGATGACCCAGGGCGCGACCCAGTCCAACCATGCCCGCCAGACGGCCGCCGCCGCCGCCAAGCTCGGCATGGCCTGCCACATTCTGCTTGAGGACCGCACCGGCTCCAACGACCCGAACTACAATGAAAACGGCAATGTCTTCCTCGATTACCTCCACGGCGCCACCGCCGAAAAGCGCCCCGGCGGGCTGGACATGAATGCCGAGATGGAAGCCGTCGCAGACGAGATCCGCAAGTCTGGCAAGTCGGTCTACACCATCCCGGGCGGCGGCTCGAACGCCACCGGCGCGCTCGGCTATGCCAATTGCGCGCTGGAACTGGTCTATCAGGCCAATGAACGCGATCTCGCGATCGATCATCTGGTGCACGCCACCGGCAGCGCCGGCACCCAGGCGGGCCTGATCGTCGGCCTGAAGGCGATCAACGCGCAAATCCCGCTCTTGGGCATCGGCGTGCGCGCCCCGAAGCCGAAGCAGGAGGAAAACGTCTACAAGCTTGCGCTTGCGACCGCCGAAAAGCTCGGCTGCCCGGGCGTCGTCGCCCGCGAGGATGTGGTCGCCAATACCGATTATGTCGGCGAGGGCTACGGCATCCCCGCCCCCTCCACGATCGAGGCGATCGAGATGTTCGCCCAGGTCGAAGGGATCCTTCTGGACCCGGTCTATTCGGGCAAGGGCGCCGCCGGACTGATCGACCTGATCCGCAAGGGCATGTTCAAGAAAGGCGAAAAGATCGTTTTTCTCCATACCGGCGGTTCGGCGGGTTTGTTTGGCTATACAAGCGCCTTCGCCTTCGATCATACTGCCACCGTCGCCGCCGAATAGAAGGTTATTTCCTTTATGGCACCGAAACCGTTTGCGGGCACGTTTACCCAGCAGGAACCGCTTGGCGAAGCGGCGATTGCCGCGGCTATCCGCGTGCTCGAAAGCGGCAGGCTGCATCGCTACAATACCGTCGCCGGCGAAACCGCAGAGGCGGCTCTGTTCGAGGCGGAGTTCGCCGCCTTTCAGGGCGTGGATTACTGCCTCGCCTGCGCATCGGGCGGCTATGCCATGCATATCGCGCTGATGGCGGCGGGTCTGAAGCACGGCGAGGCTGTGCTGACCAACGCCTTCACCCTGTCGCCGGTGCCCGGCGCGATCGTCAACGCCGGCGGAAAGCCGGTGCTCGTCGAATGCACGCGCGATCTGGTGATCGACCTTGACGATCTGGAGAAGAAAGCCGTCGGCGCGCGATTTCTGCTCCTCTCCCACATGCGCGGCCATATCGCCGACATGGACCGGCTGATGGCGATCGCGGACCGTCACGGCCTTAGGGTGATCGAGGATTGCGCCCACACGATGGGGGCAGACTGGAACGGCACGAAAAGCGGCAATTTCGGCCTTGCCGCCTGTTTCAGCACCCAGACCTACAAGCACATGAATTCCGGCGAAGGCGGGTTACTCACCTCCAACGACCCGGATTTCATGGCCCGCGCCATCATCCTCTCCGGCTCCTACATGCTTTACGAGCGCCATGGCGCGGCGCCCGCCAGGAGCCATTTCGAAAAGGCCCGGCTCGAAACGCCCAATTGCTCGGGCCGGATGGACAATCTGCGCGCCGCGATCCTGCGCCCGCAACTCGCCGGACTTGAAAAGAATATCGAGCGCTGGAACGACCGCTATAGCACCATCGAGACAGCGCTGAAGGCCTCCGGCCTGTTCCATCTGCCCGAGCGCCCGGCGGCGGCGCATCCCGTCGGCAGTTCCATCCAGTTTCTGGTGGAAGGCATCGCGCCCGACGCGGCCCGCGCCTTCGTGGCCAATGCGAAGGCGCTCGGCGTCGAGCTCAAATGGTTCGGCGATGCCGATCCCGTCGCCTTTACCAGCAATCATCATAGCTGGCGCTTCATCGCCGATCAGGCGCTGCCTAAGACCGATGCCGTGCTTTCCGGCCTGTTCGACATGCGCATCCCGCTGACCTTTTCCATCGCGGACTGCGCCCAGATCGCCGCGATCATCATCCATTGCGGCGAGCAACTCCGCCTGAAGGGAGCTGCCTGACATGCGGCGGATCGGGATTATCGGCGGCATGGGGCCGGAAGCGACGGTGCTTCTGATGAGCCGTATCATCGCCGCCACGCCAGCCAGGGACGATGCCGACCATGTGCCGATGATCGTCGACAACAACCCGCAGGTTCCCTCGCGCATCAAGGCGCTGATCGAGGGCGGTGGCGAGGACCCCGGCCCGGTGATTGCCGGCATGGCGCAGAAGCTCGAGGCCGTCGGGGCGGAAGCGCTTGCCATGCCCTGCAACACCGCCCATCATTATGCCGACGAAATCCGCAACGCGGTCGCCATTCCCTTCATAGACATGGTGAGGCTGACGGTCGACGCGATCAGTTCCGAAACCCGGCCCGGCGCGAAGATCGGCATGCTGGCCTCGCCCGCCCTGCGCATCACAGGGGTTTTCACCGATGCCTTCGCCGGCACCGGGCGCATTCCGCTTCATCTTGCCGACGACAGCCCCCTTCTGGAGCTGATCCGCCATATCAAGATCCACGGCGCGGATGACAATGCCCGCGCGCAGATGACGGTGGCTTCCCGCGCGCTGATCTGCGAAGGCGCGGACATGCTGCTGATTGCCTGTTCGGAATTGTCGCTGGTCTCAGGCGCAGTCGATCCGGCGGCCCATTCCATTGACACGATCGATCTTCTGGCCGGCGCATGCATCGCCTTTTCAAGCGGGCAGGAGACGTGACAGAATAACGGCTGAACCTGCAATGCGGGAAGCGGTCTCAGCCTCAACAACAATAACAATGCCCGCGCCAAACCAAATCTGGAGAGTGGAATGTTGAAAACTTTGATGACTGGCGTGATCGCAGGCTCGGTCACCGTGCTGATGTCAGGCGCCGCCTTTGCAGAAACAGTGATTATCGGCCATTTCGGCAACCCGACGCCGATGCAGCTCTTGGCCTCGTCCGACGCCGTTGAACAGGCGACCGGCTGGGATGTCGAGTGGCGCAAATTCGCCGCCGGCACGGATGTGATCGCCGCCATGGCATCCGGCGACGTGGTTCTGTCCGAACTCGGTTCCTCGCCGCTCGCCATTGCCGCCAGCCAGGGCGTGGACCTGCAGATGATCGCGTTTTCGGATGTGATCGGCAAGGCGGAATCCCTGATCGTGGCCAAGGATTCCGGCATCGAGACGCTAGCCGACCTCAAGGGCAAGCGGATTGCCGTGCCGGTCGGCTCGACCGCGCATTTCTCGCTGATGGGCGCGCTGAAGCATGAGGGCATCGCCGAGGGCGACGTCACCATCATGAACATGCCGCCGGATCAGATCGCCGCTGCCTGGGAACAGAACGCCATCGACGCCGCCTGGATCTGGCAGCCCGTCCAGGCGCAGATTTCCGAAACCGGCACGCTTCTGCTCGGCGCGGACGAAACCGCCGCCTGGGGCTACCCGACCTTCGACGCCTGGGTGGTCAACACCGAATTCGGCGAAGAGAACAAGGACCAGATCGTCGCCTTCCTGAAGGAGGTCGACCGGGTCAACAAGGAGTATCTCGCCGATCCCTCGAAATGGACCGCCGACAGCGAGCCGGTGAAGACGCTCGCCGAGGCGACCGGCGCCGACCCGTCACAGGTTCCGGGCATTCTCGAAGGCTTCGCCTTCCTGCCGCTGTCGGAACAGGTTTCCGATACCTGGCTCGGCGGCGCTGCCGAGACCATCAAGGGTACGGCCGAGTTCCTGAAGTCCGCCGGCCGCATCGATAACGTCGCCGAAGACTACGCGCCCTTCGTCAACGTCGACTACGCCGAAGCCGCGAAATAGGCCCGGCAATCTCCACGCAACGCCCCCGGCCCGCAAGGTCCGGGGGCAGATGGGACCACGATCATGGTGTTGGAAATCAACAGGGCCTCCGTCGTCTATCCCTCCGCCAGCGGAAACGCGCCGGTGGAGGCGCTCCGGGAGATCGACCTTTCGCTTGGCGAGGGCGATTTCGTCGTGGCGCTCGGCGCTTCGGGCTGCGGAAAATCGACGCTCCTCAATCTCATCGCGGGTTTCCTGTCGCCGACCAGCGGCGAGATTCTGCTCGACGGCCACAAGGTCGAGGGCCCCGGCGCCGACCGCTCGGTGGTGTTCCAGAAACACGCGCTGATGCCGTGGCTGACAGTGCGCGAAAACGTCGCCTTCGGGCTGAAGCTGCAGGGCCGCCCCAAGGCCGAGCGCGACCAGATCGCCGAAAAATTCATCGCGCTGCTCGGCCTTACAGGCTTCGAGGATTCCCCGATCTATGCGCTGTCGGGCGGCATGCAGCAGCGCATCGGCATTGCCCGGGCGCTGACCTGTGACCCGCGCGTATTGCTGATGGACGAGCCGCTGGGCGCGCTCGATGCGCTGACCCGCGAAAAGGCCCAGGAACTCATTCTGAAAATCTGGGACAACACCAGAAAGACTGTGTTCTTCATTACCCATAGCGTCGAGGAAGCGCTCTTCATGGGCACGAAGCTGATCGTGATGTCGCCGCGCCCCGGCCGCATCACCCACCGCTTCGACCTGCCCTTTTCCCGCCAGTTCATTGAGGGTGCCAAAGCGCGCGAGGTCAAGGCCTCGCCGGAATTCATCAAACTGCGCGAGGAGGTGCTGTCCATCATCTTCGCCGATGAGGAAGACGCGGCATGAGCGATATCACCAAGACCAAGCCGGCGGAGACCGAAGCGCCCGCGCCGCGCAGGAAAAGCGGCGGCCTCATCGCGCGCCTTGCCAAGGGGCGGGCGACGCGGCCGGGCGAGACCTACGGCGTGCCGGGCTATGGCGACACGATGATCCTCAGCTTCGTCACCATCCTCGTCCTGATCGGGATCTGGTGGGCTGTCACCGCGCTCGGGCTGGTAAAGCCGCTATTCGTACCGTCGCCGGTGGCGATCGTGGCGAAGTTCTTCGACACGATGCAGAACGGTTTCACCGGCACGCCGCTCTACGTCCATATCCTGATTTCCGCCGCCCGCGTGTTCAGCGCTTTTCTTCTGGCCTGCGTGATTGGCATACCGCTGGGGCTTGCCATGGGCATGAGCCCGCTGGTGCGTGGCATTTTCGATCCGCCGATCGAATTCTACCGCCCGATCCCGCCGCTTGCCTATCTGCCGCTGATGATCATCTGGTTCGGCATTGGCGAGACCTCCAAGGTGCTGCTGATCTTCCTGTCGGTGTTCGCGCCGGTGGCGCTCGGCGCCCGTTCCGGGGTCAAATCGGCGGCGATCGAGCAGATCCATGCCGCCTATTCCTTCGGCGCCAGCCGCTGGAAGGTGATGCGCTACGTGATCCTGCCGTCCGCCCTGCCGGAAATCCTGACCGCCATGCGCATCGGCATCGGCTTCGGCTGGACCACGCTGGTGGCCGCCGAAATGGTCGCCGCCACCAAGGGCATCGGCTATATGGTGCTGTCGGCCTCGCAGTTTCTGCAGACCCCGACGGTGATCATGGGCATCATCGTGATCGCCGCCATCGCCTATGCCTTCGACATGCTGATGCGCTTTCTCGAGCGCAGGCTGGTGCCATGGAAGGGCAAGGCCTGACCGCCCTGCCCTGTTTCCGTTTCCTGCAATATCCCGACGTGAAGGGGGTGTTTCGTGCCGCGTACATATCTGAAAAAGGCGCTCAAGACCGCTGAAAGCGATGCCGCCGCCGTGACCGGGATCGTCCAGGGCATTCTCGACGAGATCGAGGCCGGCGGCGAGGCTGCGGCGAAAGCCTATGCCGAGAAATTCGACCGCTATCATGGCAATAACGTCGTCACCCGCGCGGAGATCGAGGCGGCCGCGGCCAGCCTGCCGCAGAAGCTGAAGGACGATATACGTTTCGCCCATGACAATATCCGCAAATTCGCGGAGGCCCAGAAGGCGACGCTGAGCGAGACCGAAATCGAGATCGCGCCCGGTTTCTTCGCCGGCCAGAAGATCATCCCATGCCAGGCCGCCGGCTGCTATGTGCCGGGCGGGCGCTACAGCCATGTCGCCTCGGCGATCATGACGGTGACGACGGCCAGGGTCGCTGGCTGCCAGCACATCACCGTCGCCTCGCCGCCCCGGCCGGAAACCGGCGTCCATCCCGCCATTCTCTATACCGCCGATCTATGCGGCGCAGACAGCATTCTCGCCATGGGCGGCGTGCAGGGCGTGGCGTCGATGGCGTTCGGCCTGTTCGGCCAGCCGAAGGCCGATATTCTGGTCGGTCCCGGCAACCAGTTCGTCGCGGAAGCCAAGCGCATCCTGTTTGGCCGCGTCGGCATCGACATGTTCGCGGGCCCCACCGACAGCCTGGTGATCGCGGATGCCAACGCCGATCCGAAAATCGTCACGGCCGATCTCGTCGGCCAGGCCGAGCACGGCTATAATTCCCCGGTCTGGCTGGTGACAGACAGCGCGGCGCTTGCCGAGAAGGTGATGGCACTCGCCCCCGGCCTGATCGACGCCCTGCCGGAGCCGAACCGGGCGAGTGCCGAGGCCGCCTGGCGCGACTATGCCGAGGTGATCGTCTGCGATACCCGTGAAGAGGTCGCCGCCACCGCCGACGACTACGCGCCGGAACATCTGAGCGTGCAGGCCGAGAACCTCGACTGGTGGCTTGCCCGGCTGAAATGCTACGGCTCGCTGTTCCTCGGCGAGGAGACCACCGTGGCCTATGGCGACAAGGCCGCCGGCACCAATCATGTGCTGCCGACATCGGGCGCGGCGCGCTATACCGGTGGGCTTTCGGTGCACAAGTTCCTGAAGGTGGTGACCTGGCAGCGTTCAAGCCGGGACGCCTCGAAGCCGGTGGCGCTCGCCACCGCGCGGATCTCGCGGCTTGAGGGCATGGAAGGCCACGCCCGCACCGCCGATATCCGGCTGGCGAAATATTTCCCCGGCGAGAATTTCGACCTCTCGGCGGTCGAGTGAACGGGGTGGGTCCGCTCATCTGCCGAGACGAGGGCGAAGGCCCCGCGCTGGTGCTGGTGCATGGCTATCTCGGCGGCGCGGGCATGTGGGACGGCCAGTTCGCAGCCTTCGCCGCGCGCTTCCGCTGCATCGCGCCAAACCTTGCCGGCTTCGGCGCGAGCAGCCATCTCCAAGCGCCCGAAAGCATTGAAGGGCACGCCCGGCTGGTATTCGAGACGCTGGATGCCCTCGGCATCGATCGCTTCCGCCTGCTCGGCCATTCCATGGGCGGCATGGTGGTGCAGCAGATGGCGGCAATGGCGCCGGAGCGGATCGAAAAGCTCGTTCTCTATGGCACGGGACCGGTGGGCGTTCTGCCGAACCGGTTCGAGACGATCGAAACCTCCCGCCGGCGCATCCGCTCGGAGGGGCTGGCGGCGACCGCCGCCCGCATCGCCGCGACATGGTTCATGAAGGGCGCCGACGCGGAAGGTTATGCCGTCTGCCTCGCCGAAGGCGCGCGCGCCAGCCTACAGGCGGCACTCGCCAGCCTCACCGCCTGGGAGCATTGGGACGGCACCGCGGCGCTCAAGCATTTTGACATGCCGACGCTCGTCGTCTGGGGCGATGGCGACTGCTCCTATGGCTGGAGCCAGCCGGAAACGCTCTGGAAAACCATCCCCGGCTGCCGCCTCGCCGTCGTGCCCGGCGCGGCGCATAACGTGCACATGGAAAAGCCGGAGATTTTCAATATGATCGTTGCGGACTTTCTATCCGAAGACAGTTGCCCGGCATAGACGCCTGGCACCTTTCGCTAACCCGCCTCGGGAAAAAGTGTCTTACTTCCGATCGCATTTGTTACCGGAAGCGACCCGGGTTGCGAGGGTTCTTCCGCTTTTTCCGACGCAGCCGCCTCCTCCTCACCGACATCGACGCCGAAACTGTCGATGGGATAGCCGTACAGCGTCACATTGGACAGGCCGAGAGCGGAGCGGAGCGTGCCGCCGGTGAGATGGCATTGCAACAGTGCGATGTCGAGGTCGCGCTCGCTGTCGCTGCGCTCGATCAGGGCGTTGTAGTAATCCTCCTCCGCATCCAGCAGATCGTTGAGGTTGCGGGTGCCGAGATCGAAATACTGGCTGCGGTAAAGCGCCCGTGTCTGATCGAGCAATTTCGTCTGGGTGTTCGCGGATGCAATCAACTGACGGGCGTTGGTCATGGCCGTTCCGGCGTCAAGCGCATCGAGCGAGGCGGTCTGGCGCACCTTGTCGAGGCGCGCCTTCGCGGCGGCAAGAGCGTCCTCGGCAGCCCTTCTCGCCGCTTCGATCGCGCCCCCCTGCCACAGCGTCGGCAGCACGTTGAAATTGATCCCCACCCTGAAGCCATCATCATAAAGCGGCTGGCGGCCATAGGCCTCGGCCGAGACGCCGGGCAGTCGCGCCTTCTGGGCGTCTTCATATTCGAGCTGGGCCTGGGCGATTTCCAGATGCGCCAGCGCCACGTCCGGAAGCGTATCGGGCACCGTCGGCGCCGGCGTGCAGGCTCCTGGGACCTTCTCCAAGTCCACATTGAGATCGATGGCGAAGGGCCCCGAATATTCACGAAGCTGATTGGCGGCCCGGTCGCGCTCGGATTGCATTTCGAGCAGATCGTGACGCGCCTTCTCCAGGCTGTTTTGCGCCGCCAGCACATCCGGCTGGGTGGTGGCGCCGGCCGATGCGCGCTGGCCGATCAGATTGCTCAACTCGCCGAGCCGCTTGACCCGTTCCTGGTCTATTTTGACATTGCTGCGGTAGCGGCTGAATTCGGCGTAGGCGGTCAGCACGTCCATCAACACCTGATCGGCATTGGCCTGAAACTCCAGCACGGCTTCCTGCGCGGAAAGGTCGGCGCGCGCCACCTCGCGGTCTGTCCTGCCGAAATCGAAAAGCAACTGGTTGGCCGAAAGCACGAAGGACGGATCGTCGGCATCGCCGACGCCACCGGTCACGCCGCCGCTGACCGTCGGCAGGTAGCCGCCCTTGGCGACATCGATATTGCCTGTTGCCTGGCGAATGGTGGCGGCGCTCTCGATCATCGCCGGACTCTGGTACAGCGCCACCTGCACCAGACCGTCAATGCTCTGGCCGGCCGCCGTCAGGTCCGCAGGCTTGTCGATTTCCGGCCGCTCCTGCTGGATCGATCCGGTCCTGTCTTCGAACGATACGGAGGGTCGTCCAGCCCCACTTGTCGAGCAACCGGCAACGCCGACGCAAAGTGCGAGCAACAGACGCCGTGCGGCGGGAGCCGCACAGTGCATAATATATTGTGTCACCGCGGTTCCATGCTATGCGGTCTTGAGAAAGCGCCCAAAACCGGCCTCCCAGGACTGCTTTGTTCCCGAGCGGACAACGCACGCACAGATTGCTGCGGGAGAAGAACGAATCAGTTATGATTCAACATAACCGATTGATTCGTTATCCACAACTTAGTTGCGACCGATCACGAGGTCTCTGCACTGCGGGCGACGCCATACGGTTTCTTCAACCGCGTTGCCATTGCCGAACAGCACCTTGTACTGGCAGACGATCTCGCCGTCCTCCGCCGTGACGAATTTGAGATTGTAATCCCACGCCTTGCCGTTCTTGGCCATGCTTACGGGCTGGCCGAGCAGAGAGGCAACGTCGTTCCGCGAAGCGCCGAGCTGGATCTCGCGGACACGATCGACGGTGACGGGCTTGCCGGGGCGGACAAAATAGGCGTCGAGTTCGGTCAGCGCCGGCGACACGCTGTCAAACCGCATGTTCGGATTATGGACATTCAGCATGCCCGCGCTGGCGGCACCGGCGGACAGAACGCCCGTGAGGACGGCGATGGATATGGTCTTCAGCATTTCTCTCTCCTTCAGTTTCATTGACATCGTTTCGCCCTGACGGGCCCTTCATGCGATCAGCGCTCCCTGAGAGCCTCCCGGCCCCGATTGAGCGGCTTGATGAGATAGTCCCAGACGGTCTTTTCGCCCGTCTTGATATCGACGGTCGCGATCATGCCGGGGGAAATGGGAAACCGCTTGCCGGCCGCATTCACCAGCGCATCCGAGGCGGTGCGGATATAGACCCGGTAATAGAGGTTTTCCGGGTTGATCTCGTCGCGGATCGTGTCCGGCGAGATGTTCTCGACGGTGCCGTCAAGTCCGCCATAGACCGAGTAATCATAGGCGGTGATTTTCACCAGCGCGTCCTGGCCGGGATGAATGAAGGCGATATCGCGCGGGGAAACCCGGGCCTCGATCAAGAGCTGGTCGTTGAGCGGCACGATCGTCATCACCGCGCCGTTCGGCGAAATCACGCCGCCGATCGTCGTCACCGCCACATCCTTGATCACGCCATGAACCGGGGAGCGGATCGTGGTGTGGGAAATCGTGTCCTCAAGCCCGTTGAGCGTGGACAGCAGCGACTGCACTTCCGCCTGCGCCTCGGCCAGCTTCTCGCCGGTCTCGATGACATATTTGGAGCGCATGTCGTCCATTCTGAGCTTGATGTCGCCGCGGTCGCGCTTGAGCTTGATCAGTTCGACCTTGCTCGCCGCCCCGGTCGCCAGCAGCGGCGTGGTCAGGCGAAGCTGCTCCTCGAGCAGCGCCATGTCGGCCTCCATATCGGCGATGGATTCGTGGTAGCTTTCCGTCCGGGCCGTAAACAGCGCCTGCTCCGAGGCTCTGAGCTCGGGATAGTCGTCGAGCGCCGCCGGAAAGGTCACGGCATCCGCGCCCGTGACTTCCGCCTGCAGCCGCGCGGCCTGGGCCAGCGAAGCGCGATAGCGCGCCGCCGTCTCGTCATATTCGGACTGGGCGCGGGTCGGGTCGAGCCGCGCCAGCACCTGACCCTTGTCGACGATCTCGCCGGCGCTGACATCGAGCTCGGCCAGAATGCCGCCATCGAAGGACTGGATCACCTGTTCATGCGAGAGCGGCACCACCGTGCCGGGTCCCGACGACACCTCCTCCACCGAGAAGGAGTAGGCCCAGACGAAGAAGGCCGCGAGAACCAGGAACAGCGCCAGCACGACCCTGTTCGCGCCGCTGGCGGAAATATCGTCGCCCTCGATCAGGCTGTCATAGGAAGCGGCGCTCATTGAACCTTTACCTCGCGCTTCCTGCCGGCCAAGGCCTCGCCCTTGCGCAGGCGCGTCAGAATCGTGTCGCGCGGCCCGTCCATGATGATCTTGCCGTTGGACACGACCAGCAGCCGGTCCACCAGCGCCAGGATTGACGGCTTGTGGGTGGCGACCACCAGCGTGGTTTCCCCTGCCAGCTCCGAAAGCGCGGAAAGCACTTTCTGCTCCGCGGTCTCATCAAGAGCGGCCGTCGGCTCGTCGAGCAGGATCACGGAGGGTTCGCGCAACAGCAGGCGCGACAGTATGATGGCCTGGCGCTGGCCGCCGGAAAGGCCGATGCCGCCCTCCTGGATCTGCCGGTCGAGCCCCTCGGGCATGGCGCGGATGAACTCCCAAGCACCGGTGCGCTCAAGGGCGGCGATCACTTCCTCGTCGCGGGCATTGGGCGCGCCGAGGCAGAGATTTTCGCGGATCGTGCCGTAGAACAGCCGGGCGTTCTGGCCGGCAAGGCCGATATGACGGCGCAAATCGGCCGGATCGACATGGGTAATGTTGACGCCATCGACCAGCACCGTGCCCGAGCGCGCTTCCATCAGCCCCGAAAGCCCCTGCAGCAGGGTCGACTTGCCGGCGCCGTTGCGGCCGATGATTCCGACCTTCGAGCCCGCCGCGATCTTCAGACGCTCGACGGTGAGCACCGGCTCCTTTTCATAGGCAAAGACCGCATTCGCGAACTGAAATTCGCCCTTGATCACCGGCTTGTGGATGCGTTTGGCATTCTCGGGATGGTCGACCGGCAGCGTCATGATCTTGTCGAGGCTTTCGCCGGCGATCTTGGCCTGCTGCCAGCGGTTGAGGATCTGCGCCACGCCGGCGAGCGGCGCCAGCATGCGGGTCGACAGCATGGCGGCGGCAACCAGCGCGCCCGTCGTCATGTCGCCGAACATCACCGCCGGCGCGCCGGCCGCGACCACGGCGATATAGACCATACCCTGCACCGTCTGCGTCCAGTTGCCGAGCGTGCCGACGAGATCGCGCAGCTTCATGCCACTGTCGGCATTGACGGCGTTGTAATGGTTCCAGTGGTTCTGGAACCGGTCCTCGGCCTGCAGCAGCTTGATATCGTCCAGCCCCTGCACGGCCTCGACAAGCATGGCGTTGCGCAGCGCGGATTCGCGCATATTGGCCTTGGCCAGCGTGCGCAACCGGCCCTGCGCCAGAACGCCGGGCAGGATCAAGAGCAGCACGGCCACCGCCGGAACCCAGACCAGATTGCCCGCAACCCACCAGAAAATCAGGCAGAACAGCAGAAAGAACGGAATATCCGCGATCGCCGAGACGGCCGACGACGTCATCATCTCGCGCACATGTTCGAGTTCGCGAAGCTG
>MDSV01187295.1_pt1 | contig 12859 bp, 8 predicted proteins | sample 810851 | NCBI WGS metagenome assembly MDSV01 (sample SAMN05326640, study PRJNA326480) | marine metagenome | isolation source: seawater | place: Atlantic Ocean: North East | collected 2012 | reverse complement strand
ATTTTTAAAAATCATTTATTTTATATATTTCCCAATGTTTAAAAGTTTCGTAAAATTGATATTTTGAAACAATAAATTTGTTAACTAATTTTAAATTCTCACTATTATTACCATACAGATCTATATTTGAATTATAAACAATAAAAGAGGGTTTTTTTGAAGCTATATCCTTGATCAACTGTTTTTGAATAATTTCAGGGGAAGCAGTATACATCAAATAAAATTTAGAACATGTTGGCTTTTTAATAAAATATGTTAAAGCCACTTCATGAGTAAATAGAGTTATGCATTTGTCTGATGAGGTTAATTTTCTGTAATATGAGATAAAATCATTATAGTCTTGGTTCAAGAAAATTTTATCTTCGTAATTCAAGAGTTTATTTATGGAAGAGAATGAGTAAATTATATTTTTAATACTTTTATCTTCGTATTTTTTATCAATAGAGGATAAAATTACAAATAATATTAAAGTTAAAATATTTATATATTTTTTTATTTTTATCTTATCTTTTAAAGCAAAAAAAATTAAATATAATAAAATTGAAAAAAAAGGAAGATATACAAAACTTTGAGCTACTCTTATATGAACACTATCAGAGCGACTCAAACCATACTTAAAATAGATTAATCCAATAATAAATAAAAAAATGTTAGAAATTAAAAATAACAAATTCTTTTTATTAAAATCTTTTAAAAGATATATTATTGCTGTTCCAGTAATCAAGAAAATTAATAAAGCCCTTGTAGATCTAAAGTCTCCTGAAAAAGGAGTTGGAAATATAAGTCCTTGAATGTATTCAATTGTAGAAAAAATTAATAATGTGTTATCTAAAAATGCATTTAATTCCTCTTTAGGTATGATTAAAATGATTAATCCCCAGCCTATTAAAATGGAAAAAACAAAAAATATAAAATTTTTAAACTCAAATCTTATTAAAAAAAAAATCGCTAATATCAAGCTAGTGAGATTAATGTAAGCTCCTATATCTATATACCAAAACAAACTAATGCTCGAAATTAAACCTAAAAAAAAGATTGTTTTTTTCGATCCATAATTAGAAAAAAATTTAAGAAGCAAAATAACAAATAGTAATAATAAAAAAGATCTTAGAATAAAAACTGGTTCACTATAACTTGTGAAAGATAAAAATATAATACTTAATAATGAAAAAAATAATATCTTATTATTATTATCAATATCGACAATTTCTGTAATTTTTTTTGATATAATCAAAAGTAAAATTTTATTTAAAAAAATTACAAACAAATGAAAAAATCGAACCGAACCAACGGACTCAATACCAAATATTTTCCAAATCAAATATGGATGGAAATTACCAAAAAAACCTCTACCCACATAAGATGACAACCAAAATTCATTGTTGAAATTTGAATTTTGAGACGCGGATAACCATAACCCTTCATGAAATATGTCAGAAAAATAATTGTAATTTTCAAAATCTAATGAGAAAAACTCAAATATTAATATTATAAAAAAAATAAAAAAATATTTATTTAATATTTGATTTTCAATTTTGATACTATTGTAATTGAAGATAAAAAAATTTTTAATGTTATTGATAATTTTTTTTTCGGTTATTTGAAAAAAAAATATAATTGTTAAAAAAGGAACACCTAAAAAAATAATAAATCTTAAACTGTCATTTAATGGATTATGTAAATTTTTAAGATAACTTTCCCCTTCAATTTGCATACTGACATCATAAGGAATCTTAATAGATTCCCAAATTATAGTAACAAAAAATATTGACGAAACTAAAAGTGTTATAGGTAAAATGTATTTTTTCAAAAAATTAACTAGCTTTTTTGTTATTAGTTTCCATTGTAATTGGATTGTCTAATTTATCAAGCATTTCGATTGGGCAAATTTGTTTAAATTTTTTTTGTTCAATTTCAAAATTTAAAAGAATTTTTTCAGCTATTTTTGAATTTGTTTCTTTTAAAAATTCCTCTAAATTTATTTTTAAAAATTTTTTCCAATAATCAGTTTCTACTTCTTGCCAGATTATTGAGTTTGGATTCGCAAAACTTTCAAAATTATTTTTTTCATCGTACACAAATGCCATGCCTCCTGTCATTCCTGCTCCAAAATTATCGCCAATTTGCCCTAAAATAATTGCAGTACCGCCTGTCATATATTCACAACCATGTGCCCCACAACCTTCAACAATTGCTTTAGACCCCGAATTTCTAACCGCAAATCTTTCTCCTGCTTGTCCTGAAGCAAACAATTTGCCAGATGTAGCTCCGTACAAAACCGTATTGCCAATTATAGTATTCTGGTCAGAGATAAGTTTGCTGTTCGGCGACTGAACAATAATTATTGATCCACCAGATAAGCCTTTGCCAACGTAGTCATTGCAATCTCCTTGCACCTTAATTTTAATTCCATTTGACAAAAATGCTCCAAGAGATTGTCCGGCTGATCCTTTTAAACTAATGTTAATAGTATCTGACTGTAATTTTCCATCACCAAATCTTTTATAAACATAATGTGATAATCTTGTTCCTACCGATCTATGTGTGTTTTCAACTTCGAACTCAAAAAAATTTTTTTTTGAAACATCGATCTTATCTTTTATTTCAGGCCAAATTTTTTCATCTAAAGTATCTGGAACTTCATTAATAATTTTTTCTTTGCAATACCTCGCGTTCTCACCTGGATCTGCTTGAACTAATAAAGGATTTAAATCTAAATCATCTAAATTTGAAGCACCTTTATTAATTTGAGAAAGTAGATTTGTTTTTCCAATTATTTCATTAATAGATTTATATCCTAGTGAAGCAAGAATTTCTCTCACCTCCATAGCTACAAAAGTAAATAAATTTACAATCTTTTCTGGCGTCCCTGTAAATTTCTCTCTCAAGGCTTTATCTTGACTACACACTCCAACTGGACAAGTGTTTGAATGACATTGTCTTACCATTATACACCCCATTGCTACTAAGGATGACGTACCCATTCCATATTCTTCTGCACCCATCATCGCGGCTATAATCACATCCCGTCCTGTTTTTAAACCTCCATCAGTTCTTAAGGTCACTTTATGTCTTAAATTATTTAAAGTTAAAATCTGATTTACTTCAGTAAGTCCCATCTCCCAAGGAATTCCTGCGTATTTAATGCTAGTTTGAGGACTTGCTCCAGTTCCGCCTGAGTGACCTGAAATTAAAATAATATCAGCTTTTGCTTTTGCTACGCCAGCAGCGATTGTGCCTATTCCTGTAGAGGCTACAAGCTTAACGCCTACTCTTGCATTAGGGTTAATTTGTTTTAAATCATAAATAAGTTGAGCTAAATCTTCAATTGAATAAATATCATGATGAGGTGGAGGTGAAATTAAAGATACTCCTGGTGTGGAGTGTCTTAATCTAGCAATTTCTTCAGTAACTTTAAAACCTGGTAATTGTCCTCCTTCGCCAGGCTTAGCACCTTGAGCAATCTTTATTTCGATTTCATTAGCGTTATTTAAATAATCAATGGTCACCCCAAATCTTGCGGATGCAATTTGTTTAACCCTTGAGTTTGCTGTATCACCGTTATCTAAAACTTTAAATCTTTTTGCATCTTCTCCCCCTTCACCACTGCATGAAGCTCCTTTTATTCGATTCATGCCAGTAGCTAAAGTCTCATGAGCTTCGGCTGAGAGTGCTCCATGTGACATGCTTCCGCTTCCAAATCTTTTTAAAATTTCTTCAATTGGTTCTACATTGTTAACATCTATTGGATCTCTCTTGTTATTAAATTTAAGTAAATCTCTTAAATTTATTGGAGGTAAATTGTGAATTCCATCTGAATATTTCTTGTATTGTTCATATGAACCTTTAGCTACAGCGTTTTGTAACAAATGAATAAGAGTACCTTGATGTTGATGATCTTCTCCACTTTTTCTGTATCTATATAAACCTCCAATTGGCAATGTATAAACATTTTTTTTGATAAATTTTTCGTGTAATTCTTTTATTTTTTTTTCAATTCCAATTATACCTATCCCGGATATTCTTGACGACATGCCTGGAAAATATTCAGAAACTATCGCTCTGCTTAAACCTACTGCTTCAAAATTACATCCACCTCTGTATGAGCTTATTACTGATATTCCCATTTTTGACATAATCTTTAAAAGTCCTGCATCTATTGATTTTTTAAACTTTTTGACACAAGACTCAAAATCAGATTTACCAAATAATTTTTTTTCGAATCTTTGATAAATACTATCAATTGCTAAATAAGGATTTATGGTTGTTGCTCCAACTCCTATTAATACTGCAAAAGAATGAGTGTCTAAAGCGTCTGAACTTTCTACATTAATTGAGCAATAACCTCTTAAACCTAATTTAACTAAGTGAGAGTGCACTGCTCCAACCGTTAAGATAGTTGGTATGCTAGCTCTTTCGCTTGAAATATTTTTATCGGAAAGAACTAATACTGTAGTTCCTTCACGTACTGCAATTTCACATTCATTTCTAATAGCTTCTACTCTGTCTTTTAAGGAGGCGTCTATAGAAAATGTACAATCAATTATTTTGAGTTTTTTAGAAAAATGTTTTTTAAATTTTTTAAATTGAGAATTTGTTAAAATTGGGCTATCCAAAACATAAATATCTTCCTCGGTCAAATTATCAAAATCTAAAATATTACCAAGATTTCCGAATCTGGTTTTTAAACTCATAACTTTATTTTCTCTTAATGAGTCTATTGGTGGATTAGTAACTTGACTAAAGTTTTGTCTAAAGTAGTGAGATACTGGTCTAAAATGACTGGATAAAACTGCTACTGGTGTATCATCACCCATAGAGCCAGAGGCCTCTTTACCTTCCTCTGCCATTGGATGTAAAATTAATTCTAAATCTTCAATACTTAGACCAGATAGATACTGTCTCTTTTTAAGTTCATCTCCCTTAAAGTTAGAGTGCTCATTTTCAATTAAAATTTTTTTCTCTAAATCTATTATTTGTTTATTATATTTTTTGTAATCTTTTGCTAAATAATCTTTAATCTCTTTATCTTTAAATAGTTTGCCTTTTTTAAGATCGATGGCAATAATTTGTCCCGGGCCTAATTTTCCTTTCTCAATGATCTTTTCTTCTGGAATTTTAATCATTCCTGACTCCGATCCTGCGAAAAATAAATTATTGGATGTAATTGAATACCTGAGAGGTCTTAGGCCATTTCTGTCGGTGGAGGCTAGTACCCACTTGGCATCAGTGGCACATATAGCTGCTGGTCCGTCCCATGGTTCAATGGTGCTATTCAAAAAATTAAAAAGGTCTTGATGATTTTTTGGGACAGTCTTACTTCTTTTTGACCATGCATCAGGTATCATCATTAGTTTAATTAATGGTGCTAATTTTCCTGAATGAGTAAGTAATTCAAAAACATTATCAAGTGCGCCTGAGTCTGAAGAACTTCTTATCACAGGTTTTAAATCTTTTACATTTTTGAAAAGTGGACTAGACATATCCTCCTCATGAATTTTCATCCAATTAATATTTCCTTTAAGCGTATTTATTTCACCATTGTGTGCTAAAGCTCTAAATGGTTGTGCTAAATCCCAACTTGGAAAAGTATTTGTTGAGTATCTTTGATGAAAAATTGCAAATCTCGATGTTAATTTTTCATCATTTAAGTCTGGATAAAAATCAGACAAAAGCTCGGCTAAAAACATTCCTTTATAAACTATTGATCTTGAACTAAATGAACAAATGTAAAAATTTTTAAGCTGATTTTCTCTAGCCAATTTTTCAATTTTTTTTCTTGTTTCAAATAAATCTCTTTCTAGATCATTGGTGGGTAGAACTTCATTTTTTTTAAAAAGAACCTGAGCAATTTCTGGTCTATTTTGCTCTGCAGTTTTACCGAGTACGCTAGGGTTAATTGGAACTTGTCTCCAACCATAAATATAAAAATTCTCTTTTAAAAGTACAGATTCTATGATTTCCCTGCATTTTTCTTGATCAGCATAATTTGTTCTTGGCAAAAAAACCATTCCCACACAAATTCTTTTATTTTCATCAACCGTGTGCCCTGTAGCTAAAATTTTTTCTTTAAAGAAGTCAGTTGAAATCTCTATTTGAATTCCTGCTCCATCTCCTGACTTGCCATCAGCATCAACGGCGCCTCTATGCCAAATAGATTTAAGAGCTTCGATGCCATATTCCACAATTTTTCTCGATTTTTTACCATTAGTGGAAGCAATCATTCCAACACCACATGCATCGTGTTCCATCCTTGGATCATACGAATTATTTTTCATTAAAAGTTTTTTGTTTTTTTCGTAATTTTTCATAGTTTTACGCTGCTTTTTCTGAATTTTGTTTTTTAATTTTGCTTTGTAAATATTTTTGAATTTGAATCGCAGCATCTCTACCGTCTCTTATCGCCCAAACAACTAGTGAAGCTCCTCGAACAATGTCTCCGGCTCCGAACACTCCATCTAAATTTGTCTGCATTGATTTTAAATCAATTTTTATTGTTCCCCATCGAGAAATAGCTAAATCATCTGAATTAAATAATTTTGGTAAGTTTTCTGGATCAAATCCAAGAGATTTAATTACTATATCTGCTGGAATTTTAAATTCAGATCCTGATTGAATTATAGGTTTTTTTCTTCCAGAGGAGTCGGGTTCACCTAAAACCATTTTACTGACTTCAATTTCTTTTATATCACCATTTCCTAAAAACTTTTTGGGTGCCGTTTGCCAAATAAATTCTACACCTTCTTCTTCTGCGTTACCCACCTCTCTACTAGAGCCTGGCATATTTTCTCTGTCGCGTCTATACAAACATTTCACAGATTTTGCTTTTTGTCTTACTGCTGTTCTTACACAATCCATTGCTGTATCTCCACCTCCAATTACAACTACATCTTTGCCTTCAGCGTTTAGAGTTCCATCATCAAAAAGTTTTACTTTGTCCCCTAGACCTTTTTTGTTTGAAGCTGTTAAAAATTGCATGGCCGGAAAAATATTTCTTAAGTCACTTCCTGGAATTTCTATTTCTCTGGCCTTATAAACTCCTGTAGCAATTAGTATGGAGTCATGTTCTTTTCTTAGTTGGTCTAAGGTTTTATTTTTTCCTACTTCGAAATTCTGTATAAACTTTATTCCACTTTTCTTAAGTAAGTTTGTTCTTCGCTCTACTATATGTTTTTCAAGTTTAAAGTTAGGAATTCCATAAATCAGTAATCCACCTGGTCTGTCATACCTATCATAAATTGTAACTTGATAACCAAATTTTCTTAATTCTTCTGCGCATGCCATTCCGGCTGGTCCTGCTCCAATAATTCCAACTGATTGTTTTAATTCTTTTTTTATTTCAAGAGGCTTGACCCATCCCTTTTCCCAAGCTGTGTCAGTAATATATTTTTCAATTGAACCAATTGTTACTGTTCCATGGCCAGATTGCTCTATTACGCAATTACCTTCACACAGTCTATCTTGAGGACAAATTCTTCCACAAACTTCAGGCATGTTATTTGTGCTTTGAGAGAGTTCATAAGCTTCTTGTAGTCTACCTTCGGCGGTTAGTTTTAACCAATCAGGTATGTTGTTACTTAAAGGACAATGAATTTGACAAAATGGAACTCCGCATTGTGAGCACCTACTGGACTGCTCTTTAGCTTTTCCACTAATAAATTCGTCATATATTTCTTTAAAATCTTGTCTTCTTTCATTGGTGCCTCTTTTAATTGGAGTTTCCTGTTGAAGTTCAACAAATTTCAATAATTTTTTACTCATATTTTGATAAAATAGAAGATTATATCTAAATTGATAGTTTTTTTAGGTAAACATTAGTTACCTATTATATCGAAAAACCTATAATTTAATGTAAAATTTTTGCATACCTGATATGCATTTTGAAATGACACTAAAAAAACATTCTTAAAATATATCTTTACAATTTATGGCTGAAGTTTTGATACTATCTATATTGCAAGGGATTACAGAATTTATTCCAATTAGTTCTTCATCGCATCTAATAATTGCTTCGGAATACCTCGATTTTGATAATCGAAGTCTATCCATTGATGTAAGCTTACACATAGGTTCTTTTTTAGCTGTATTAATTTTTTTTAGAAAAGATTTATTAAATTTTTTTATAAATAGAATTTTATTTTATAAGATAGTTTTATCTTCAATCCCTATTATGATAATTGGTTTTTGCTTAGTTAAATTTAATTTAATCAATAATTTAAGAAATATGGAGGTCATTGGTTGGACTACAATAATATTTGGAATTTTACTTTATTTAAGTGATAAATTTGATGTACACAAAAAAATAGAAAAAGATTTTTCTTTTAAATTTGCAATTTTAATTGGTCTTATTCAAATTTTATCTTTAGTGCCAGGTGTAAGTAGATCTGGAATTGTTATTTCTGCAGCAAGAATTTTAAAATTCAATAGATACGACTCTGCGAAAATTTCATTTTTGCTTTCTATTCCAACACTAGCTGCGGTTAGTTTTTTTGGTTTTATAAATTTAATATCATCAAATAATCTTGAAATTTCAGTGCTAAATCTGGTATCAATAATTTTGTCGTTTATTTTTTCTTATTTAACAATAAAATTTTTTTTAAACTACATTAAAAAATTTAATTTGAATATCTTTGTTCTATATAGATTAATTGTAGGACTTATTTTGTTAGTTATTGTTTACTCATAGGATAAATGTCAAAAACAATAAAACAAAAAAAACAATAATAAAAAAAACTAAAACTGCTTTTTGTAATGATAAGATAAATTTCATTTTTTTATATTTAATAAATTTTTTTCTATAAAACAATAAATAAGTGTAAATAGATATTTTGATCTTAATTCTTTAATCTTAAATTTAGCTTTACCCTTTTTTCTTCCCGACCAACTTATAGGAATAATAGAATAGTTATAGTTCCTAGAAATTATCTTTAAAGGTATTTCAAGAAAAATATTAAAACTTTCAGAAACTAAAGGCTTAACACTTAGCAAAACTTCTTTTTTGTAAATTTTAAAAGCGTTTGTGTAATCATTAAACTTATTCCAAAAAATTAAGCTTACGAATAAATTAAACACTCTATTTAAAATCAATTTTTGGAAAGGGTAATCTTTTATTTTTGACTCTTTCATAAATCTAGAACCTAAAACTGCATCTACTTTTGTTTTTTCCATAATATCATTGTATTTAATTAAATCCCCCAAATGATCGGATAAATCTGCCATCATAATAGCTATTTTGCTACCTTCAGCTTTGTCAATACCTAAATTTATTGCGCCGCCTAAACCTTTTACTTTGTTATCATAAATCTTAAAATTTTTGTTTTTTTGAAACAGTTCTTTGGCTCTAGCAAAAGTATCATCATCACTGTAATCATTAATTAAGATTATCTCATGCTCTACACTTGATAGTTTAGTATCAAAATAATTTAATATATCTTGTAGATTTTCTGCTTCATTTCTAGCTGGTATAATAATCGATAACATAACTTTGTTTATTTTTAACTATTAGTAGGATATTTGTTTCATTATGAAAATACTTATTACAGGAGGTTGTGGGTTTGTTGGTTCAAATATAGCAATTTTTCTTAAAAAAAAACTTAAACATGCTAAAATTTCTAGTGTAGATAACCTTTACCGTAAAGGTTCTGAACTAAATAAAAAAAGGTTAAATAAATACGGTATTAAAAATTTCAAAATAGATATTACGGATTATAAAAAAGTATCTACATTAAAAAAATTTAATCTAGTAATTGATTGCTGTGCTGAACCAGCGATCGAAGCATCTTTAAAAGACCCTGATAGGGTTTTTAATACAAATTTAGTAGGAACTTTCAATATCCTAAAAAAATGTGAAAAGGATAATTCTAACATAATTTTTTTATCATCAAGTAGAGTATATTCAATTTCAAACTTAAGAAGTCTTATAAAAAATCATAATTTAAAAAAACCAATTAAAATTAAGAAAAAAATAAATGAAGAATTTGAAAATTTTTTACCTAGTTCATTATATGGATTTACAAAACTTGCATCAGAAAAACTCATTAAAGAATTTTCTTTTTTGACTAACATTAAATATTTGATAAATAGATTGGGGGTCATAGCTGGTCCCTGGCAATTTGGAAAACAAGATCAAGGTTTTGTAACATTATGGATTGCAAAACATTTATTTAAAAAAAAATTATCTTATATTGGTTTTGGTGGAAATGGATATCAAGTACGAGATCTGATTCACATTGATGATGTTTGTGAAATTATATACTTACAAATCAAAAGATTTAGAAAAATATATAATGAAACATTCAACATCGGCGGGGGTATAAAAAACTCGATTTCTTTAAATGAATTAACTAAAAAAACAAAAAATATAACTGGTAGTAGTATTAAAATTAGTAAAATTAATAAAACTTCAAAATTTGATATACCTTATTATATAAGCGATAACTCAAAAATTAAAAAATTTTACAAATGGAGTCCTACTAAAAATATAGATACTATTTTAAAAGATATTTTAAAATGGCTTAAAAAAGATGTAAAGATAAAAAAATTTTTTAAATAATGAAGATTGCATTAATAACAGGTTCTTGTGGTTTGGTTGGTTCTGAGTCTACAATTTTCTTCTCAAAAAGGAAATTTAAGATCTTAGGAATTGACAATAATTCCAGAAAATCTTTTTTTGGGAAAGATGGTGATATTTCATGGATAAAAAAAAAGTTAAAAACTGAAATCAAAAATTATAAACATTATAACATTGATATAAGAGATTATAATAATTTACAAAAAATATTTAAGAAGTATAGAAATAAAATTAGTTTAATTATTCATACCGCAGCTCAGCCTTCCCACGATTGGGCAAAAAATAAACCATTTATAGATTTTGATATTAATGCCAAAGGAACTTTAAACCTTCTAGAGCTAACAAAATTATATTGTCCAAAAGCACCATTTTTATTTATGTCTACTAATAAAGTTTATGGTGACAATCCTAACAAACTTCCATTAATAGAAAAAAAGACAAGATGGGAAATAAAAAATAATCATAAATTTAAAAACGGTATTAATGAGTCTATGTCCATAGACAATTGTACTCATAGTTTTTTTGGAAGTTCAAAAGCTTACGCTGATTTAATTGTTCAAGAGTATGGAAAGAATTTAGGATTAAAAACTGCATGTTTTAGGGCTGGTTGTATTACTGGACCTAACCATTCAGGGGCTAAACTCCACGGCTTTCTATCTTATTTAGTAAAAACTGCTATTACAAAAAAGAAATACTTTATTATTGGATATAGAGGAAAACAAGTAAGAGATAACATTCATAGTAGTGATTTAGTACAATGCTTTTGGGAGTTTTACAAAAAACCAAGGAGTGGAGAGGTTTATAACGTAGGAGGATGTAGATTTTCAAATTGTTCAATAATCGAAGCAATCAATTTTATAATTAAAGAAACTAATATTAAGATAATAAAAAAATATAATAAAAAAAATAGAGTTGGAGATCACATTTGGTATGTGAGTGATATGAAAAAATTTAAAGATCATTATCCAAATTGGAAACAAAAATTTACAAATAAAAAAATATTAAAAGAATTAATCTCAAATATTAGGTTTTAATTTCCTTAAAACATAACACGTTAAAATAATTTGCGCAGGCAATAACATCAACGAATAACGAGGTAATATAAAGAATAAAGAAAATAGTGATATATTGTATAAATAAAAATATGCAAAATAATTAAAAGCACCTTTTTGTTTTTTTAAAAGAAAGGCCAATCCAACAAAACTAAAAATTGAAAGAATTATTTTCGGGACTATATGAAAAAAGTTATAATAATTAGGTCTTGAAGACTCAAAATCAATGAACATAAAAGAAAAAAATTTTTTTAAATATAAGAATAAATATCTCGTAGTATCGTTTTGAATATTTTTTATAACTTGTTTTTTATAAATATTATCCATATTAATGTCATACTGATCATCTCTAATTAAATTTTCATATTCCTGTTTCATGTTATCATCATAAATTTTATCATTACCTTCCACTCTAGACAGAATATTATTTCCTTTCCACAAGTTGAAACCCAGAGATTTCGTTATTATAATTTTGTTGGTGATATTATAATTTCTAATGATATAGGGAGAAATCATTATCAAGCAAATTAATGTACTTATAATTAAAAATTTTAATTTTCTATTAACTATGAAAATATAAAAAATAGTTAGAAAATAAGTTAAGATAAATTCTCCTCTAATAAGTATCAAGCTTGATGAAAAAATTGAAAACATTAAAGAATTTTTAAAATTTTCTTTATCTTTTAATTTTAAAAAGAAATAAAAGAATAAAACCAATAAAAATAACTGTAAACATGATGAAGAACTTTGACCAACAGAATAAATATTTAAAGGGAAAAAAGCAAATATTGAAGTTCCTATCAACGATAAATTTTCAGAGAAAAAAAATCTCAAAATTTTATTAAAATAGAATATTGAGATTATTGATAATAGAATTTGAACATAAAGTACAAATAATTGAAAATTACTATCAAACGGAAAAAGAAATTTTAGTAAAATTAAAAACATTGGATATAGAGGTGGCATGTATAGATTGGGAACAACTTCCCCATTTATCTCTCTTCCAAAAATACCAAATTTTTCAAAAGCTGAAAAAATTTCCTCCCATTCCATTTGAATGTACTGGTCTCCATACAGGTGAATTACAAAAAATCTTGATATCGCTGATAAAAAGATAATTAAAAAAAACAAGTTTTTACGAATTTCCATAATTTTTGCGCCTGCTAGGATTTGAACCCAGAACCTCCTGGTCCGTAGCCAAGCGCTCTATCCAGTTGAGCTACAGGCGCCTATAAAT
>MDSV01136125.1_pt1 | contig 12859 bp, 13 predicted proteins | sample 810851 | NCBI WGS metagenome assembly MDSV01 (sample SAMN05326640, study PRJNA326480) | marine metagenome | isolation source: seawater | place: Atlantic Ocean: North East | collected 2012 | reverse complement strand
CGTGCGCTCCGTGCCGTGCTTGCAGTGTTTCCACCACGTGTCCCACGCCTTAGAATAGAGGTTGGACATGATCCAGGCCATTATGGACTGCCGGTACAGCTTTCTTGTGCTTTTGCTGCAGTTTGCGACGTACGTCACTGATCCCTCTGCCGCGTCATCTTCGTGGGGCGTCCACGTAGTGCCGTCGTCGTTGTGTGTGTTCATCGTTTTAGGACTTGGGATCCTTTGCTGAGCGACTCCGTGAGTCAGGCTTCGCATCGGAAAAAGCAAGATCCAAGTCGACGGGAAGTGTCACAACCAATCCGTCTGATAACCGGTGGATTGCGAGAGTACAGTACAAGATGTCGATGCACCGCGTCGGTTCGAAATCTGATACGCGAGAGGCGGCACGTCCTTGCGTCGTAGAGGCTCCGACCGCGACACGCGCCCGTATGTCTGGTTGGATACCACGATTGGATCTGGTCGTCCATGCGGCCAAGGCGCCTCAATCTGAAGATCAAACCGGTGCACTCGCGGACGGAAATGGGGCAGCCTGGAGCGAAGAAGTGGCAAACGCCTTTTTTGATCAGTTAAGCACAGCCTACGATGAGGCTAAAAGAGCAAAGAACTACGGACCATTTGACACGAATTTCGATGACTTCCTCGTCCCCTACCTCCAAGGCAAGCTCCTCACTGCTCAGAAAACGATCTACACTCTTCATACCTTCTTCAAATACGCGAAGAAGATATTCATCGCCAACAAGTCCTTGCAACTGACTGCAGATGAAAAAAAGATACTGTATCCACTTTTCAAGATGTCTAATCTCTATACTACGGACACAGCCGGCTTCGGCGGTTACACAAAGGATGCACTCCTAAAAGAAAGGACGCGTTTCATGGACGCAATAGGCGTGGTGGCGTCGTGGATTGTGGGCACATACGCAGATACGAATACACAGAATGATTTCGAGGAGAAGACTGGTATCCGCCTGAAGTCTGGGCGCGTCCTTTACGAGTTCAACCAGCAGAAAGGAAGCCCCGATGCTAATGCATATGGCCGGGGACTCTACGGACGGTGATGACTGTGCACTGAGAACAAAGTCGCCACGTGCGTCCTAAAGAGTACGAATAAGCATCGAGATGAATCGGCGCGCTGTATGCGGTAGCCTGAGCCAAAATAAGGCGAGTTTGTGGCACAGAAGGTAGACTAATCCATCGTGAGCGTAGATACTGGCGAAACGCGAGGCGGGGCGGAGTTGTATTAAGATTTTGTGAGGCGATGCAGCCGGAGCGATCGGAAGGGAGGAGCATGCTGGAGCATATGATGCACGATGCCTCCATCGGTTCGGCAACACGTCGCTACGTTGGTGCGATAACAGAGCTGGGTGATCTAACCCACGAGGTGTTTGAGCGAGAGCTCGAAAAGGGCAATGTATCTCCGACTTTGCTGAAGAAGCGGCTAGAAACTGTAATCTTCAGAGACCACGAGGGAAAGCGGCTGCGGGATGTGGCCGCTTCGCTCTCTGAAATGGAGAGTTCCGGCGATGACTTGTGGACCCACATCGCCTGCACTCCAGGCCTGCTGCATCAATGGAGCCGCGTGATCGGTCCCGAAGTGGCACGCCAGGCAGTGCGGTTCAGCCCCGGAGAGAGAACGAGTGCACGGAAGTCGCGTCTCTACGCATTGCATATGTGTGCTCAGAGGCATCGCCGATTCGCGGAGGAAAACGAGAATTACACAGCGACGCTCGCTTCAGCGCACGCGTTGGCCGCTGCGATGTCTGCCGCTGTGCGGTGTGCAGACGACGCCTCGTACCGTCGACAAATGCACAAGTTCTACGCGGCCGTCTTCTCTCCCGTAAATAGGGAGTTTCATTCAAGATACGCGTCCTTGGAACTCTGCAATTCCAGCGGGGCTTCGACCTCCTCCCACTCAGCCTTGGTGGAATCTGCGTTTTGCGAATTCGATGCGTTTCTCTGTATTTCAAAAATTATAGAGGTGCGTTCAAAGGTGGCGCACGAGATAGGTATGGTGCTCTGAAGATATAATACGCGGACGTCTTCTAAGGACAAGGTTCGGGGGGATATCTTATGGAGTCTCCTAGCTCTCCTCCCGCATCGCCGCCTTTCGATCCGGCTTCGCATCATTCCTACCAGTGGCAGCCTATCTCGTTGGCAATCTCTGTTCTCGTGCTGCTCGTATGCGGGGTTTTGGCTTGTTCTGATTGGCGTGCAGTGGGCAAGAAGGGAGCTTGCAGGGTCGATACTCTAGGAAAGACCGAAGAAGCGATCGAATCAGTTCCAGCGAGCGCGCACTGCGAGATTGCACCGCGGCGGTTCTCAGTCCCGTTCCTAAACCTGCGCTAAGTTTAGAGCTAGAGCTCTGTGCGTGTTCAACCGTATATGGTGTATTTTAGAATGTGCAGAGGAAGATCGGTGGTTTTGAAATCTATACTTTTTGCAACCCCGCCGACCGCATCGGGAGGAAAGTCAGGGAATGAAACCATGGGGTGTTCGGCAGCGTCGTCGAGACGCGCCAGCGAGAACTCCGACCTGGTTCGTGTAGATATAAAAAAAGACGGCGACGAGTATCGTGTTTCTATAGTTAGGACTTATTCTGACTCTCAATTCGGCATGCTCTCCATGAAGCGCGTGCGCGCCATGGAAGCCCAGCTAGAAAACTTATCCGACGTTAACAAAGACGTTGTCAGGCTTCGCGCCGAGTGCGCGAGCAGACTGTCCCTTCTCGCGTCTATGTCTAGTTGAGCCTTCTGGATTCCAGTTCGGACCTTTTGAAAGCGCGATCAATCCGTGCAGAAAAGTCTGCGAATTTGAGCGGACAGATCAAGGGAGCAGAGCAGTCGTAGCGCGCTTTGAGAAACGTTCTTTTTCTTAATGGCTTAGCAACGACCTTTGCAAGTATTACGCCTGGTTGCGCTCTTTCTGGAATGCGACTTGGCACGATCCGGTGGAAATCGTGCGATTCCGTGCACAGGTAGGGGTCCTTCTCCTCGGCGCAACCGACGGCGCGTTTTTCTTGAATACGATTCGCATCGCTGTCCAATTCGAATATTTGTTCCTCCGAAACCGAAGTGTCGACTCTGGCCGCAATAATTGGCGACTTTTTGAAAAGACTTGTGATAAAATCCGGGTCTATACCCGAGTCGACCTCCGCCGTCGTCTGATCCGTGTCTGCTTCGGGGAAGACTTGAAGCGATTGTTGCCGCGTCTTGAGGCATTCGAGGGCATTCTTGCCCGCATAAACGTCGTCTGCATTCCACGCCCGGGCGTACTCCAAGGTGGGCATCTCCGTAGAGAATAAACCGCGGGAGACTCTGTCTTCTGCGTCTTGTGATTTACGCTTGTTGTGCACAGAATCGAATAATTGTAACAACCGTACCGGTTCCCTTCGCACGAGGAAGTTGCCTTCGAGGTTGCAAACACACCCCTGGCACCGAATGCGCGACGATGCGTACATTCTGGACAACGCAGATGATGCGTACGAGAACTTTCTCCCATGAAAGGCGACAAAGTTGTTAAGGAACTCGTATTCTTCTAGATCCAGTGGACACGCGCAGTACCTGAGGCTCGAGAGAATTCGATGTTGGCCCTTTTCTAGTTTGCGCGTTTTTTTCGACGGCTGGTGGCGTTCCGGTATCGCGTCTAAATTCTGCACATCTCCGATTGCGATGTTGAACGCCTCGGTGGTGTCCACTTCTGCATTGCGCGTGTTTGGATCGTCTGTATTGAAAGCCGGTAGTTTTTCTTGTGCGTCGGGTGGTCTGCACGGCGTTATCGTGTCTTCTTTCATTTCTCTGGCACGGCCACCGGTGCGGTGTTTGTGGTCGCGACGGGGCGCGATTTCATGGACGCTCTTTTTGCTTCTGGGCCAGCGCGTGTAGTGGCAGCGCGGCCTCCTCACAGTGCCAACCTTGTTTGGAAGTATGCATTGAACATCCCAATCGGGGTGAGATGTCCATTCAGGTGCAAAGCTCTTTCGTGTGGCGCTCGGTGCTTTTGATCTTCTTTTTCGAATCTGTCTCATGCATTCGATTGTACGCGACGGCCTTCCAAAGCCTTCTTCGAGGTCTCACGCATGCCTATTAGTAAGCAGTGCCCCCGTTTCAGAGACGGCTTCCGTCGCTAATTATCCGCGTAATAAGACGGCATTTGTGGCACTGTCGCTCCCTACGCCTCCGAGTTATGGTACTCCTCCCAGGTTACGGCGATGTCTTATGGCCTTCGTCCGAGCACATTGCATTTAACGCATGTCTTTCCAAACTTCTTGAGCTGCACCGCTAGCGCAAAAGGCACGGACGCGTATTATTCGCGACCGGTTTGCGCGCTACGATCAAAGACTGGGCAGCGATGGATTACTTTTTGAAGCGCCGCCTTGAGGACCGGCGTTTTTCGTCGGATCGGGTGGACGTGTTCCGCTCTGGAAACGTTACGCCTTGGTACGCTTCCTCTTCTTCTCGGCCTCAGAGATCCGAGACTTCCGGTCTCGTATTCTCGAAAGAAAACGCGTCTTGTTGGGAGGGTTACAAGCGCAAGCCCGGAACGAAGGAATTTGAAAAAGGGAGCTGCATAAAGATTGGCGGCCCCGAGGACAATGCGACTCAAACCAAGAAACGGAAGAAGAAGAAGGATGGTGGTGGGAAGGACAAAGAAAGCAAAGCGGACGGCTCCTCTTCCCCGCACTCTTCCTCGTCGGAATCGGACGGAAACGGAGGACGCGTTAAGAAGCAGAAGATGGATAAAAAGTAACAGAAACGTGCTGTGTTTCCGAAGCGCACTGCCCTCGAATTGCGTCGTTAGTGCACGCCCAAGGAGCGTGTAAATTTTAGACGAATTGCAAAGCGATGCGGCGGGTTGCTGCCTCTCGTGCACATGAGATATGACACACACACGAGACACTTACCAAGACTGTCCGAAGAGACAGAATTCGTAGAGGATGGGGAAATGGGTTGTGCTCCCGTCGCTGCGTGTCGCGGCGTTCTCGCATATGAATAAGAAAGGAGGGTGCGTGTTTGTAGACGCAGACCTGAAAACAAAGCTCTGCCAGCACGGCGAGACGAGCTCGACCATCCGCACGTGGCTACAGCACGAGGCCCGCGCGCGTGAAGACGGAGAGGATCCACCCATCCGCAACTCGACGTGCGACTGCCAGACCGTCCACGGTCTCCAGAACGGCGTGGACACGCTCCCCGGCACCCCTCCAACGTGCGTGTATGACGTGCTTGCTGCGAATAAAGCGGCGTCCATCGACGTTGGCGAAGAGTATCCGGCGTACAAACTCGGCGGTCACAACGCATTCCTCAACGCGGACGGAAGCTTCTACTGCGTGCACAAAAACAGGATGTTTTCGCTGACAAATGCCGCGCGGCCGTGTCTCTTCAAGGTGGAGCGTGGCAAGTGCAAATGCAGTCTCAAGCTGCCAAAGCGGTCTCCGAAGCTCTGTCTCGGTCGTGTGTAGTGCATGGGACATTGCTTTTGTGTATCCGTGCATGCTGCATATCGAATGCCGATCCGCGAAGAAGATATCTTTGTTGATTTGTCTCCTCTGATGCGGCTTGAAGAGGCGCCTGTGTTTCCCCCTGACCTGGACATCGAGTGCGTTGACTTGAACGGGGAACCTGGAGAACACTGCACTTCGGGGTTCACTTTATTCGATTTGTCAACTCGCGTGCCCTCGATCGAGGGTGGGTCTTGGGCGGCGCAGGACGATCTCATGCTTCTAGAAAATGTGAAAACCTACGGGCGTAAGTGGAATCGAATATCGGCCGTATTCCGCGGTATTCGTAGTGCGGACGCGCTCAGGAATAGGTACATACGCCTTGCACGGAAGTCTCGTGTGGATCCGGCCTCCGCGCTTGGGGTTCAGACGAGCATGAAGCGTTGGACCCGAGGCGAAGATTCCATCCTCGCCTCTTCCATTTTAGAAATGGGAGACGATCCGGATTGGGATAGGCTGTCTTCGATGCTTTCTCGTCGCAGCCCGCAATCCGCAAAGAAGAGGGCATTTAGATTGGGGCTGGTGACGGGAAGGTGGGAGTAGATTTGGAGAGGCAAATGCGCTCTACTTTTATCATGTTCGCGCTAAATAGTATTTGTCGCGGGTGGATTCTCAAAGGACTGGCCATTTGTATGGGTGCATACGTGTCTGCGAGGCAGGTTATGGAATCTGAAGAGGGGTCGGTTACCGGATCGGGGCTTCTGGAGGTGGAGGTTAATCTCGAGGAGGGCGCGTGTATTCCAGTTTGTGCTTCGGAAGGGGCCGCTGGGTACGATCTGTATAGCAACGAAAGCAAACGTATAGCCCCTGGCGAGCAAGTTATGATTGACACCGGAGTGAGTATGGCAATCCCGAATTTTCTTTATGGGCAGATTGCCGGCCGTAGCGGACTGTGTTTCAAGAAGGATTTGGATGTCCATCGCGGCGTGATAGACTCCGACTACCGTGGCAGCATCAAGCTCATTGTTCGGAACACGGGCAGTGTCCAGACGCAGGATGTGCAGCGTGGGGAACGAGTCGCGCAGATTTTGTTTCTTCCCATTGCGAGGCCGTTTATGAAGGAGGTGGATAACTTGGAAGGAACATCCCGCGGGTCGGGTGGTTTCGGAAGCACCGGTATGCACGCGGTCACTGTGGAAGAGGCGCCTGCCATGGATCGCGATTCTCAGGGGTCCTCTCAGTGACCTCCGGGTCCTGGTCGTCGTCCTCCCTCTTCCGCTTATTACTATCTGACGCGATATCTTGCGAAATTGAGTTCGTGTCTGCTTGTTGTCCGTCCTCGGAACTGCATTCGCCAGTCGCACTCCTGAAGTCGCTTGAATCTAGGAGAAGTCTCATGTCGAGCGCCTTGGCCCGCTCCACGGCTCGTTTCGCAAAGTAATCCTTAGATTCGGAGTCGAAATATATTATAGACATGGGATGCGTATCTACGCACTCTTCGCAGAAAAAGCGGTCGTTTTCAAAGATAAATGTGGTCGGTCGTCCAATCGATCTGCTCAGCACCGCGAAGAATGTCTCGAGGATGTCTTGCGCGTAAATGCGCTGAACCGCAAGAATCTCCTTTATGGCCGACCTTGTATCGCTTACAAACGCCGTGGACTCCTGTGACCCCAAGTGAAACTCGACATAGTAATTGCATACCTCGGCGAGCCACGTGGTGCCTATGTCTCCGACCCTCGATGCCTGAATGTGTGTTTCGATGAGGTCGATCATAAAGGCGCGATTCATTGTCTCTACCCGCGAAGGCGCAAACATCAGCGTTGTTGGATCGGAAACGGCGTAGTGTATCACTGCGTTCCGTTCGGCGTCCATCCGCTCGCTGAGTAGCTGCGTTTCGAACTCTTCTTTGGTCTTCAAGAGTGAGCTGTAAATCGAGAAATTCGCAGCTGAAATCTGCCTAAACTCTTCCTCGCTGACCTTTCCAGATTCCTGGAGCTGATCGATCAAGCTCTGAAGATGCATGGACTGTCTCCTGATGGCGTGCATTCCAACTTCGCAATCCCGGTCCATTACTCTGCTCTGTCCTTCGGCGTGGCGGACTCTGCTTTTAGCGATCGTTCGCCGCGCCTTTCGTTTAGCGCTAATAAAATGTATAGGCGCCGTCTTGGTATTTGTGCTAATAAGAAAAGGAGCTTGGCACATTCCCCGCTTTCGGATCCCTCGAAAATGGACGTGGCTGGTTCGGAAAACGAGGAGAGCTTGGCACCTTCCTCGCGTTCGGAAATGGACGTGGCTGGTTCGGAAACCCAGCGTATTGAATGCGCATCTTTGCGCATCGGATGCTTCAACTCTTCGCAATTCAACGACCCGAACGCAATCAAACACGATCATTGGCTTGGACTGGTGGCCGTAATGGCTTCTATGGACGTTATAATTATCATTGGCGTAGACACGGGAACTTCTGACTGGAGAGAGAAGGTGCGAGGCTTGGGACATCTGCTTGCTTGCTACACTGGCGAAAAGTACGCTCCCGACTGGAAGATACTCGGTTCGGACTCGACAAACTCCACATTCTCCACAAAGACGCATGTTGCTTTCGCACGTAGCACAGTTTCCGTGGCAAATTCTGCGTCCATCGACGCGTTCGGGTGCTGTCCCGTTGACGTTGCTTCGGTCTCCTTGAAGGTGACAAAGAGCGGGTTTGAGGGCCACTCCTTCTTCATAACCAGTGTTCAGGTTATGCCTCCAGATAAGCAAAGCGATGTTGTTCGAAAGGCGCAAGTCAAAGCCATGATCGGAATGTATTCGGAGACAATTGCCGATAAGTTTGAGATGTCAAGCCTGGACCGCGAGAGCCAGACCCACGTACTCGTCGGCGACTGGGGTGTCCACCCTGGACTCGTAGACGTTCCGTATCTGCAGTGGTCTAAGCCTCTGATCTGCCCGGAAAACGCCGTTTCGGACGAGTTCTTCGACGACTTCGTTGTCAGCTCGGAAGCTCGCTCCAAGTTCGATGTCGCCGCAGAGCGCCTCGAGCTGTTCATGAATCCTGCCGGGATGGTGGAGCATCCTGACTCTGCCTGCCAGTCCCACCGTCCATTCATCATGCGTATCTCGCAAAAGCCCATCGTAGACAGCACCGGCGGCGTCGAGAAGCTTTCAAGCGACGTTGAGGCGCTCAACATTACATGATTCCGAACTGATACCGTATGATACCCTGGTGATACCGCAAAACCGGCCCCTTTCGGTATCACCCCCGGCCAAAACCCAATCAGTTCAATGATGTAAACTAATCACTAATGAATTTCAAAAGTAACCCAACACGACGCGTCTAGTTTACATCATTGAACTGATTGGGTTTTGGTCAGGGGTGATACCGAACGGGGCCGATTTTACGGCATCCTTTCGGTATCATGCTACCGGAAGGTCTCGCGCAGTACGAAACGGCCAGTCACCCACAACGCGGCACGTGGTCGCAACGATACCGTTTTTTGGCTGCCAGCGATATCCTTGGGTGATACCGTTTTCCCCCGGAGTGATACCGAAAGGATGCCGTAAAACCGGCCCCTTTCGGTATCATCGGCAGGCGAAACCCAATCAGTTCAATGATGTAAACTAATCACTAATGAATATCAAAAGCAAACCGCTACGGCGCTTCTAGTTTACATCATTGAACTGATTGGGTTTTGCCTGCCGATGATACCGAAAGGGGCCGGTTTTACGGCATCCTTTCGGTATCACTCCGGAGGAAAACGGTATCACCCAGAGATGCCACGAGCGATGCATTGCGCAGCGCCCCAACCGCACGACCAAGCGCACCCCTGCCCTCGTCGACTCAGGCGACTTGCTGTGGCGCGGCTAAAGGGTCGCCGACTGGGAAAGCAGAAATACTGCTTCGGATATCAGCAGCGTATCTGAATCCTCGTCCTCCATGTCCGATTTCAAGTCCTCTATCCTTCGCATGTCGGCTTTCACCATCGTACCGAATAGAGTTTCTATCTTTTCTTCTGCTTCGCTTTCCATGTGAGCTGCAATCCACGCCGCCAGCTTGGTCGCAGGGTGAGACCATAATTTCATTTGTTCGTGTTCCATGAGAGTGCACCTGAGAGCCGCTTCCATGCGTGTAATCTCTTTTTGAAACTCCGGGGTCTTTGAAAAGCGGTCGATATTCTCAACCCGCACGAGCCTGGAGTGCATATCAGCATTGAATATGGATTCCCACTCCGCTTTTCGTATAGCGTTGAGTTTCGCGCCGTTGAGGACTTCGCTTCTGGAGAACCCTGTGAATTCGAATGCTATTACCTCCTGCTTTTTCAGAAGCGAGCTTTGAATTGCGATGGCAAGAGCCGACTTGTCGTCTATCCTGTTGGTGATGCAAGATTGGACTCGGTCCCTAATCGAGGCAATCGCCTCTATATGCTCTACGGTGGCTTGCATATATTCGATCCCGGCTGTATTTACTATCTGGTGAGTCCCCGCTATCCTGTTCCGTCGCTGATATGAAATCCTAGCGGGGCTGGTAGCACGATGCGCCTCTTAGCTTCGCTCTTCCTCCTGAAGACGACCTCGTCTGAACTTTCTGGTCGTGCTGTTCCGCTTCCGAAGCCAATGCTGAGAGCTGCGTCTGTTATTGGAGGCGAGGTTCCGCATCGTTACGAAGGAGCTCTGCTCGGAGTATCCGCCGTCGTAGACTTGTACAGGCAACATCGGCAGGCCGAAATCAGTCTCCGAGGGTGGCCGGTAGGAGGAGCGATGAGCGGAACAGCCTGGTTCAAGCACGGACTTGCGGACGTTGACGGTGGAGACGTTGAGTTGGACGCGAGTTTTAAAAACAAGCTGGACCGAATATTCGTCAGTATCTACGACGCGGGACACGACCCCGACACGGACACTGTGTATGTTAGTATAAAAGTTCCACTGCTTGGTTCTCGCAAAATAGTGCTTCAACGATCCAAGCGCATTTGAAGGTCTGAGCGGGCAGCAGAAAGTCTTCTTACTACGAGCTAGGAACGGAGGGGTTGGGAGAGAACAGTGAAACAGCAGACACGAGGGGGGAAATTGCTACGGCATCTCCGGTGTGTGATAATCGTGTTCCCTGTGCGGAGTCCTAGCAAGTCCTCTTCTTTGTCACTTTCTGACGGCGATCATCGGCATGTAAGCCTTATTTGCGTCCTTGTTGTAGATGTGAGAATCTCCATCGTATTTCGCCTTCTTCAAATCAGGAAGCCGGAAACCAACCTTCATGCTGGTTCCTCCGAATCCGCTTTGCCTCTTAAATTTTCTCAACTGTCGTGCGTCTGCGATTCGGTCCTCAAAATCTTCGAGCGCGCCTCGCGCTCGTCCGTACGCCCTCTGTGCTCTTTCCCTCGCGCTGCCTCCCAAAACACGAGCGTTGGCCGATGCGTCGCGCGCCGCCTTCCTTGCCATTGCCGCCGCTTCATCTTTTCTGGTAATAAGATTCGCACGGATTGGTCCGGTGAACGAGGGAATGATGGGAACGCGAAAGAGGATGGTGAGGAAGGCCACCGCGACGCATCCGCTCGCTACAATGCAGACAGCCATCATCCACGGCAAAGCGGTTTCTCTGAGAGGGTTCCTATTTCCTTTGGGGAAGTTCATGATCTGCTCCGTCGCAAAAATATCTGCGTTTCGTGCAACGTAGAACGAAACCCAAACCGGCGTCGCCACCGAGGCTACCCAGAGTACTGGCGCGAATCTCAGATCGGCAATCGCCCAGCGCATGCCTATTGCTCCCACTGCGAAGCCCCAGTACAGGGCCGTATCTACGAGAGCTTTGCAGTCGCTGATCAATATATTGGCGAATGCCTTGTTGTCGTTGTCGTACACCGACATTGCGCTGGTCTCCCCCCACTCCCATCCGCTGTTCTGCGCTTTTACAGCCAGAATGATTATCCATGCTATGCCGCATGCAGCAAAGAGGTAGAGTGACGCAAACCCTGTCGGAGCGACGTAATCTGTCTTCTCGGACGCCGCCTTTTTCACCACAGGGTTTGCGCACAGTCCTCCTGCTGCTGCAAACAAGAAATTGTACGCCACGATGATCACCACGATTCCCCATATGTACAACCCGATCTGCCAGTTTGACGGATAAACCCAGCTTGTCGGGTACACCCCGGGCTGGTTCGCCGTGTTTATCCCGGTGCACGACGTCGATACTGGGTATGGAGGAAAGTGCCCCGGGTCTACGAACCATATCCACGCTCCTACCACGAATCCTACAAAGAGTGTGAGTGGAAGAAGGAAGTTTTCCCATAGGGAAGGTCGTACGATCGTTGTTTGCTCGCCCTCCGTGGTAGACCTGCACTGCAGAATCCTCATCCATACGAACGCGAAAAAGGGGAAAACAGCGTAGGCGCCAACGAATCCCAGAAACGAGAATGCCATCGTCACCCATGCTGTCGTTCCGGCGAGCCTATATCCGACGTAAATCCTCAGCTTCACGCCTGAGCGGTATGAGTTGCTGTCGATGCCTTCGCCGAGGACCGCGAGGTACGACGGCTTTAGCAACCATCCGGCCACCCATCCTGTTAGCGACTCCGCCACGGCAACGTTGACTTGGATTGAGTCTCCAGACGTAGGGTTCCACTGGAACGGTTCTTGAATATCGGGTATTCCAAACAGCCTTTGCAGATCCAGAAGGCCGTATTCGAGCTGCGCTTGGCATGCATAAACAACGCCTGCGATCTCTGTATTCGGAAGCGGCGGGTGCGGAGGGGGCGGGGGTGACGGAGGGCTGGGAACCGATCCAGCGGAAACCGCAGCCGATACTCCCGAGACATCCGCCAAGACGCCTGCGTGAGACCTATGAAAATCGTTGCGCAGGAAGTCGGGAATTGGAGGCGGTGAAGGCGGTTCCTCGGACTTGTCGGCCACGGCCGGGGTGAATCCTCCTTCTCTGTTGCACTTCAGGTTATTCAGCTCGTACTCGCTGACGTGTTGATACGCCTGTATGCCGGTGTTGACCCGCAAGTTTTGACCGAGAGGGGTGTAGGAGTCATAGAGCTTCGTGCAGAGCTGTTCCGATGTTTGTAGGGTGGTGCCTCCTGGAGTGGGCACGTTGTTGAAGCAGACGCCTGAATTCAGATTTCGGTCGTCGTAGCCGATGACTGCCAGTGCCAAGATCCTGAAGAGCATCCGTTCAAAAGAGATTCCGTTTTGAGTGTTGGTAATATGCGGAGAGGCGAGGTGTGGTCCTGGAAATGCGCCTCTGTCATCGACCATTGCATTTTCATCCGCTGCCGCCTCGTACTCCTCCTTTATGAGGGCGTAATTGGGACACGTGCCGTCGTCTTTGAAGGATACGGAAGCTTCGCTCATGCACGACGAGCCGAGTCGAGGTGGTGGAGGTGATGTGCTGTCTGCAGGCGGGGGAGACGGCTCGGGCGGTGGATATGGCATCGGAGG
>MDSV01241556.1_pt1 | contig 12861 bp, 11 predicted proteins | sample 810851 | NCBI WGS metagenome assembly MDSV01 (sample SAMN05326640, study PRJNA326480) | marine metagenome | isolation source: seawater | place: Atlantic Ocean: North East | collected 2012 | reverse complement strand
TTCCGTAGCTTTTTTTGATTTAGATGGAACAATCTATATTGAAGGTTCTTTACTACCTGGAATTAAAGAAGAGTTAAAATTATTTTATGAATCAGGTGTTGAAATTTTTTACTTAAGCAACAATACATCTGTTAGTAGGGAGAGTTATCATAAAAAATTAACGAAACTGGATATTCCAGTTAACGAAAATTGTATGGTAACCCCTGTTGTACCCCTTTCAAAGTGGATAAAACAAAACAATATAAAAAAATTTTTCTGCGTAGGTACAAACGATTTTGTTCTGGAATTAGAGAGACTATCTGGTGCTATAAATGATCCTAACAATCCAACCATAATTTTAGTTGCTAATGATATTGAATTAGATTTTGCAAAACTGTCAAAAGCTTGCGAGCATATTAATTTAAACGTACCTTTTTATGCTACGCATATTGACTTAAACTGTCCTACAAAAAAGGGACCAATGCCAGATTGCGGATCTATAACCTCCTTATTAGAACAAACTACCGGTAAAAAATGTAAAGGCCATTTTGGAAAACCAAGTAATTATCTTGCTGAGACAATCAAAGACATCATGGGATCGAGGAGGAAATTTTTGGTTGCTGGTGATAGAATATATACAGATATCAATTTTGGCATGAAGTTAGGCGCTGAAACACTTTTAGTTGGAACTGGAGAATTTAACTATTCGAAGGACTCCAATAATATTCCTGATGGAGTCATTTTCTCAGAGAGTTTAGCACAATATCTTTACAATCTCCGCTCCTAAGTTTGTCGCCGATTGTTTTCAATAATTCTACTTGCAAATTTATTCAAAGCTAGCGCAATTTTTATTAATGAAAGTCTTCAAAGGCAAGCGCAAACTCAAAATTATGGTTAATCTTGTTTATTTTTGATTTCGGTAAAAATTCAACTCTTAATGTACTAAATACGTTTTCCTCGGTGATATTTTGATCCCTGAGATATTTTCGAAAAAGATTCAATACTTAGATCTTTATCGCTAGTCTTTGAGGGTTTTAAAGTCGAGCTTAATTTATAAACATCTGATATTTCAGTTTCGTATCGTTTGCATAAATTTGTTAATCGGCTAGCGTATTCCCCTCGAAGGTTTTCAAAAACCATATTTGCTTTTGTTGAAAAATTATCAAAATCTTTTTCTCTAGGGACATTTGCACTGATCATTTCCTCACCTGTGAATTCAGTCCTGCTGGTATTCAAGAAATTTTCAAATTTTTGAATGTATTTTTCAGTCTCAACACAATAATTTTCAAATGGTACTAGGCACGAATTTTCTGAATGAAGTAATGGAGAGTTCATATATTCAGTCATCTGTTTTTCTATAATTAGAAAACTCTTCTCCAAAGGGTTTGCCTTACTAAACTCGTCAGCACGGTCAATCATTGAATAGTGTAAATTGTCAAATCCATTGATTTGAAATGCAGGATTTGTATAACGGGGATCTGTCCCAAGTCGTTCCCCCCTACCGCTACGATACCAAGTAAAAACTAGGTCAATCGGGTTTCTCATCACGACTATGTATTTAAAATCCTGGCTAATTTCTTTTAAAAAGGTACCGATAGTAAGAAAATCATCACACACAAACGGAAAAATCAATTGGCGGTCTTTTACTTCTTTTACTATTGCCTCAAAAGTTTCGGGAGTATCTTTTCTATTTGCTCTTGCAAGATACTCTTCACTTTTTGAAGAGTTCAAAATACTGGTTTGATCATGCAAATTATTATTAACATCCCTTCCCATCATACTAAACCAAATATCCATAAGAAGATCGGATTCAAATAGATATTTAAAACCTTGCTTACTCAAGTCGCCCGACTCATAAACCATTAGAAATCTATCGTAAGTAGCTCGTACTTTATAGTGTTCAACTCTCTCAAAAGAACTAATAACAGGAGCAATACCAGCTTTGCCACAACGGCTCATCCCATCTATGAAGACATAATTTGCCTTAATTATGGGAATTGGTTTTATGGTGTGCTGCAGAGACGGACTATGGTTCATTTTCCATTCCTAAGTTATGTTTATGATGTAGTACCTGTAATTGAAAAGTAATAAGTGTAGCAAGTTTAAAAAACTAGAATATCTAAATAGTACAAAGCTTTTATACAAAGCATTTTTGAGATTAAACATTAAAAAACATCACAAATACGAAGGGAGCGTAAGGCTTTTTGATTTTTTGAAATTGCTAGATAGGAATGATACTATTTTCTGTTGCTTTTTTTAATTTTAATTGGTTAATACAGAGAAGTTTTTGGGTAAATATATGATTTTGATTGGAGAAAACGTGAAAGCCATTAATAGCCAAATAGAAGCATATTTAAATGCCCCTGAGAAATTAAAGTATAATATAATCGAGTTAATTGATATAATAAGTTCAGAATTTGAAAGTGACAAAATTGGTGAAGCCTTGGATATCGGTTGTGCAGCGGGCGCATTGGTAAGAAATTTAAGTAAAAAACTTAACAATTTTAATTTCACCGGGTTTGATATTTCTGACGATTTAATAGGCTTTGCAAATAAATATAAGGAAAATGACAAATCAAATTTTTTAGTTGGTGATTTTAACTCAATAGAATTTGATAAGAAATTTGATCTGATAACTGCCTCAGGAGTCTTGAGTATTTTTCAAGATCTATCGCCCCTAGAAAAATGGTTGTCGTGGTTAGCCGACGATGGTCTTTTATTTATTTTCGGAAGGTTCAATAGTAGAGATATTGATACACAAATATTATTCAGAAATAATAAAGTAGAACCATCAATCTGGGAGGGTGGCTTAACATCTTTTTCAGTTCAAACAGTTTCCAAGCACCTCAAAAAATTAGGATATGAAAGTAAATTTCAAAAATTTAACTTACCGATAGAATTGGACGAGGACCTATCTAACCCAATTCGAACATTTACAAAAAAAACGGAAAATGGTGAAAAAATCGTGATGGATGGAGCAAATATAATTGCTGAGCATTTCTTTGTAACTGTTGGGCGATCTCTTGAAAATTAATTATTGCTCCGAGTGTGTTCTGCCAAACACCCGTCCTCAACTAAACATAAATGAAGAAACGGGAATATGTGATGCTTGTCTAGGTATTACCGTTAAGAAAGAAACTGATTGGCTGTATAGAAAAAATCTATTTTCCGAACTGGTAGTTAAAGTCAAAAAACAAAATGCTAAATATGACTGCATCATTCCAGTAAGTGGCGGTAAAGATAGTACTTGGCAGGTAATAGTTGCGCTGGAATATGGCCTTCGACCTCTTTGCGTAACTTGGAAAACTCCCGCGAGAAATAGTCTTGGCGCTAAAAATTTGCAAAATTTGATTAATTTAGGGGTCGATCATATTGATTTTAGTATCAACCCTAAAGTTGAGCAAAAGTTTACACTTAAAGCTTTTAAAAAGTTAGGAAGCCCAGTAATTCCAATGCACATGGCGCTGCATGCCATACCTCTGCAATTAGCTACTTTGTATAAAATCCCTTTAATCATTTGGGGAGAAAATTCAGCGTCTGAGTACGGAGGAGATGATGAACTTAAAGGCGTAAGTCTGACTCGAGACTGGCTCATGAAATATGGTGTTACAAATGGTACGAGCCATAGTAACTGGATTGATGATGAGCTTTCTGAAAAGGAACTTGCTCCATACGTTTGGCCATCGGATGAGGAACAAGCAGCTGTAGGTGTAAAAGCTGTATTTTTGGGCCATTACTTTAAATGGGATCCTACACATACTTTTGAAGTAGCTAAAAAGCATGGTTTTATGTCTGCAGAAAAAGCAAAAACAGGTTTATATGAATTTGCAGATATTGATGATGCTTTTCTTATAACAATTCATCACTATCTGAAGTGGTATAAATTCGGGTTCACTAGGCTGTGGGACAATCTTTCTTTAGAAATCAGAAATGATAGAATGACTCGTAATGAAGCTATTCAAATTATAGAAACGGCTGGTGAAGAAAATCCTGCAAAAGAAATTGAATTATTTTGCGAGTATGTAGGAATAAGTGAAAAGGCCTTTTTTGAAATAGCGAATTCTTTTAGAAATAAGTCTATATGGGAAAAAGACACACAAGGTATTTGGAAAATTAAAAACTTTTTAATTTCAAATTGGGAATGGAAATAATGAAAATTGAAGAAAAAAATCCAGCACGTGAGTATACAGTAGGTGCGAATGCAAGCATTACAATTAAAGATGTTGGCGATGTCTATCTTGAAGCAGACGAACAGTTAACTTTTGTAACTGATGCTGGGTCCCGTTATGATTTTTGTAAAAAAAGCTGGGGCTTTTATGCCACACCATCCATTAACTCTAGGCTGGAAGCTGAAAATTTTGTGACAGCCTTAGTTATGAATTCACAAAATAGGTTATTTGTCATGGTAGTAGATCGAGCCAAAATAGCTGACTTTAGAGATTATCTTTCAAAAGAAAATCAAAAAGTTGCAGCATGGCTTGGTGATCCTTTTTAAAATACTCTCCTATAAATTTAAAATCTTTTTATTTTTAAATTTAATATAAAAACCTTAAAAATTCTACTGGAGTAAAATTTTGGTTAATAATTGTGGAGTTATAGTTCAATCTTATGAAGAAATACCATATTTACTTTGGTTATTAGAGAACAATCAAGTTTCTGAACTTGAAAATAATGAATTTTCGGTATTAAATTTTGGTGGAAAAGATCTTTGGGAACATCTGCGTCATTTATTTCAAAATACAAATATTCCCGTAATTAATCTAAGTTTTGAAGTCGAGACAAAGCAGGAAAAGTCTAAAAATTTTAAATATCGTTTTAGATATTATATATTTCTAAAATTTAAAATTCAAAAACGGCTAAAATTTATTTCAAAAACAGTCTTCCTCACACCTTTCTGTGCTCCGCACTTGGCAAGAGTGTTATGTCACTACAAGAAACACAATAAAATTTTCATCACAATTCCAGCATTAATATCCAAAGGCTATCTAACTGAGAGTGGGAAAATTAACTTAGAAGGTTCGACTATTAAGTTTGGTTTTCGCTCCTTTATAAGATTGATGCTGCTGAGGATTTTCTTTGGAAGACATATTGACCTTGTTCAATTGGGTTCTGCGTTAGAACCTGTTCTTTCAAAGGAAATAATGGAAAACTGCCATTTGGTTAATAATTTTTTTTCTATCCAGTCTGTTCCAAAATATGATAAATTGTATCTAGAAAAAAATTATTTAGAGAATTTAGATCCAATAATTTCAAAAAACAAAAGTGTTATTTTTTTTGATCAACACTATATCCAGCGTGGAATTGTAAAAGTATCGGAGTACTCAAACTTACTATTAGAAACTCTTCAAGCGTTTAAGGGTGCTGGCTACCACTGTTATTACAAGGGGCATCCAGACCAACTAGATGAAAAGCCCAAGAATTTAGAAAATTTTGTATCGAACCTGTCAAGTTTTATCCCTGCCGAATATCTTTCAAGAAAAAATATCATATTCTTGTCAATAACTAGTGGTGCAATTTCCAATAATATTGGGGAGGCTATTTCTATTTCTTTGATTGATTTAATTCCGTTTTTGGACCCACACTTTAAAGCAAATGCAGAAAAGGTGTTGCAAAATAAAACAAAAACCCAAATATACTGTCCAAAAGACTTGCATGAAATCACAAAATTTTTAACACAGCCAAACATAGAAAAAGATACTTTGTGTAATCACTTTAATTATAAAGTTATCTCTCCATCTCAGTAAAAAATTTAAGTTATGGGAATATCAGTCACTTTTTGAAAATTCTTGTACCTTTATTGCGTTTCACAAATTTTGCCCCCAATTTTGAAAAAATGGTTCTGTATGATCTAGGGAAGTGTCGCCAGCTAGCATAGGTTTCGGCTTCGTTGATCAAAAGATAAGAGTTGGAAACTCTGCAAATTTCCTTTGTTATTTCATTAATACTATCAGAGTGAATATGCTGTAATACAGCCATCGTATACACCACGTCAAAACTATTATTCTCAAACTGAGGCAAAATTTCTTCTGCTGGACCACAATGTATTTTTGAATTTTTATAAGTTTCTGGGAAAACATTCTCCATTTGATTAATAGCATTTTTGCTTATTTCAATGGCAGTTAAATGTTTAAACCCTGCATTATATAAACCATTAAGGTTCCTTCCGGCATTACAGCCAACCTCTAAAATACGCGGTTCTTTGATTCCAAGATCTTTGACAATTTTCACCAAATTTTCAGTACGTTCGTTACTCGCTTTATCCGCAGTAATACCAACTCCTGTATATATGGATGGAGCGTTATTTCCATCATTGGGCACTGTCCAGTATTTGTGAGTTTCCTCTTTACTTCTGTGAGATAGCATTAAGGCTTGAAAACGTGCGAAGTATATACGCACGTGTCTAAATAGATCCATAACTTCGGTATCAATTAAATAAGCTATAATTATATTCTTTTTTAAAATGCGTATGTAATGCCTAAAAATTTTATTAACCTCCTAAAATAAAAAAATCATCTATGTCATTTCAACAGGTAAAGATCTGTTTCCCGAATGCTCTAAAAGTATCTTAATATTCAGAAAATTAAATATGAATTTACTTTCACTATTTGATACATCGGATTTGGAAAGTAAGCTAAGCAACTTTTTTCTATTAATTAAATCAAATACTGGACTATCGTCTAGGATCCTCTCTTGAACATCTTTATCACTGATATCCAGTAAATGCTCTATAGGACCATTAAAGCCGACTTTTTTTGGATTATCCAAAATAATGTCGGGCACTATCCCACGGACTGCATCTCTTAATATACTTTTTTTCATTCCATCTTTAATTAAAAAGTGTTCCGGAATAGAAAAAGCGTCTTCAAAAAGTTGGCGATCTAAAAAAGGAGAGCGATTTTCTATTGAGTAATACATAGCATTAAGATCGTCTTCGTGAAGAATTACCGGTACAATTTCATGGAATAATTCGTTCATCATTCTGTTTCTTAGTAATCCAAGATTGAAATCTTTTTCATAGTAATCTTCACGCCAATCTCTATTTAAGAATTGAGAAAAAATTTCACTTTCATCATAAATGTGATCTCTAAATTCTGGGTTATTTATGTATAAATAGGGATCACTTAAAAATTTATTTCGAACGAATGGAGCATGATTTTTTTGCCAACCCTCAAGCGCTTCTTGGAAAGAAAAACCACTTTGAGAAATACTATGTAAAAATAGATTACCATGATCGTAATAACCCGTTAGAAGTTCATCTGCTCCAGTTCCACTGATGCTAACTTTGTAACCAGCCTCATGGATTGCAGACATTAATTTCCAATGCAGAAAATAGGTAATTGTATAAACTGGACAGTCATGGGCATGTATTAAATTTGTAAGTTCTTCTAAAAAGTTTTTCTTTTCGAGTGGTACAGCGGTGTGTTTTATGTTTAGTTCTTTTACTGCACTTTCAACTAAATCAATTTCACCATATCTTTCGTCAGTGTTAACTATTGTAAACCCATGTACATCTGCAGATTTTTCTTTAGCAGCCATTCCAATTAGCGCGTTTGAGTCAATCCCACCGCTCATGCAAAAAGCAACTGGCACGTCAGATCTAAGACGTAAAGAGACACTCCTCGACAAAGATTCTTTTACGAGATCCACCGAGTCAGCATAGGTCAGGGATGAGTCTACTTTAGTCTTGGGAACCCAGAAAGACCTAGTTTCAATTTCACCACTTTTGCTTATTTTGATCCAAGTTCCACTAGGCACCTCTTCAACTTCTTCATAGAAAGTTTCTCTTCCTTTGTAGATTGATTTATAGCCATTAATTAAAAACCGGTGGACTTGATTTGAATTAATTCTAGGTCGACAACCTAATAAAGTGAATAAAGAGTTTGTTTCAGAAGAAAAATAGATCCCATCCTTTTGCTTTGTGAAATAAAGAGGTTTTTCACCAAAACGATCTCGGCATAGAATTAATTCTTCTGTTGTTTTATTGTATACAGCAAAAGCCCACATGCCTTCCAGCTTATCCAGAGCGTCTAAACCCCAAACAAGAAGAGCATTTGCTAAAACCTCCGTATCTCCTGAAGTATGAAATTTAATGCCTTTTTCGATCAATAAATTTCTAATTTCCAAATAATTATAAATCTCGCCATTAAAAATTAAAACAAAAGGGCCAAGATGAAATGGTTGATTTGATCTATCGTCGATATCAATTATGTTCAGCCGTGTGTGCAATAAATATAAATTATTTTTCTGACCCAGATTTTGAAAATAATCACACGAATCTGGACCTCTATGTTTAAGGCTTTGTAATGTTCTTAATACAATTTCATCAGGCTTTTTACTTTTACCAAAGTAACCTGCAATCCCACACATACTTATGTTATCCCGACAACAATTTTTATTTTATCGATTTGTCAACAGGCATGAGTAGGTGATAATCGACCTCGCTATATGTCAAAAATGTACTTTGGCTGTCAAGTACAATAGAACGTTAATATTAAAGGTTTAAAGAAAAATAAAAATTGGATCCAAAATGCTCTGAATTGTATCGAGATTTACTCTTTCGAAATTATGATTTTCTTTACTTCAAAAAGTATAAAAATCGTCTATTTCATTTTGTTAGAGTAAGTTTTGATAAAACCTGAATAATCTCAACTTGTCTAATTACTTTCAATAATTAGTTGCGTTTTATCTTATTGTAAGTCTTTAGCATTTCATTGATCAAAATACTGAAGACTATTGTCTTTAAAAAAATTTGACTGCTTGTAATCTTAAAAAAATTAAATTTTTGAATAGAAAGAGTGCGCGGCATACTTTTAATAAGGATAAAGAAAGTTTTTGTGAACTTTTTTATTTTAATTTGGAACTCTGAGAATTTCCTTTTTGTCCGTGAGTATTAGATTTAAGATCGCATTAAAAACGTGTTTGAAGGAAAGTGATTAAGTGACAATTAGAGTATCATCAAGCATTACAAACATAAGCTTTTTAGCTCTTGGTCTTTCTTTCGCTTTTTTGGCGCAAATTGGTTTTTATGGATATGGAAAGGACTTTTTTTATAGCTATTCCTATTCCAATATTAACTATGCAAATCCAAATTTTTATAGTTTTATTGACATATTGGGTTGGTATTTTGCCACTTTTACTATTTTCAATGTACACATTGGGATCTTTATAACCTCAGCGGTACTTGCACTGGGTGTTGGCAAACTTTTGCTGTCTAAATTCAATAGTATCACACTAAATCAAGTTCTCTTTTTACTAATTATTTATATTTTTTTACTTCATACATGGCCGGTCATTATGGCAACAAGTAACGCTATGCGACAAGGTCTTTCAATGGGAGTTTTTTATCTTTTTATTGCAAAAATGGATTCCAATGGCTCTTCTAAAGTATTTTTGTTTTTACTATTTTTTTTGATGGCTTTATTTCATAAGTCTGGGATCATCTTTATCTATTTGTTTTTTCTTATTTACCTCAACAAAAGATATTTGCCTTTTTCTTCCAAGATCACAACTATGGCATTTTATCTGATATTTTGTATAGCGATAGGAGTTGTATTAAAACAAAAGTGGCCTGACCCTGCAGGCCATGCTGTTGGCTTAGACCTTACAATTCCGTTTCTCATTATTGGAACCGGTTACCTATATGCTTATTTATTTCACAGGAAAAACCCAGATTACTCATCGGACTTTTTAGTAGCTTTGATTTTCTTTAATTTTACGCTTACGTTTCTTGGATTTAATTGGCAAGTGGAACGGTTATGGATGATGAGCATTATTTTGATAATGATTGAACTATCAATATTGCTAAAAGGAAACCAGAAAGTTATTACATTATTTTGGCTATCTGCTCTGCTGTTTGTATTTACGTTTGCAAGTGGCATGTACAGCAACCTTTCGCATTTTGGTCAGCTGTACGAAAATTCAAAGGCAGTAGTATATTAAATTTAAGTTCTGTAGACCTTAAAATTCAGCCGATGGTTCAATCTTTTTAAATCCGCATATTTTGTAACTATTGGAGGATATAGATAAAAGAATTATTTTTTTCTGAAGTTGCTGAAACCTTTAAGTCAGTTAAGGGTTTAAAACATGATACTGCCCACAAAGTATCCAATTAAATAAATTTTTATTATAATTAGCAGCTGCGAAAACTTTGGAAGCTTATCTAAACAGAATTCCAAAATCAAAGATCTTAATAGGTAAAATTTCCAGACAGTATAAATTTTTGATGTCTTTTGTTGTTTAATTTTAGTTGGAGCGCTCAGTTTCTGTAAAGTTCGCATTCGTATGGGTCATAAACCTGGTGAGCTCTGTAATCTGGCGCCCTAAAGCTCTAATTTTAATAAATAGAATTAAAATCACAAAATTTGTACCAAGAATATAAAGATAAATAATCAAATCTGCACCTCTACCTACTCCGAGTAACTTTGCAATTACGTCAGTAACTTCAGGTTTTAGTGTGAATAATATTCCTAATGTTAAGCAAAAGGTCAAAGGGACGATCAACCAGCCCAACATTTTTCTATAAGCAGTCATATAAAGAAAAAATGCAATTAGAATGCTTATAATCAATACTTTTATAATCATTTCAATAACCTTGAAGTAAATAAATCTACTAACACATTAATTGCGTCAATAGATCTCTGCCCCTTGCTCAAACTATATGTACTATAATCAATCTCAGTTTGAAATTCAGTGAAATTTAATTCTTGAATCTTAATTTGTTTAAGAATTTCTGAAGCATGTGCCATTCTATTTTCAAATAAAGATAGTTTAGAATATGCTTTGGCAGAAAAAACTCTCAATCCATTGTGAGTATCCGAAACTTCAAGTTTAGTAGTCAATTGAGTGAATTTTATTGCTAACTGTAAAAGTACCAACCTGATCTTTGGAATTGTTTTAGGCTTGCCCGCAATAAATCGTGAACCCAGTATCACATCCAAATTATTAGCTCTAAGTTCGTCCAACATATTCTTGGCATCTAGAGGCCGGTGCTGCCCATCCGCGTCAAACATTATTATCTCAGAGGCTTGTTTAAACTTAATAGCATACTGAACACCGGTGTGCAGAGCTGCACCTTGACCTAAATTCAGAGCATGTCTCAAAACAAGAGCCCCGGTTTCCTTAGCTATTTTTCCTGTTGCATCAGTAGAGCAGTCGTCAACAACTATGATATTATTGAAATAGTGTTTTAGGCCTTCAACAGATTTTTTTATTGCATATTCTTCATTAAAAGCAGGTATAACTACCCATTCACTTTTTGGTTGAAGTTTATTTTTATCTGTCGCACTTTTCATATCTTGGACCATTGGTTCTATTAGAAAGTTTTAGTATGAGTATATTTAAAATTTCATAACGCTTTATTACAGCAATTAAGACAAATATCCAGAATAGGTTAAATCTAAAGATTAACTTAATTCAGGCCTCATTTCAATTTAACTTGGCAAGCAGTTTATATATCAAATTGATATAAATCTTAGTATGTTGTTTAGAATATCTACTAAGGTCAAATCGCATCAATTATATCATCCAGCGAAAACTGAGAAGACCAGTTTATTATTTCGCTAGCTTTGCCGACACTTGCATAACTGACTGAGATTTCGTCAGTTCTTCTACCTTTATCAACAATTTGAATCTTAACATTTTTTCTTTCAGAAAATTTTTTAATTAAATTTAGCAAAGAGGTACCCTTGCCCGTTCCTATATTTATTATTTCAGTATCTTTTATTGCATTGATTTTAACCAGTGCAGCCAAATGTGCTTCTGACAAATCTTTGACATGCACAAAGTCTCTTATACAAGTTCCATCGGCTGTATCGTGATCTGTACCATAAATGTTGATTATATTTGTTTTTTTGAATAATGACGCCGTCAAAACATCCTGTATCGTCATATTCTCAGCTGTTAATGGCTGTTGGTTTTTAAAAGTTGAACTGTAACCCATTGGATTGAAATAACGAAGAATTATACATTTTGAACCTTCGTTATTTCTTTGCCAAAGCTTACATATTTCCTCACCCTTAGATTTTGTGACGGCGTATGGCGATTGAGGTTTGATTTCATGATTTTCATCAATAGGAATGTAATTTGGTTCACCATAAACAGAAGCGCTAGATGAAAATACTAATTTTTTTACTTTAAGCTTAGCTAAACTGCCCAAAAATGTTTCAAGTTTAGAAACGTTGGTATTCCAGTAAAGATCTTTTTTCTTAAAAGATTCTCCAGGGTATTTTTTTGCGGCCAGATGTATTACTTTAGAAATATTATATTCGATTAAAACGTTTTCTATAATCTCAGGGTCGGCGAAGTCTGTCTTAATAAATCTAACATTATGTCTTTTTTGCAACCATGATAATATTGATTCATTATGATTAGTCAGATCGTCGATTGCAATTATTTGTCTGCCAGGTTGGTCTTTAGTAATTGTTTCAATTATGTGGCCACCCAGATACCCCGCTGCGCCTGTTATGAGTATTGCGTTCATAATTAATCCCTAATGTTGCGAGCCAATACAACGTTTATTTTATTGTATCCAATTTGTAGCTGGTCTTACCTGAGAGAACTAAAGTATGTCATCTCATTTTTGTACAATTACTTTCTAGAATTAGATATCTAATAAAGTGATTTATAATTTTAAGAGTCCATATTTAAGGCCTGATTTACCGAAAAGTGTCAAGCAAATGGTTATGGCCGTAGAAGTGAAAAGTTCTTTTATATCTTCCCAAAAGTTTTACTAAAAGCCCCAGAAATTTATGAAATTTTTTTTAAAATAAAAAATATCAATATTGATGTTACTAAATCAGAGAGAAACTTAACTAATAAAACTTCAATAGGCAGTGAAAATACTATTAACAATTTTAGCAGTAAAGAAGATAAAAATGGATTTAA